>ENA-UPSB01001813-UPSB01001813.1-bioreactor-metagenome-genome-assembly--contig:-NODE-1813-length-22909-cov-5.558677_pt1 | contig 22909 bp, 16 predicted proteins | sample MGYA00238182_ERZ773286 | MGnify/ENA primary metagenome ERZ773286 (study PRJEB29026, sample SAMN07631240) | bioreactor metagenome | isolation source: Switchgrass digestor | place: USA: Dartmouth... | reverse complement strand
TGTATTCTTTGCTGCATGTATAAAACCGGGCAACCAGTCCTCCCATACTATGGGCTATAATATCAAATCTTTTGACTTGAATACCCTGGGACAAATAATCCAGTTTCTTCTGCAGTAAAAAATTTTCCAATTCCCTGGAACCATAAGCAACCCCTTTTTCCGAATCATAATTAAAGGCAATGGTTTCAAACCCTTTAGACTCAAGAAATCCCATCAAATTTTCAAAAATATCGCCACTTGACTGATAGCCATGTATCATAACCACCGGGGACCTGGATAGCTTAACCTCTATTTTGGCTGTTACATTGCTTCTATAAATGGAAGCATTGATAACCGCTTTGGCAGGGCTTTCTTCGGCTGTTCCACTGTCGTACTCCGGTGGAACATAAGATATGAGCGCTTCACCATACTTGTTGGTCCTAACATCTGCAGGATATACACTGCCGAAGCCATTGTCCACATTCAAGATGATACGGGCAAAAGGGACCGGATTTCCATCTGTATCCAGAACTTCTGCCCTTATGACGAATTTATTCTCCGGATCAAAAGCCAGGATATCTATGCCGGGATTTACCGGATACATATTTAATATCAAAAGGTCTTTTTTTGAAAATTCATATTTGATAAAGCTTTTTACATCATCACTCAAAGAAAGTATAAAAAAGATCAGTATTATTATTGCCATTGCAAGAAATGAGAACCTTACTTTCTTTAACATCGGCACCTATCCCAAAATTACATAAAAACTATATAGACATTATTTTTATCAACTTACATAATGATTATTTTCACAATACATGCATTTAATTCACTAGATTATTTTCATGTTTGATGGGAAAAATAATTTTGAAAGGAGATGATTCAATGAAAGTTCAGGATATAATGACCAGAAATGTGGCTTATATAAATCCCAGCTCAACATTGGCCGAAGCGGCGCAACTAATGCAGAAGCATAATGTAGGTTCAATACCCGTGTGTGATCAGCAGGGTATTGTGGGTATTGTCACTGACAGGGACATAGTGGTGCGCAGTATAGCCCTTGGAAAGAATCCGCACAATACCCCTATAAGTGAAATAATGACTACACAGGTAAAAGTGGCAGATCCCTCCATGGATGTAAATGAGGCTTCCAGGATAATGTCGCAGTATCAGGTAAGAAGACTTCCCGTGGTGGAGAATAATCAGTTAGTCGGAATGGTAGCCCTTGGAGACCTGGCAGCCGACCAAAGGTTTGACATGGAAGCCGCCGAAGCTCTTTCTGAGATTTCAAGGCCTTCAAAACCGGAAAAGATGTCTCAGTAAATAAGCAATAAACAGCAGGCAATAGGATATGGCAGTTATAAGTATATCAACTGCTTTCGACTATTGCCTGTGCTTGTTAGAAGTAGATGGTCACAAATTTTATGGAATAAAGATCGCACACTATTACATTGTCTTCTCCTTCTTCACGGAGCAAAATGAAGCTTGCTCCGACACCAATAAGAATACCTGTCCTGTCAGTTGTTCCGCTTGTGCCGATAAGAAACTCTACCCTGACTCTCCTTCCTATCTGGGTCCGCAGAAAACCGGCAAGATAGAAAGTGCTCTGTACCGATTGGGGAACAGTTTCACTGTCGGCTGCAATAGTAGGTACTCCCGTGGCAATTGGAGGCTGAGAAGCGACTGGTCCTAAAGGTGAACCGGTGGGCATAGCCATAGGGATACCTGTGGGAGAAAGGCCACCAGGCTGAAATTGATATCCGGGCATGAGGGTTCCGTTCTGTCGGGATGGATTGAAACTGAATTTCACATTTGCCGGGCAAGGGCTGATTTCATTGTAATTATTCATAATTTTAATCATCTCCTTATTTATGTTTGGTAGTATAAGGCCGTGGGAATGTAGAAGCAATGCTGCCTTATCCTGTTGTGAAGGCTTCCTGAGCCATTACGGGGAAATATGCTTTCACATGTTGGACTAAAAGGATTGTAATACCAGAGGCATTCATCAACACCCTGCAACTTATTTCCGGAGAGAGCCCAATCCGCAATTTGATAGTGGATTTCTTCCGGAGGAGTAGCCCAAACGGTCTGGGGGTTTGACTCACCATAAACAGTGGGCATCATACATGTAAATTGATAGGGCTGGGTGATTACTTTTCTCAGGTCTCCCTGGCCGGTTCTGAGGTATTCTCCGCCTGAAACATGAACCCTATTCATGACTACAGTGGCTACGGCTTTCATGCCGGCTTCTCCCTCGCCCTCGGCTTCGCATCTGATCAGTCTCGCAAATAATTCTCTTGCTGAAAAAGGCATAGCACATCACCTGTAAGTAGAATTTTGCTTTGTTATCAGTATATTAACACAAAGCTCTGTTGGTAACATAAAGCAAGAATAATTTGAAAATAATTCATGTGATAATATAAAACAGGGTGCTAATAATAAAATTGTCGTTAAGGATCCTGTCTGTTAATTCATTGCATGCAGGAACATTTCAGACCTGAAGCGCCTTGAAAAGGAGGAATGTACTGTGGGTAGGCAAAGGAGCATGATGTCTGAACAATTAAAGACAGAAATAGCCAAGGAACTTGGAGTCTATGACACAGTGGTATCTGAAGGTTGGGGTGCTGTTAGTTCAAGGGACTGCGGCAATATAGTAAAGAAAGCCATTGAAATTGCAGAAAGAAGCTTCATAACAGATAGGATATCAAAATAACGAACTAAAGCCGGCTTTTGCCGGCTTTTATAAAAATAATGCCTATTTCCCGAAAAAGTTTGCCTGATAATTTCTTTACATAATATTTGAAAAACCAAGAAAACCGTGGTAGTATTATTTTATCAATTCCTAAAAGAAATTTCTCTTGCTTCAAATCTATTACAATTTCTTTACACTTAAAATCTATATGTTGACGTTAAAAACCGCCGATGATATAATGTTTTTGAATTCAAGATAGGCATTTATCGCTTATCTTGAGTAAGTAGTACCAAGGGGTAAGGTTACTGAAGTAGGGAAGCGGGCGTAACCATGTTACCCTACATATTTTGACCTGCTTCCAATAAAATACAAGGAGGATTTGAGAGCATGAGGAATCTCAAGAGGTTTTTAGCAGTTCTCGTAGTAGTAGCTGTTATGGCTACATCTATGATTCCTGCATTTGCAGCAGAGGAAACCTTAACTGCAGCTGAGATTTGCGAAAGTCTCAACATGTTAAGGGGAACAGGCTCCGGCGTTACAGAAGAGTATCTCGCAACAAAGCCGGATAGGGTTCAGGCAGCTATAATGCTCTTAAGGCTTATGGGTCTTGAAGAGACAGCTATAGCTGAAGGCGCTGAATTAGAAGATAATTTCAGCGACGTTGACGGATTGAACAAGACAAATAGAGCAATCACTGCTTATTTGAAAGCTCATCCGGAATTAGGTTTCGTAGGTGACCAAGGCAAGTTCTTCCCGACAGAGAAGATCACTGCTCAGCAGTATTTCAAAGTTCTTCTCACAGCTCTGGGATATGAACAAGGCGTTGATTTCGCATGGAGCGAAGTAATTGAGTTCGCTGAGTCTGTTGGCATAACAGCTGGTGCTGATGCTGAAGAGTTCACAGTTGCTGATTTGGCAGAAGCTACAGTTGAAGCTCTTGTTGCCAACATAAAAGGCGAAGACGACTACACTCTCATCGAGTGGTTGGTAGACAACGGATTTGTAGCATTGGAAGATGCTGTAGCAGTTGGTCTCCTGGTAGTTGAAGAAGAGCCTGCAGAACTCACTGCAACAGTAGCTGCTACAGGTGCTAAGAAGTTGACTGTTACTTTCAATCAGCCTGTAGATGATACAAAAGCTGTTTTCACAGTTAAGAGAGGAACAGTTAAACCTTCAGTTAAGTCCATAACTTTCTCTGAAGACAAGACTTCCGCTGTAATTGAGTTCAACATTAATCTCACATCTGGCGATTACACAGTAGAAATTACTGGATTGACAGATGAGGCTATAGTTGTGACAACAAAAGTTGAAGCAGCAAAACTCTCAACCATTGAATTCAAAGGTGACGTTGCTATTATTGCTACCGGAACTTCTGATAAAGATGTAAAGGTTGGAGTAGTTGGAAAGAACCAATATGGTGAAGAAGTATCCTTGACTCTGAGCACATCGAATGTATTTGCTTCAAAAGGTGGCTACAAGTCATATTCAAATGGTGTATTAACATTAACTTACGACGGCAAGTATGCTGTTGGAGATAAAGTTGTAGTTACAATTGTTGATGCTACAACTAGCGTTACAGCATCTCAGACATTTACAGTTGCACAGGCTGCACAAGTTGAGTCTATAACTGTTGGAGATATCACAACAGATGACAAAGATCTTGCAGCAAAACCACTCAATGTAAGCAATTTGAATGGTAACCTGAGCAAATATTACATTCCTGTAGAAATTAAAGACCAATACGGAAATGCACTCAAGGCTGCAGAGCTTGTTGGAGTTAGCATATTAACTTCTAACGATGCAGTTATCAATCCAAAGGGCTTTAAAGATGTAGACGGCAAAACAGTTATAGAGCTTCAGGCTACTGCAAAAACAGCAACTCATGGTACAGTTGTTATTACAGTAGTATCAGGAACTGGTAAAACCGGAAGCGTAACAATTACTGTATTGGAAAATGCTAAGATTGATGTAGTAACCATTTCAGCTCCAGACAGCGAGTTGAAGATTGGTAAAGCTGCAGTACTGCCAGTTACCGTTGTTGACACTTATGGTAACGAAATTGCATTGAAAGATGCAAACGTTAAATTAGCAAAAACTAATGAGATTACTATGGGTTCCGATGACAGCACTAAGTTGACTGCAACCGGTGCTACATTCGCAGTAAAACACAATTATGTTACTAATGTAACAACTATAGAGATAACACCTTCTGATAAGAATGTTATCCTTACAGTAACAACTTCTACCGGAAAATATCAGCATCTGACACTGACAGCTGTTGATACTCCAGTACCAACATCCATAAAGGGTATGAAATCTGATTTTGTATCCATGCTGGCTAATGATACATCAATGACAACCGATGTTCTCGGAAATGTTGAGTACCTCGATCAGTATGGTGACACAATAAGCTTGCCAGGTAGTGGATATACTGTAACTTTGGCAGCTAAAGATACTGCTGAATATACTACTTCTGTAGCTGGTACAGTATATGCTACAACTAAAGCTGGAACTGACACTTATAAGATTACACTGAAGAAAGGTTCAGATGTATTAGACGAGTATGAAGTATCAGTAACTGTTGTAGACAAGGATAAGATAACTGAATTTGCAATTGATGATCTGAACAAGTTCTACACAGGTGCTGTATCATCAGCTCATAACCAGCAAGTTAAGATTTATGGTCTGGTTAACGGCAAGAAAGTTGAAGTACCTCAGAGCATGATTCAGTTAGTAACTGCAAGCAATGGATTGCCAATCGGAAACAAGGGTGCGTTCAGCATAACATCAGCTGTTTATACTGATGATAAAGATGTAAACGCTACTATTACAGTTCTGGTTGCAACCAAGGATAATACCTATACTTTGACCAAGGATGTAGTTTACAGCTCAGCTGCACCAAAAGCTGCAAGCCTGGTTGTAAAGAAAGGTAGCGATGAAGTTACTACTGCTGTAGAAGTTAGCCTGGCAGATGGTAACCTGTTCACAGGAATAGACGGACTCAAGATTGAAGCAAAAGATCAGTATGGAGTAGCTAAGACAACAGGTGCTACATTTGCAGTAACTAACAATGATACAGGACTTAGCATCAGCATTGACGGTAATGGTAACTTGACAGCAACTGGAACTAAAGAAGTTGGCAAGTCATTCACACTCAATGTATTCATGGATGGACTGTACAAATCTGTTAAAGTTGTTGTAAAATAACTCATACAATCAAATAAAGGGAGAGGATAAATCCTCTCCCTTTGTTATGAGGATAAATGCTATTTGTAGAGGTTGAACTAAGTAAAATGAAGTAGCATATTATTCACCGGCAGATGACTATGTTTGGTTATCTGCTTTTTTGCATAGAATTAAGTCATAACATGTAGTATTCTGTTTATATACTTTTTCTAAATTTCTTATCTCATAGGCATTTCGTTTGATTGCTTTAATTGTCCATATGCCAATAGTAGGGGTGGACCTAAGGTAGAATGAAATGCAGGTATATTTTTATTGCAGATGACCATATTGGTAAACGTAAAGTCTTAGTTTCACGTAAGTTCCAAGATACTAGAAGTATAATACAGATGTTATTCGGTTGACATACTGTGATTAATTATTTAAACTTTATTTATATGCATTAAATTTTACTCGTAAAGGAGCGGCATCTTAGAATGTCACAAAATAAAAAAGAGGGAAAGAAAGATTTGATAAATCATAGTGCAACGAAAAAAAAGAACGTTGTTAAAATGCAAAGTATTTCAGATCATGCCAAAATAGTTTCAATATTGCGAATAGCTATTATTACCTGTCTTTTGATTTCTATATTTTATCCTCCTTTTCTGAGGGGGTTATTCTTTGAAAGTGAGCAGCTGCTTACAGAAATATTTGTGTTTGCTGTATATATAATATTTTGGATATATAAATCTTATAAGAAAGACAGGAGATTCCTTACAACTCCTTTGGATTATGCTTCTATAGCTTTCGTGATAGTATACCTAATATCACTTGTTCCTGCCATTGAAAAATATCTCGCAATATCGGAATGGCTAAAATACTGTATGTATTTTGCCTTGTTTCATATGGTTTCAGAAATTGCCTCTACATATAAGTCCAGAATGGCCTTGCTCTGGACAGTTATCTTTACTGCCTGCTGTGTCTCCGCTATCGGACTGGATGCATTGGCGGGAGGTAAAGTGGTTAATGTATTAAACGACTTTTTCGGAAACATTGGTATTACAAAGGCACTGGGATTAAATGAGATGTTCTTTGATTTGGTTATCGGAAACAGGATCTCATCAACTTTTCAGTATCCCAATACCCTCGCCTCATACCTAATGGCTGTGTTTTTTGTTTTGGTAGGATTAGTAACTGCAAATAAAAGTCTATGGGTAAAAACTGTCGGTGGATGTGCAGGGTTTATTACTTTCGCAACTTTCATGCTTACATCCAGCCGTGGAGCATATGTGATGTTTCCTTTTGTATGGATGATACTCCTGATAACTTTGCCAAAAGGTAGTAAATTGAAAGCTGTATTCTATTCACTTATATATGTAGCTATGGGTGGCACTTTATCTTTCCGGCTCCTGTCGACTGTGTCTGATGCTGAGAACGCTTATAGGAATTTTTGGTTGACAGTTGCTGCCGGTGCAATTATATGTGCGCTGCTTACAGTAATAATGACATATGTTGTAAAACTGCTGGAGAAATTAAACTGGAAAGTCTATGCCATATCAATATCAGCACTAGCGATTCTTGCTGCAATTGCTTTGGCATATGCTTTCAGTATAACTCAACCGGTCATATTGTCAAACAAGGATTCAGAAAACGACAGCTGGAAGACTGTTTATAGAAGCGCTGTATTGAAGCCTGGAAAAGAGTACAAGCTTGTTTTCGAAGTTGAGGCTTCCATGAAAGAAGAAAAATCGTATGCATATTCTGTGAGCATAGACAGCAGAAGCAAAAAGGAAATCTTATTTGACAAGTCAACCCGGTTGGCTTCCTTAACAGGACAGGCGACCCAGGGAGTGGAAACAGAAGAGATAAGCTTTGTAGTTCCGGAAGACAGCGAAATTGTGAGATTTACTTTTTCTAATTATTTTCAGGGTACGGAAGCTACCTTTTATAATGTGAAGATACAGGACCCCGCCTCAGAAAAGATGGTAAAAAATCTGGCACTGAATTACAAATATATACCCAATGCTTTAGTCACAAGATTGGATGATATCCGTGCCACAAAGAGCGGAGTACAAAGGCTTGTATATTACAGTGATGGACTGAAAATTATGAAAGACCGTCCTTTGCTTGGAGCCGGCGGAGGGGCATGGTCTTTACTGTATTTCATGTATCAGTCTTACTCCTATATTTCTTCTCAGGCTCACAATTATTTCCTACAGCTTGGAGTTGAGACAGGAATTGTAGGATTGCTGGTACTTCTGGTGTTATTGCTGATATTTGTGTTCATGTATGTATTTGAAAGGAAACGTTCCGATGAAAGCAGTGAAAGCGGTGGTGACGGAGTAAAAGTCATACAGTCTGCTGTCTTTACAGCAATATGCTCGCTTTTTATGCATTCCTTTATAGATTTTGACTTTTCACTGGCGTCTGTATTTATTCTGGTCTGGATGCTTTTAGGGTTGTATAATTCGCGATATAAAGCGATGAAACTTGACGGATTGAAAAAACCCAGCGGATATGAACATAAATTGACGGCATGGATACAATACTTGTTATCAAGGGTCAAAAAAATCGGTTTTTCACCTGTTTTAGGCATTATTTTGACTATTGCCGTCGGAACTTTTTCAGTGCTTTTCCTTACTGCAAAAGGTTATGCAAATGATTCTCAAACAGCCAGTTATTATGACACTGAAGAAGCGCTGCAAAAAATGAAGATTGCATCTGTTTTGAATCCGTTTAATATAGACTATAAGATAGGATATGCAAATCTTATTGTAGAAAAGAGCGATTTGTCTCAACAGGAGTTTGACAAGGCGTTTGAGCTGATAATAGAGGCTGAAAAAGACAGCAGATACAATGCAGATTCCCTGACCAAAATAGGTGCGTTTTACCTGTCAGTCGGCTATATAGATAAAGGCTTGGAGGTAATAAACAGCGCTTCCTGGCTTAAGCCATTACTTCCGGAATCATGGGAGACGGTCATAAATGCGTACTCCAGTGTTATAGATTACTTTGTCAATAACAACGATCTGGGTAATGCATACAAGTATATTGATTCAATAAGCACGGTGCTTGAAGAAGCAAAATTAGCTAACACATACAGTCTTAATCCTTTTGTCCTTGAAGATCCGTCGGTTATGGAAAAAATCGAAGAGTTTAAATTTATTAGGGAGAATTTGGATTATAAAAAAGATGAAAGCATTGATGGTGAAAGCATAAGCCTTGTCAGAGATACACTTGTTTTCTTAAATTATCCTGATATGGACCTCAATAGCGACGGAGTCCCTGATCAGTGGACCATACAGGATCCGGCTTCTACAAAAATTAGTGTAGATAATGAAAATATGGTAGTTGACAACACAATTACGGGTTATGGAAGAATTGTGAGCAGAAAGCTGAACCTGGAAGCAGGAAAAAACTATACAGTTGAGGTCAAAGTTGCGAATGGTGAAACCATTGAAAAGATAGATTATAGTCTTTCAGGTGTCAGCAATGCATCCGGGGTTATGGTAAAGTCAATGAATACATTTACAGCAGACATATCTGTTCCCTCGGATTTTACTTCTGGTAGCAACAAGCTTGTCCTTGGCATACCGGGAAAAGCGGTAATTACTGATATAAAGATTTATGTGAAGTAAATATATGAGTTTAGAAGTATGATTTTGCTTGCATGTGGAAAGAGTAATACTCTTAATTTTCATATTCATAAATTTATAGTAATAAAGTACTATTATTATTGTCATTACAGTTTTGCTAGGCTATAATATGGTAATGACAAAAAAACTCAAATTTAATAATATTTAGACACTGACTTTATTCGGTTTTTACCATAGAGATTACTCATACCACATCCATTCTACTTATGGAGGTTTATACAAATGGAGGAAATCAGCCTTAGAGAACTGATTGAGATACTGTTGAAGAGGAAATGGGCAATAGTAGTTACAACCTTAGTATGCATGTTTGTCAGTGCAATACTTAGCTTTTTTGTTCTGGAACCTGTTTATGAATCCAAATCATCCTTTATGGTTACGCCTATATATATTGCATCGGGTATAAATCCGAATACAACTATTATATTCAGCGGAGATGCAGATACTCTTGAATCTTCAAAAGAACTGGAAAATAAAATGCTTGGTTCTGTACTGAAACAGGTGAAGTATCCTCAGATCAGCATTAATGAAATGGTTGCCTTAATGAACAGCACAGAATACATAACAAGTGTACTAAGAGACTTCAACGTCGACCTGGAAAAGTATGACTATACGGAGAATATCACTATTGAAAGTAAAAGTGATTCAAACATCATCTATGTTACGGTAAAATACAATGACGCTGATACTGCCATTAAAATAAAGGATGCTTTAATAAACCAGCTGCCCCAGTATGTTATGAATGAAGCCAACAAATATTTATCCTATACTGAAGAATTGCTGACTAAAGGCATAGAGGCTGAAATTCAGAACTTGGGCACAATTAAAAACAGCCTGGAACAATTCGGAGTAGAGGTTGGAAACATAGGTATGGTGCCTGAGAGCAAAAAAAAAGAGTATCAAAGTATTTATAACAATTACCTTTTGTCGAAGCAGTCGCTGGAAGCATATCAGATGGTCAAAAAGGAGTTTGACAGCATAAAGGAAATAGATATCAATGAATTGCTGGATCTCAAGGTGCTAACAATGGACCGCTTACCATTGGAGCCTATATCGCCTAAGAAATTGATGAATATAGCCATATCAGCTGTACTTGGTGTGATGGTAAGCGTGTTTGCTGTTTTGTTTATCCAGTACTGGAAAGAAAGCGGTCAGCCTCAGAGCAAAGTTGAGGACAAAGAAAGCAGCATCAGCATGTGAGACCTATTGAAATACAAATTGAAACTGATTTGAAATTAACAGTTTAAATACAAGGTTGCTTTTCTGAAAGGTTCAAAGGGATACGGCAATCACAGCATCTGTATTCGTCAGGGAGGTTACTGGACAAATAAGGCTACAGCTTTATCAGGAAAGTTAGTATTAAATATCTGAAAATTATGGATAATGACAATGGAGTATTTCCAGCAGATATAATAAGATTACAATCTTGTTATATCTTTTTTTATAATATGGCAGTATCTTCTTATTTGTTATATAATTTTAATAGCTGGCAATGTTTTCTGTTATCAAAAGATAAAGTGGGGTGTGGAAAATGAAAAATATGAAAAGAGTACTGGCAATCATTCTTATGGCTGCAATAGCGCTGATGTCAATTCCAATGGTAACAGCATATGCAGAAAGTGAGATAAGTAAAGAAGCTCAAATTTGTCACGACCTTGGCATCCTGGAAGGGGATGAAAGCGGTTTTAATGCCAAGTACCTGGCAAAATCAACTTCAAAATTACAGGCTGCCATAGTTATGCTGAAGCTGCTTGGCCGGTATGAAACGGCTAAAAACTATAATTACGGCATCAGTAATTTCAGTGATGCTGATCAGATGGCCTGGATTGAAGGCAGAAATATTTTGTCCTATTTGAAAGACAATCCCAGTCTTGGATGGCAGGGCAATCCTGACGGCACCTTTGGAGTAAATGACATGGCAACACCTCAGATGCTTTACAAGGTATTGCTGGAAGTGCTGGGATACAAGTATGATAAAACAGGAGAAGGGGACTTTACCTGGGAAGAAACCATAGAGTTTGCCAAGTCTATAGGAATGGGCAGGATTGCAGGCTGGCTGAGAGTTACAAATGATGATCTGGCTGCGTGTATTGTTGAAGCCCTATACACCCCAGTAAACGGAGGTTCAGATGATGAAATCCTGCTATATATGCTGGCGGAGGAAAACCCGGATTTTGCTGCCAGAGCTGAAGCAGCCGGGCTTCTATACAGTGATCCTGTGCAATCCATTATACAACCCGATCCGGTTGATGTAGAATATGGAGAAGCCCCAAATCTGCCATCAAAAGTAACCGTCGTATATGAAAGCGGCAGGACAGAGGAAAGGGATGTAGTATGGGATTACGTAGATACAACCGTTGAAGGTTCGCGGAATATTATAGGATATGTGGATGGATTGGATGTATTTGCTACCATTCTGGTAAACGTCATTCCCCGGGACTTGGATTTTACTGTGGGTACTTCTAATCTCAAGGAGATTACTGTAGCATTTAATAAACCTGTTGATAAGACAAAGGCTGTGAATAAAAACAATTATTCTGTCAAGTCCGGAAGCAGTAACTTGGCGATAGACAGTGTTATCCTTTCAGATGATAATAAGACGGTCTACTTGTTATTAAATACAAGTCTTGAACAGCAGGCCAGTGTTGAAGTAACGGTAAGATCGGGAGTTGGGCTGGAAAATGATGTAACCAAGAAGATAGCCGGTGTGGTAGATGAAGAAGCCCCAATGATAGAAAAAGTTGAAGCCATCGGCAATAAAATGATAAGAATAACTTTCAATGAACCGGTAATGCAGGCGACTAACACAGCCAACTATACTCTCGATGATAAAAGCCTTGCTTCGTATTCCGGAGCAAATGTCTCCGTAAAGGGAAGAGTTGCTGATATCACCATGTTTTTGAGATTGACTTACGGTACCCATGGCATAATGGCCAGTTCAAACATAATAGATTATGCCGGAAACAAACTTGTTCCGGAAACTGTAGAATTTCAAGTTGTGAAAGACACTACACCTCCGGAAGTGGAACTGGTGAGTGCAACGCAGACCGAAGTGACAGTAAGGTTCAGCGAACCGGTGGAGAGGTTGTATAACAGCAAAGTCACAACAGCAAGCAAGTCTACAGTGACTTCTGTGGAGGCGGAAGATGATCTCAAAACCTATAAAATCACTTTCAGCCCGTCATTTCCACTGCCTGCAAATGGAACAGAGATAACATTCAGCGATGTTACGGATTACAGCAACAATAAAAAGACTCTTAAGCTGAAAGTTGTGCCTGTTATAGATACGACACCTCCCGAGTATCTCGGATATATTGTGGAGGACCAGAGAAAAATCATAATCCAGTATTCCGAACCGGTTACCACGGCAGGTACCTATTTGCTGAAAGACATTAAAGGGGATGTTATTTCTCTTTCCACTCCCAGTTGGTATATGGTAAACGGTATCGATACGACCAGGATTGTGCTTCAACGTTCTGAAAATGCCCCGTTCCCTGCCGGAGATTACATTCTGCAAATAGATAATGTACCGGATTATAGTCCTTTAGGGAATAAACTTACCCAAAAGACTGTGGGTATAACCATACTGGACCAGACCCCACCTGAAGTTTTGGATGTAAGAATCAGCGGGCAGAAGCTTTTCATAACGTTTAACGAAAAGATAAGTGAATCGTCGGCAATTGCAAAGTCAAATTACAGATACATAGAGAATATCGCATCGTTAACTTTGCCCACAGGTTCACTGGTTGCACTGCTTGCCGACGGGCAGACTGTGGAGATAACTTTCCCAAGTGGCTTTAACATGTCCTCAATTAAAGCTTTGCAAGTTGAAAACATAGCTGATTTATTGGGCAATATAATGGGTGTTACTGTTAAGACAGCTCCTTTTGGAAGTGTTGATACAACACCCAAAATAACGGCTGTTCAAATTACCGGAAGAGATACAATTACCTTGTCACTAAACAGCCGAATAGATCCGACAACGATAAATACCGAAGATTTTATAATCTCGGCCAATGAAGATCAGTTGGAAATAACAAGCATAGAATATAATCAAAATGATATGAAAATCCTGCTTCGTATGAATGCGGAATTCAGTACAAGCGGCTTGTATCAGGGTGCGTATCCGGTTTTGTTTAAAACTGTAAATTCACCTCGCACTGCCAACGTATACGGGCAGTCCCTGCAACGCCATGTGGCATTTGCTACTGACGGATATGCTCCATATATAACCGGGATTACGACATCCCTTTCAGGATCGAATACCATCGTTGTGCTTACTTTAAGTGAGAATGTAAAGACTACAAATAAGTCGGGCAATCCTTTGACAGCAAATGAGCTGAACCAATTCATAGTGCTTGTTGACGGGGAAGTAAAGGAGATATTGGGTTCAAGGTATGACGACGGTTCTGACTCACAAGCGGCTAAAATAACTCTTATAATAGCAGGAGATTATACCGGAAAGCAAGTTGATGTAAAATTCTATGCCCGACCTGCAAATACGCTTACTGACGGTGCAAACAATCCTCTGCAAAACAGGTATTGATCCTTGCCATTGTAAATATAGCATGGAAGAATCCTATAAAAATCAGATAAAGCAGTATTAACTCAATAATCAAAAGGGTGCAGTGCTTCGATAAAGCTGCACCTTTCTGCTTTTCTGAATCCATCCTTACATAATAAGTGTTAAACCTGCCATGATTTCGATATAATATTCAGTTTTTCGTTTATAAAATTACACTTACTCTTACTGTCGGATATTCGGGCTTTATATACATTCCTGTCAATGCTTTATTGACGACTTGCTGCAAAGAATTTTTGGCATGTACAGGAAATGTCGGTAATTTTTTTCAATAGCGTTTGTGCAGTGAACCTTTTGCAGCAAATATCGTCTATTTTAAATAGCTGAACTCAAATCATGAAGTCATTTGCGCAAAAAGCTTTTGTATTCGCATCACACACCATTAATGTATTAAATTGGTATAATAAATAAGGGCTGGATCATTTGCAAGTATCTTAACATCCAGTTACATAATGTAAGTTTTGATTTGCTTGTTCAATTTATATACAGAATAATGTTATAATAAAAAATAAGGGTTTGTTAGTTCATTTTTATTACTGGCAAGGGGTGTTTTTTGTGAGCAAGAAGATTCTGATAGTAGATGATGAAAAAAACATTGTTGATATATTAAAGTTCAATCTCAAAAAAGAAGGATTTGACGTAGTAGAAGCTTATGATGGGGAACAGGCAATGAATATGGTTATTCTGGAAAAGCCGGATCTGATATTGCTGGATGTAATGCTTCCGAAAATGGACGGGTTTATGGTATGCCGAAAAATTAGGGAATCTTTTTCAACACCCATACTGATGCTTACGGCAAAGGAAGAAGAAGTGGACAAAGTGTTAGGCTTGGAACTGGGAGCGGATGATTATATTACAAAGCCTTTCAGCATGAGAGAACTTATGGCCAGGGTTAAGGCCAACCTGCGCAGGGTTGCGGTGGATGAGCAGGCAAAAAGCACCGGTAATGTTATAAAATGCGGTGATCTTGTCATAGATCTGGAAAGGTATGTGGTTGAGCGGGACGGCAAAGTTATTGAACTTACCCTGAGAGAGTTTGAATTGGTTAAGTTCCTTGCTATCCAGCAGGACCAGGTATTTACCCGGGAGACCCTTCTGGAAAAAGTCTGGGGATATGAATATTATGGTGATGTGCGGACTGTAGATGTTACAATAAGGCGGCTGAGGGAAAAACTCGAAAAGAACCCCAGCAACCCGGAATACATAATGACAAGAAGAGGAGTGGGATATTACTTCAATAAGGTCAGTTAGGCCGGAAAACCAAGGTATGCAATGCTGCTGGGTTCAGACTGATTTTTCAATTGACACGGGGTGTCAGGACCAATAAATTCAAAATATCCATGAGAGATTATTTATAACAGGGGTTAATATGCGGGTTTTTAGAAGTCTGCAGTGGAGGCTTGTATTTATCTTCATAGCCATGACTATATGTATGATAATACCGATAAGCCTGCTGCTTAAATTCCAGGTGGAGACAAGCTATTACGAGAACTTTAAAGAAGATATTGAAAGGGGTGCTCAGGCATGGAATATAAAGCCTGACAGCAGCCTGGACGATCTTATGTATGACCTCAGCCTCGAAGGAAACAAAAATGTGTATCTGTTTAACATTTACAGCAAGAATAAAACCTATACCATATATGACAAGTCAAGCAATGAGATTAGGTCGACGGATAAGAGATTTGAAACCGATCCGGAAAGCTTCGAGCTTGAAATGCTCAACTCTTCCAATTTTATTTCAGCTTTGGCCGGAAATCCCGGAAACAAAAGGAGCATGAACCGATCCGATGGAGACGCTTTCTTTGATTATGCCCTTGCAAAAGGCAACTTTATAGTTTACTTCAGGTATTACAGTGATGATTGGGCCGATATAATTGAAGAATTTAACAACATCATATTAAACGTTGCCTTTACAGCAATAATTGCTTCCCTGATCATAGGATATATACTTTCAAAAACGATAACAGTTCCTATTGCGGATATAATGCAAAAAGCCAAAGCAATAGCCGAGGGAGAGTTCGGAAAGATGCTGGAGGTCAGGTCCGATGATGAAATAGGAGATTTGACCAAGACGTTCAATTATATGTCCAGCGAACTTAAAAACACTTTAATAGAAATATCCAGTGAAAAAAGCAAGATTGAAACAATTCTCAGGAACATGACCGACGGTATAATTGCGTTCAATATCAAGGGAGAAATCATCCATGTAAATCCTGCTGCCTTGAAAATGCTGGAAGTGCAGGAGATGAACATGAGTTTTAATGAGTTTTCCAGCAAGTACGATCTGAAAATATCCCTCGAGGATATTGTTTATCTGCAGTTGTCCGTGGAGGGAGAAAGAAACATATATGTAAATGACAAGTATATAAGAGTTTATTTTGCTGTATTTACCGATGAGGATAAAAAAGCTGAGGGCGTGATCGTCGTACTGCAGGATATAACTGAAATGCAGAAGCTGGATAATATGCGAAAAGAATTTGTCGCCAATGTTTCCCATGAACTGAGGACTCCCTTGACTTCCATCAAGAGCTATACCGAGACACTGCTGGACGGAGCATACAAGGACAGTGAGATGGTAGAGAAGTTTCTTAATGTCATAGATTCGGAAGCTGAAAGGATGACCCGGCTGGTAAAAGATTTACTGCAGCTTTCAAGGCTGGATAACCAGCAGATGCAATGGAAAGTACAGGAGTTTTCTTTTGGTGAGTTGGTAAAGGATTGTATTGTCAAGCTCCAGATTGAAGCGCGGAATAAAAACCAGAAACTGGAGAGTTACATCATGGGAGACATCCCGTTGATAAAAGGTGACCGGGACAGGATAGAACAGGTGGTTTTGAACATACTTTCGAACGCTATTAAGTATACCCCCGACGGTGGCTCTATAAGCGTGTATATAAGCAGATTGTTCAATGAAGTCTCACTAAAGGTTGTAGACACAGGAATAGGTATTCCCAAAAAGGATCTTTCAAGAATATTTGAGAGGTTCTACCGTGTGGACAAGGCCCGCTCCAGGGAGATGGGAGGTACGGGACTGGGACTTTCCATTGCGAAAGAAATCGTGGAAGCCCATGGAGGAACAATAACGGCAGAAAGCGAGCTGGGAAAGGGTACGGAGATTACGGTAAGGTTGCCTATCGACTAAAATATTTACATTCTGTACCCATCAAGGTGTAATGTATTCTTAAATACAGTGTAACTATTTTGTAATATAAATATTGTATAATAAAACCAGAAAAATGGGGAAAATATAGTAATATTTTTTCGAAATATAATTTGAGGTGCTTGACACATGTTAAAAAAACTATTTGGTGTTTTGGCAATTGTTTTTATCATTTCATTATTTTTAAACACAGCAGTTTATGCCGCAAATAAGGTAGATATTTATGATCCCAAAACCCCCGCTACCGAACAAACGATCTTTGTTATAACGAGACCTGAGGGTAAGGAAGCTACGTACAATAAATCCTATGAAATATGTGGTTATACCAAGAAAGAAAAGGTTACAATTGAATTGCTGATATTAAAAGATTCGAAATATGTAGAGCTCAAGGATACCAACGGGGACAGCAAGTGGACTAATGTAGGGCCTTTATTTGCAAAAGAGATAGTTCTTAAGGAAGAGGAAAATTTCATAAGGATTGTTGCATATTCCGAAAATAATCCTGATGAAGTGCAGATAAGCGATCTGACTATTAAATATGTTAAGAAAAACGTGGTGGATAAGATAAAAGAAGAAATTTATGACGCTTTAAACAAAATGTTCAGTTTAAGGTAATTATACGAGGTTGAGAATGAGCCTTGTGTGGAAAGAACGATTCAAATTTTTAATATTGATCCTGTTAATAATGACTAGCTTGATGCAAGTAGGAATTCTATGGAACTATCAGGACTATAGTTTTCCTACTGATATTTTATCGGCATTTTTTTTGGCTAAATCTCAAAAGAACTTATCAGAAGATTATGAAGAACTTATAAGAGGCAAGTATTTTGTCCCTGACAGAGTGATCCTTTCAGAAGGGTATGATAATCCAAGATGGATTGTCGAGCAGCAGAGCAAAGATTACGAAAAGTTGTGGGAGGAAGCCCGGTATTATCTTGGCATTGCCCTGCAATCAGAACCGGTTCAGCAATTGGGTGTGGATCAATGGGGAAAGCTGATGGCCAGCAGGTCGGTTATATTTGAGTTCAAGTCAAACCTGAACAAAAACATTCTCTCATGGTTCCTTGACAAGCCTGAAGCCGCATCAAGCAGCGCTTCAGGGGTATATAAGATGATCATCCTGCCGGAAGAGAACCTGAACTATAACATGAATACCATATATATACGGGATGATTCCCGCATATACAAGTACACGATACAATATCCTGAAAATTTGATGAGCAGGACCGATTACAGTGAGCTTTTTAAACATTATGAAAACGATGATAAAGCCATACAGTATGCTTTGCTCAGGGAGAAGTATAATATCAGTTCCATAAGCCAGGATGTCCTTGGAGTTATGAAAGGACCAGGATATGGGCGGTATAGCAGCGTTATCTGTGATCTTCCCGAAGAATTAAAGACTTCTGAAATTTACGACAGCAGGGACGTGGATAAAATTGCTGATGCGGTATTGGGTGCTGAAAAATATGGGTATGAGCGTTCATGGGATAGCGAAAACACCGTAGAATTTAAAACCCACAATAATATTTACAGGCTTTTCAAAGACGGCTTTCTTGACTACAGATACCTGTCCGGAGCTTCAGGCTCCGACAAGGGCAGCATAGGTGAGGCTTTTATGCAGGCCGCGATGTTTCTCGAACAGATAGAACCTATATCTGCTAACCCCAATATCACTCTTTGCTTGTCACAAATCGAAGAAACTTCCACATTTTATAGATTTTATTTTGACTATGAAGTTGGAGGACTTCCGGTTGTGATTGATTATCATCCAAATCGGCCGGAGGGAGTAAGGATGGAAAATGCATTTGTCATCGAAGCAAATGGCAAAAATGTGCTTAAAGGCTATGGTATTGTCCGGAACTTTGAAAAGAGCAATGAGTCAGAGTTGTACAATATAATGTTTGTGGATCTTATAAATGACGCTTATAAAGTCCACGGATTTTCTGAGTTTGGAAATATTGCGGATATAAGAATAAATGACATATATATAGCCTATAAGGTTGAATACGGGATCGAAAGCAAAAAGCTGAAACCTGTGTGGATTATCAACACTCCTGAAAAATCCTATACCATACCCATGAGGGAAAAATAAGGAGAACACCTATGAATTGGTCAAAAGCCAAAAGCATTTTAATATTTATTTTTTTGACGCTAAATGTTTTTTTGTCAATTAATATAATAAAGATATATGGTAATGACGAGTCGGCAGACAAAATTGCCAACACCGAAAAAATACTTGCAGACAGGGGTTATACTCTGAGGTGCGATATACCTGACAGCGCCCGTTCCGGTATGCTTAGCTTTGAGACCGGAGATTATGATCGAAGGGCGATTGGTGAAAAGCTCTTGGGGAAAGATGTTTTTAAGGGCATCGAGCTGCAGGAAGACGCTGAATATACGTCCGGAGACAGGAGCCTGATATTCCAGGCAGGGAATATAGTGATTTACAACAACAAAAATCCTGCCGATGATGTTGATATCTCGGATTTGAAGAAAGTCCGGAAATATGCGGAAAACTTTATAAACAGCCTTGATCTTCCGATGAATGAATACTTTTCCGAAAAGAATAATGCTGACGGAAGCATTACAATATACTACAAGCAAAGGTATAAAGGGTTTTTAATATTTTACAATGAAGCTGAAGTCACCATTACCGAAAAGGGAATAACCAGCTTCAGGTGCAAGCTCATTAAACCGTTAGAAATAACTTCATCCAGGAAAGTCGTACCTGCATATCAGATTTTGCTGAAACACTTTGTCAAAGGTGATAATACCATCATCACCAGTATTGACTTGGGGTTTGCAGCTTCTTTTCATGAAAGCAGTGTACAAGTTTCAGAAGCGCTTGTATGGCGTATAGGTATAGAAGGGCAAAAACCCATGTATTTCAATGCAATGAATGCAGAAAGGATAGAAGTCGAGGGAATGTTTTCAGAGTGATGGTGTTTTCCGTCTATGGAACTCACCATTTTTATATAGCGGAAGATCATGTATAGTGTTATAATAGGTAGTTGTAAGGGCCAAAATTGCATAAATTAAAGGTTGGTGCATTTTTTTGGAGAGATATATCATTAATGATGGTTGTAAGCCTTTAAAAGGTGAAGTTTGTATAAGTGGCGCAAAGAATGCAGCTGTTGCAATCATTCCTGCGTCATTATTGGTAGAGGGGACTTGCAGGATTGAAAACATACCCCGTATCAGCGATGTCAATTCTTTAAAGGATATAATTACATACCTTGGCGCAAAAGTCAAATTTGAAGAGAACAATGATAATGTTATGATTGTGGATACTTCCGACATCAAGTCCTATATTGCTGCATGTGACAAAGTAAAGAATCTGAGGGCATCCTATTATCTCCTTGGAGCGCTCCTGGGCAGGTTTAAAAAGGCAGAAATCATGCTCCCCGGCGGCTGTGATTTTGGATTCAGACCGATGGATCAGCATTTTAAAGGTTTTGAAGCTTTAGGCGCAAAGGTAAAGGTAGAACATGGCATAGTGAAAGTGTCTGCTGACAGGCTGAAAGGCAACAGGATATACCTTGACGTAGTAAGCGTCGGTGCTACAATAAACCTGATGCTGGCAGCGGTAAAGGCTGAAGGAGTAACCATCATTGAAAATGCAGCCAAAGAGCCCCATGTAGTAGACGTAGCCAATTTCCTGAACACCATGGGGGCAAGAATAAGGGGAGCCGGTACAGATGTGATAAAAATAGCAGGCGTTCCCAAGCTTCATGGAAATGCAACCTATTCTATTATACCTGACCAGATAGAAACAGGCACTTTCATGATAGCTGCTGCTGCAACCAAAGGAGATGTAACGGTTAAAAATGTCATACCCAAACATGTGGAATCCTTAAGTGCCAAGTTGGTTGAAATGGGTATAAAGGTAATACAGGGTGAGGATTGGATAAGGGTAAAATATGATGGTAAAATAAACAAGGTTAACATCAAAACTCTTCCTTATCCCGGATTTCCAACAGACCTGCATCCTCCCATAGCAGCGCTTTTATGCCTTGCAAACGGTACCAGTACCATAACGGAGGGTGTGTGGGATTCCAGATTTCAGTATGTTGACGAACTGAAGCGTATGGGGGCTTTGATAAAGGTAGAAGGAAGGATGGCTGTAATTGAAGGTGTGACCAAGCTTACCGGGGCACCGACAAAAGCTTCTGATCTTAGGGCAGGAGCGGCATTGGTAATAGCAGGCCTTTGTGCAGAGGGTCGTACGGATATTTATAATATAAAATACATTGACAGAGGATATGAAAATTTTGATAAAAAATTAAGAAGCCTTGGAGCAGACATAATCAGGGTAACAGACTAGATATTAGTGGAGGAGTAAATGATAAAATTTTGCAGTTTGTACAGCGGTAGCAGCGGAAATTCAATATTTATAGAGGCAAACGGCACAAAGATTCTTATAGATGCAGGTTTAAGCGGCAAAAAAATAATACAGGCGCTTAATTCGATTGGGGAACGTCCGTCGGACATAAGCGCAATTTTAGTTACCCATGAACACAGTGACCACATAAGAGGTGTAGGAATACTATCCAGAATGTTTAACATTCCCGTTTATGCAAATGAAAAGACCTGGGAAGCCATCAGCACACAAATAGGGCCTGTCAGTGCCGATAACATGAGGTGCTTTGTAACCGGGAAAGAGTTTGAAATAGGCAATATGTGCATAAGGCCTTTCCCCATTCCCCATGATGCTGTTGAACCTGTTGGATTCAATTTTTTTGCGTTTAACAGAAAAGTTACGACAGCCACCGATATAGGACATATAACGGAGGAAATACTGGAAAGTCTTGTTAAAAGTGATCTTGTGCTTCTGGAATCCAATCACGATATAGAAATGCTGAAAGTAGGGCCTTATCCCTGGCCTTTAAAAATGAGAATTTTAGGAGATAAAGGACATCTGTCCAATGAAATGGCGGGAAAGGTAGCCGTGCATCTGGCGGAAAGAGGAACCTGCAGGTTTCTGCTGGGTCATTTGAGCAGGGAAAACAATTTTCCTGAACTGGCATATCAGACGGTATACAATGCATTGAGAGAGAGCAAGATAAAGGTGGATTCCGATGTAATGCTGGAAGTGGCCCTGAGGGATTGTACCAGCAGGGTTATGACCCTGTGAAAAGGAGGGTGGCATTTTATCAAAATTACCATTGTTGCTGTGGGAAAATTAAGGGAGAAATACCTAAGAGAAGGGATAAATGAATATACCAAGCGTATTTCAAGATTCTGTGATATTGAGATACAAGAGGTTGGTGACGAGCAGGCTCCGGAGAACCTGAGCCCTGCCCAGGAAGAGCAGGTCAAAAGGAAAGAGGCGGAAAAGATATTAAGAAAAGTCAAGGACGGAAGCCTGTTGATTGCTCTGGACGTTAAAGGCCAAAAGTTTGATTCGGAAAGCTTTGCAGCAAAGCTCCAGTCTTTTTTTGTATCGGGATATTCCCACATAACCTTTGTAATAGGCGGTTCTTTAGGACTGGATGATGAACTTCTTAGGAAGGCACATATACGCTTTTCCATGTCGGATCTCACATTTCCCCATCAGTTGGCCCGGCTGATACTGATGGAGCAGCTGTTCCGTGCATTTAAGATCATAAACGGTGAGCCGTATCATAAGTGAGAAAAAGGCAGTGTTATCCTCATAACATAGTATAACATTTATATGT
>ENA-UPSB01001808-UPSB01001808.1-bioreactor-metagenome-genome-assembly--contig:-NODE-1808-length-22995-cov-5.874281_pt1 | contig 22995 bp, 21 predicted proteins | sample MGYA00238182_ERZ773286 | MGnify/ENA primary metagenome ERZ773286 (study PRJEB29026, sample SAMN07631240) | bioreactor metagenome | isolation source: Switchgrass digestor | place: USA: Dartmouth... | reverse complement strand
CGCCACATAGGCCGGCACGCTGGAGGTCGGATGAGCGCCCATGGGCGCGTGGATGACCATGTCGACGTAGAAGCGGGGTATCTTGGTCTTGTCGGGGTTCTGCCGGACGACGTCGCCGGAGACGATCTCCTCGACGGTGACGATGACCTTCTTCGCTGCCTTGGCCAAGTCCCAGTCGGAACCGCTGGTACCGTCGAACTGCACGTTACCCAGTTCGTCAGCCCGGGCGGCGTGGATGATCGCCACATCGGGGCGGATGGCTGGGACGGCAATCGTCTCCTGCCCGGTGAACGGGCAGGTGACCGTCTTGTAGATCTCGGGCGACACCTTCAGATAGTCGGAACCGCTGGGGCCCCCGTACGGCAGGAAGGGCACGTTGCGCCCCGCCGCCTCGAAACCGGTGATCAGGGCCAGGCCCGAAACTTCCTGCACCTCGATCAGCTTCTTCTCCACTGCCCGCCGGAAGTTGGGTGCGAGACCGAACGCCTCCAGCGAGACAAACGAGAAGACCAGCTTCTTCACCGCTCCCGCTGCCAGGAGCAGGTCGATGTCGATCGAACCGACGATGGTGTACACAGTCAGGTCCCTGATGCCTTGCCGGATGATCTCCCGTACGGCCGCCATCGGATGGTTGCAGGTCCAGGCGCCGCCGATGGCGACGCTGCTGCCGTTCTTCACGTAGCGGGAGATGTCTTCCAGCCTGCCGATCTTGCTAGCCGTCACCTGCTCTCCCTCCCAGTCCATCTGTTCAGTCCAGTCGCTCGATGATGGTGGCGATGCCCATGCCGTGGCCGATGCACATCGTCTGCAGGCCGTAACGGCCGCCGGTGCGCTCCAAGTGGTGCAGCAGCGTTCCCATGAGGCGGGCGCCGCTGCAGCCGACCGGGTGGCCCAGGGCAATGGCACCGCCCACCGGATTGACCTTGCTCATGTCCGGTTCGTACTCCCGGGCCCAGGCGAGCACCACCGAGGCGAACGCCTCGTTGATCTCGATGGCGTCCATGTCGTCCAGCGTGAGACCCGCCCGGTCGAGGACCATCTTCGTGGCCGGAATGGGCCCGGTCAGCATCATCACAGGGTCGGATCCGACCACCGCCATGGCCACGATGCGGGCCCTCGGCTTCAGCCCCAGTTCCAGCGCCTTCTCCCTGGACATGAGCAGTACCGCGGCCGCGCCGTCCGTGACCTGGCTGGCGTTGCCGGCCGTGATGAGGCAGTCCTCGCCGAACGGCGACTTTAGCGCCAGCATCTTTTCGAGATCCGGTTCATGCCGGATGCCCTCGTCGAAGTCCATGTGTACCTGTCTGCCGTCGGGAGCGGTCACGCCCATGGGCACCATCTCGCCCTTGAAGTACCCGGCCCGGGTGGCCGCAGACGCCCGGAGATGGCTTTGGTGGCTGTACTCGTCCATCTCCCGGCGGGAGATGCCCCACTTCTTGGCGATCATGTCCGCGCCGGTGAACTGGGTGTCGATGGGGAAGCGCTCCAGGATGTTGGGGTGAAGCGGCGCTCCGTCCGAAGCCGGCACGACCCGGCTCATGCTCTCCACGCCGGCGGCGATGCCGATCTCCATGGCGCCGGACATGATGGCCGTGGCGATGAAGTGAACGGCCTGCTGGCTCGAACCGCACATTCGGTTGATGCTGACGGCGGGAACCGTTTCGGGCCAGCCCGCCAGCAACACGCTGAGGCGACCGATGTTGGCCCCCTGCTCGCCGATCTGGGTCACGCAGCCCATCACCACGTCCTCCACCATCTCCGGGCGGATCCCAGCCCGCTCGACCACGGCGTTCAGCACGATGGCCCCCATCTCGTCCGGACGGACCCCGCTCAACAGCCCGCCGCGCTTCCCCAGCGGCGTGCGGGCAGTTGCGACGATCACGGCTTCGCGCATGGTGCCCCCTCCCCCACTCGCAATTGATCCAGAAGCTCTTCCGCCGCCGCCTGCAGGTCCCTCGTCCCGGCGGCGATCCCGTCGAGCATCGCATCGAGCCCCTCAATGCCCCTCAGGCGCCGCAGCACCTCGGTCCGAATCTGCAGGGTCAACTCGTCCACCAGGAAGGCGAAGGCCGCCTGGCGCTGCCGGCGCTGCCGCTCTCCGGACCGCTGGTAGGCCTGCCACCTCTCCTCCAGGACGGCCACCAGTTCGGGCAGCCCCTCGCCCTTCACTGCCACCGTCTTCAGGATGGGCACCTCCATCCCGTGCGGCCGGTTCTGGAGATGCACCACCTCGTGCAGCTGGTTGAAGGCCACGGCGGCGCCCGGGAGGTCCGCCTTGTTCAGCACGAACACGTCGCCGATCTCCAGGAGGCCCGCCTTGGCGATCTGCACCTCGTCGCCGAGGCCCGGTACCGAGACCACCACACTCAGGTGAGCCCCCCGCATCACGTCGACCTCGTTCTGGCCGACCCCTACGGTCTCGATCAGGATCCAGTCCAGCCCGAGGGCATCCATCACGCGGGCCATGTCCCAGGTGCTCCGGGCCAGGCCGCCCTGGTGGCCCCTCGTCGCCACGGACCGGATGAAGACCCCCGGATCCCGGTCGTGGCCGGTCATGCGGATGCGGTCGCCCAGAATGGCGCCGCCGCTGAACGGACTCGACGGGTCGACGGCCAGGATCCCCACCGTCTTGCCCTGCCTCCGCAGTTCAGCGGCAAGCGCACTCACCAGGGTGCTCTTGCCCGCGCCCGGAGGGCCCGTGAGGCCGACGATGCGGGCGCGGCCCGTGTGGGCTTGGAGCTTCTGCAGCTCCTGCCGGGCGGCCGCGGGGTCATCCTCCAGCCGCCGCATCAGCCGGGCAGCCGCCAGCACGTCGCCGGCGATCACCCGCTCTGCCAGGGACATCCGCTGTCTCCCCCCTCCCGGCTACTCAGCCGGCACCTCGATGACGGCCGCATCGCCCTGGGCCAGGCCACCGCAGATGGCACAGGCGCCCAGGCCGCCGCCCCTCCGCTGCAGCTCGTAGGCCAGGGTCATCAGGAGCCGTGCGCCGGAGGCGCCGACGGGGTGGCCGATGGCCACGGCGCCCCCGTTCACGTTCACCTTCTCCCGCAGTTGCCGCGCCTTCTCCGGGTCGCCTTCCGCCAGCAGCTTGGTCGCAACCAGCGGCATGGCGGCGAAGGCCTCGTTGATCTCGATCAGGTCCAGTTCGTCCAGAGCCACGCCTGCCTGGTCCAGGGCCTTGCGCAGTGCGGGCGCCGGCGCCCGGGCGATGTCCCGCGGCGGCAACGCCACACTCGCCACCGAAAGCACCCGTGCCAGCGGCTGCAGCCGGTAGCGCTCCACAGCCCGGTCGCTCAGCAGCAGGACGGCGGCTGCCCCGGTGTCGAGGCCGGGCGCGTTCCCCGCCGTCACCGTGGGGCTGCCGTAGACAGCAGGCAACTGAGCCAGCTTCTCTAGCGTGGTGTGCGGCTTGGGGAACTCGTCCTCCGGGAGCAGGTACGGCACGGGCACAATCTCGTCAGCGAACTTGCCGGCTGCCTTCGCCTCCTGGTAGCGCCGCTGCGAACGCAACGCCCACTCGTCCTGCTCCTGGCGGGTCACGCCCTCCTCCAGCGCAACCTCTCCGGCGTCGACCGCGTTGGGGTTGTACTCCCGGTAGCCCAGCTTGTAGAGCGGATCCTTCAGCGTCACGTCCGCCACCTTCACCTGCCCGAACCGGTTGGAGGGCAGGAGCAGGGGGCTGCGGCCCATGTTGTCGGCGCCGGCGCACACCACCACGTCCGCCTCGCCCAGCCAGATGGCCCGGCTTCCCAGCTGAACCGCCGTCAGGGAGCTGCAGCAGGCCCGGTCGATGGTGAGCGAGACGGTGGTGGGCGGCAAGCCGGCCTTCAGCACGGCCTGCCGGGCGATGATGCCATCGTTCAGCGCCGCCTCGCCCTGCATCACGACGCCGACATAGACCTCGTCGACGTCCTCACCCGGCACCTCGTACCGCTGCAGCAACTCCCGGATTACGAACGCTGCGAGATCCACGCTGCTCATGTCCCGCAGGGCTCCACCGAACTTGCTGAACGGCGTCCGCAGACCGCCGGCCAGCCATACCTCACTGGTTCTCATAGTTGTAGATCCCCTTGCCCACCTTCCGGCCGAGGCGGCCCGCACGCACGAGGTTGCGGAGCGTGTTGGTCGGCTTGAAGCGGTCGCCGTACGCCTGGGACATGGCCTCGGCGACCATCAGCGTGACATCCTGGCCCGTCAGGTCTGCCAGCTCCAGCGGACCCATCGGGTGGTTGAGGCCCAGCCGGATCGCCTTGTCGATGTCCTCCCTGGTGGCAACGCCCTCCTCCAGCATGCGGTAGGCCTCCAGGGAGAGGGCAATGACGGCGCGGGTGGTGATGAACCCCTGGGCGTCCTTGCAGACGACAGTCTCCTTACCCAGCGTCTCGCTGACGGCTTTGATGAAGGCGATGGTCTCGTCGCTGGTCTCAAAGCCCCGCACGACCTCGATCAGGCGCATGACGGGCGGCGGGTTGAACCAGTGCATGCCCACGACCTTGTCGGGGCGCTTGGTCGCAGAGGCGATGGCGGTGATCGAGAAGTTGGAGGTGTTGGAGGCCAGGACGCAGTCTGGAGGCGTGAGCCGGTCGAGGTCGGCGAACAGCTGCTGCTTCAGGGACAGGTCCTCCGGAACCGCCTCGATGACGAGGCTAGCTTCCTTCACGGCCGTCTCGAGATCGGTGGTGGTCGTGATGCGGCCGAGGATGACCGGCACCTCGGACTCCTGTATCTTACCGGCCTTCACCATCCGCGCGAGGCTCTTCTGGATGTTGGCCATGGCCCGCTCCAGGAAGCTTTCCTGGACATCCCGCAGGTAGACTCGATAGCCGGCGGTCGCGCAGACCTGCGCGATGCCGTTCCCCATGTTTCCGGCCCCGATGACTGCAACGCACCGAATGTCCACGTGATCTCCTCCCCCACTGGCGTGTCACGCCAGGATGTGCCGCGCGACGATGCTGCGGTGAAGCTGGTTGGTCCCCTCGACGATCTGGAACAGCTTCGCATCGCGCATCAGCATCTCGACATGGTATTCCTTGATGTAGCCGTAGCCGCCGTGGATCTGGACAGCGTCCGTGGTCACCTTCATCGCCACGTCGGCGGCGTAGTACTTGGCCATGGAGCAGAGCTTCGTCACCCGCCGCCCCTGCGTGAGCAGATGGGCCGTCTTCTCCGTGAGCGCCCAGGCGGTCTCGATGCCGGTCGCCATGTCGGCCAGCATCCACTGGATGCCCTGGAACTCGCTGATGGGCTGTCCGAAGGCCATACGCTCTTTCGCGTAGCGCACCGCCTCCTCCAGGGCTCCCCTGGCAATGCCCACGGTAACGGCGGCGTTGTTGCAGCGGCCGCCGTCCAGGACCTGCATGGCCACCTTGAACCCGGCCCCTTCGTCCCCGAGCCGCTGCTCCGCCGGCACCGCGCAGTCTTGGAACAGCAGGGCACGGGTAGGGCTGGCGCGCACGCCCATCTTGTCCTCCAACCGGCCGAACTCGAACCCGGGGGCACCCTTTTCGATGATGAAGGCGGAGACGCCCTTGGCGCCCTGGGTCAGGTCCGTCTTGGCGAAGACGACGTAGAGCTCCGCCTCGCCGGCGTTGGTGATCCACATCTTCTGGCCGTTCAGGACGTAATGGTCGGCCTCGCGGCGCGCATGGGTGACCATCGCCGCAACGTCGGTTCCGCCACCGGGCTCGCTGAGAGCCCAGGCTCCCAGAGCCTCACCGCTGGCAAGGCGCGGGAGGTAACGGCGCTTCTGCTCCTCCGTGCCGCTCTTCAGGATCGTGGTGGCGCACATCTGGTGCACGCCGATCCAGGTGGCAGCGGCCGGCATGACCCGGGCCAGCTCCGAGAGCATGATGATGCTGGCGTCGTAGCCCAGGCCGTTGCCGCCGTATTCCTCGGGTATGTTGATCCCGGTCAGGCCGAGCTCGGCCATCTTGTCGAACAGCGACCGGCGGAACTCAGCCCTGACATCCATCTCACGGGCGACGGGCCGGAGCTCCTTCTCGGCGAAGCTCCGCACCATCTCCTGCAGCATCCGCAGTTCTTCCGATGAAGTCCACTCCATGTGTGCCGCTCCTCCTACCAGCAGACCCATCCGCCGTCGACGAACAGCGTCTGGCCGGTGATGAAGCTGCCCGCATCCGAGGCGAAGAGCAGCGCGGCGCCCACGATCTCGTCGGCCTGCCCGAACCGGCGCTGCAACGTCCGATTCCGCAGCATGCTGCTAACCTGTTCGTTCTGCCTGACGTCGGCGATCATGTCGGTCTCCACGAAGCCCGGTGCGATGGCGTTCACCCGGATGCCGTGCCTGGCCCACTCCGTGGCTGCGGCACGGGTCAGCTGAGCGAGGCCGGCCTTGGTCACGCCGTAGGGACCCGTCCAGTTCAGTCCCACGTGGCCGAGAATCGAGCTCATGTTGATGATGACGCCGCTCTTCTGGGCCTTCATGTGGGGGAACACGGCCCGGCTGCAGAGGAACGCGCCGGTCAGGTTGGTATCGATGACCCGGCGCCAGTCCTCCAGGGGGGTCTTCTCCAGCGGCACCAGCTCCGGGCTGAAGCCGGCGTTGTTGACCAGGATGTCAACGCGCCCGAACTCCTTCACCGTCGCGTCCACCAGGTTCTGCACCTGCGCCTCGTCGGCGACGTCGCAGGTGATCTCGAGCGTACGCCGCCCGCGCCCCCGGATCTCAGCCGCCGTGGCCATGACGGCCTCACGGCCCCGGGCCGTGGCCACCACGTCGGCCCCCGACTCCGCGAAGGCCAGCGCGATGGCCCGCCCGATCCCCTTCGAGCCGCCCGTGACGATGGCGACCTTGCCTCCGAGGCTGAAACGATCCGACATCGGCTGCTCCCTCCTACCTGCCCCTGAAGGTCGGCTTCCGCTTTTCCAGGAAGGCCGCTGTGCCTTCGCGGGCGTCTTCGGTGCCCACGCAGGCGACGAAGTTCGCGAGTTCTACCTGGATCCCGTCGTACAGCGTCTTGTCGCGGCTGGCGATCAAGGCCTCCTTCGCGCGGCGCAGGGCCAGCGGGCTCTTGGACAGGAGCGCCTCAACCATGTTGTCCACGGCCGCGTCCAGCTCCTCGGGTGCAACCACGGCATTCACGAGGCCTAGCTGAAGAGCAGCGTCGGCCTTCAGACGGCGGCCGGTCATCACCAACTCGGCCGTCTTCGTCGGGCCGATCAGCCGGGGCAGCCGCTGGGAGCCGCCGGCGCCCGGGATCAGTCCGAGCGTGATCTCCGGCAGGCCGAACTCCGCCCGGTTGGTTGCAATCCGCAGGTCGCAGGCGATGGCCACCTCGCAGCCCATGCCGAGGGCGAAGCCGTCGACCGCCGCGATGACCGGCTGCGGCAGCATCTCCAGGTAGGTGGGGGTAAACCCGGCCTTCAGCGTCCGCATCAGCTCATCCGCGGTCAGCTTCGACCACTCCTGGAGCATCGAGATGTCGGCGCCGGCCATGAAGTTGCCGCCCTCGCCCCTGAGCACCACCACGCGCACGGATTCGTCGCTGCGGAGCCGGTGCGCCAGCTCGGTCAGCTCGTTCGACATCGTCATGTTGAAGGCGTTCAGCACCCGGGGACGGTTGAACGTGATGCGAGCAACGCCGTCCGCCACTTCGAACTTCAGGGTCTCGTAGCTCATACGCTCACCTCCCCCCGCACCAAACGCTCAATGGAAGCGGTGAAGACCTCGGGCGGCGTGCCTGGCGGGAAGACGTCGTGCACGCCGAGGTCCTTCAGCCGCTGCACGTCGTCGGTCGGGATCGTGCCGCCGAAGACGACCTTGATGTCGGTGGCGCTGCGCGCCTTCAGCAACTCCATGAGATCCTGGGCAACCACGATCTGCCCGCCGGTGTAAATGCTGACGCCAATGACGTCCACCGCCTCCTGGATGGCCGTGTTCACGACCTCTTCAACCAAGTGGAACCGGCTGATGATGACCTCCATGCCGGCGTCCCGCAGCTTCGCTGACACGTATCGCAGCGCCCGGTCATGGGCGTCGAACGCCAGTTTCGTCATCAAGACCCGAATCGGCCCCTTTACCATGTGCGCCTGTCCCCCTTCTTACGGCATCCAGCCCCAGCCGAAGACGCCCTTCAGAACGTTCATGACCTCGCCCTGAGTGGCATAGACGGTCACCGCTTCCAGAATGGAATCCATCAGCCCGTCCCGTGCCTGCGCCGCCTCCCGCACCCGCTTCAGCGCCGCCTCCACGGCCGCGTTGTCGCGCTCGGCCTTCAGTTGCCGGATTCGGCGGATCGCCTCCTGCTCCACGCCGGGATCGAAGTGGAAGATCTTCGGCTGCTCGGTCTCCTCGATCTGGAACTTGTTGAGGCCAACCACGATGCGCTCGCCCCGGCGGATCCGCTCGTGGTACTTGTAGGCCTCCTCGTTGACCACCCTGCGCAGGTAGCCGCTCTCGATGGCGGCCACGTATCCGCCCATCTCCTCGATGTGGTCGATAATCTTCTGGGCTTCGTCGATGATCTGCTGCGTCAGGCTTTCCACGTACCAGGAGCCGCCGAGCGGGTCGACGACGTTCGTGACGCCGGTCTCGTACATGATCACCTGCTGGGTGCGCAGCGTCAGCCGGTGCGACTCCTCCGTGGGGATCGTGAGCGCCTCATCGTAGCCGCAGGTGTGCAGCGACTGCGTACCGCCCAGGACAGCCGCCAGCGACTGGATGGTAGCCCGGACGATGTTCACCAGCGGCTGCTGTGCCGTGAGGGCGTGGCCGCAGGTGTGAACGTGGAACCTGGCCTGCCACGTGCGCCAGTTCTTGGCGCCGAACTCCTCTTTCAGCATGCGGGCCCACATGATGCGCCAGGCGCGCATCTTCGCCACTTCCTCGAACAGGTCCATGTGGGCGCTGATCTGGAAGCCGAACCGACCGGCGAAGTCGTCGACGTTCAGGCCGCGCTCGTTGATGCAGTGGCGGATGACCTCCCGGCCCCAGGCCATGCAGAACGCGAGCTCCTGAACGGCGTTGGCCCCGGCTTCGCGCATCAGGTAGCCGGAGATGTTGAGCGTGTTCCACAGCGGCATGTGCTGGGAGGCAAACTCGATCAGTTCGCCCGTCAGGTAAAGCGCGTTCTTGGCCGGGAAGCTCATGTTGTCGACGTGCCAGTTCTTCAGCAGCCAGTTCATGGAGTTGCCGCGGAGCACCTTGCGGTCGAACCCCTGCTTCTCCGCTGCAGTGACGTAGGCCGCCAGGGCGTACAGGCAGGTGTCACCGGTGATCATGGAGATGTTGGTGGTCGCCAGGTCCAGGCCGTTGGTGAGGATTTCCAGGTCCCGGAGGTTCGAGAAGTTCATGCCACCGACGCCCACGTGGCCCTTTGCCTCGGGCCAGTCCGGATCGATACCGCCCTTGGTGGGGTTGTCGAAAACGAGGTTCATGACCTTATGGCCGAAGTAGCCCTCCATCCCCTCGGCAACCAACCGGTCGAACACCGCGCGGCTGTGCTCGGCCAGCCCGTAACCCATCACCTGCTGGTTCATCCAGGGGGTGACCAGATAACCGAGCGGATACAGACCCCGGGCCATGGGGTAACCGCCGGGCCACCCGATCTCGCTGAAGTGGATGTTGGCAACGTCTGCGGGCGTGTAGACCGGCTTCACCTCGAGCCCGGAAAGCGTGGTCCGCGTCGGGATCTCGTCGCTGCGGAGCATTTTCTTGGCCTGGGCCTCCCAGGCCGGCTGCTCCCGCTTCACCGACTCCACAGTCTTGGGATCGTACACCGTCCCACCTCCGTACTCCATCGCGCTTGACGGACACCCAAACCTACGGTATGGTTGTGACCAAACGGTTGTTGGAATTATAGAATAGTCTTTAAAGAGTGTCAAGACCGGCGTACGACGGTTGCGAAGATTTCCCCTGCTTGAACGGGGTCTTGCTACCGCCTGCGAGGATATGCCTGCCCCGTGCAGCTGACGTGAATCTCATTTTATACTTATGATTCCTAATTGTCTATTATCAGCGAAAATTGAGGAGGGAGCGCGCCCCTCCAGGCGCACTCCCTCCTCATGGGTCCACGCGATGACACAGTCATTCAGGCTGCTTGATCAGGACCGAACGCATGCACATGTTCACGAAGAACTGGATGATCTCTTCCTTGCTCTTCGACCCCGACGGCCGGTACCAGGTCGGAATCTCGTTACAGGCGCCGAGGATGAAGTAGGCCAGGAACGTCGGGCTGGCATCGATGAAGTAGCCGGCCTCAATCCCTTCCCGCAGGATCTGCTTGTACACGTCGTCCACGGCGTTGCTGTCCGCGATCATCTGGGCGCGCAGTTGGTCGGGTATGGCGTCGCGCTGACGCAGAATCAGCGACGACATCGTCGGGTCGTCGATGAGCCGGGAGAGGTGAAACGTGAGCAGCCGACGCAGCTTCTCGGGCGGCGGGTCGTCCGTGGCCAGGATCGCCCTGGCCTCCTGCATGTAGACGGTACTGGCGGCCCGATGGCACTCGTACAGCAGGTCCTCTTTCCCGTGAATGTAGTGGTAAAGGCTGCCCTTGGTCATCCTGAGCGCGTTTGCGATCTCCTCAATGGTGACCGCGTGGTACCCCTTCTCCCGAAAGAGGCGCGCAGCGGCCTCGAGGATTTCCTGGCGCCGTTCGTGGCTTCGCAGCTCCCTGTAACTGGGTGTGTCGGGCTTGAAGCCGAGCGGTCTCTTCTGGGTCTGGCTCACCGAATCACCCCTCCATCCATAACCTTAGAACCCGCGTCGCAAACCGACCAACCGTTTGGTTTGGCCAGCCCGTCGAATGGCATTGTACGCGCAAGCCAGGGTTCTGTCAATCTCCGCCCATTTCGGTCACGGTATCCCGGTCCGCGCCAGATCGGCGCTGGCAGCCGTTGCACCTCACCGGTACCAACTATCTTAACCCGTTTCACAATTTTGGGTCAACGTTCCTATGCCAGATCTTCCGATCGGAAACACGCAGTTTCCCCATGGGTTTTCGAGTGATCGCATTTTTGTTATGATTGTGTCTACATTTGACGCTACTGGGGGAGGGAGTTCCGTGAAGCGCCGGTACGCCCCCTGCTTCACCTACTGGTTCGAGACCGGCGGGCGCATGAACGTGCACTGGTGGGAAGGCTACATGACCTGCCTCGCAGAGCAGGTCCACAACGGCGCCAAGCCCGCGGCGGTCCTGTCCATGGAGACCGTCCAGGACCCGGAGCTGCGGGAGCGCCTCTATCGCGCGCTCGCCCGCATCGCGGCGGTGTACGACCTCGACGTGGTGCCCCGTCAGGGTGAACTATGGCTCGTGCGGGAGGAGGACGAGGCCACCCATGCGGCGGTGGAGACCGTGCCGCCACCCACGGCAGGTCCGGAGGCACACCGCATCCGGGGGCGCCTGTGCGGCTACTCCGAGGAGGCCATCGAGGGTTACATCGCGTGGCGCCCCCGCGGAGGCGGGCGCCGGTCCCGGAATGAAGCCGCGGAGGAGGTGTCCTGGCCGTGAGCAGAGGCCTGCTGGTGGAGGTAGCGTGCGGGCGCCGGCCCGCGGACGTGTACATCGAGAACGGCCGGGTGCTGAACGTGTTCTCCGGGGAAGTGCTCTCGGGCGCTGGTGTCGCTGTCGCCGGAGGCCGCATCGCGTACGTTGGGCCTTCCCGGGCCATGATCGGCCCTGGGACCGTCTGCGTGGACGCCGGTGGAGGTGTGCTGGTGCCCGGCTACATCGACCCCCACTGCCACTTCGACTTCATCGTTTCGCAGCGCAGGCTGGCCGAGGCTCTGCTGCCGCTGGGCACGACTGCCCTCATCTCTGACCCCCAGGCGATGATCACCCTCGCCGGCGCAGCCGGGTACCGCTTCCTTAAGCAGAGCGCGGCCGGGCTGCCGTTCACCCACTACTACACCGTGCCGGTGGTCGCCGAGGCACCCGCTCTCGGCGATCTCGGCGAGGTCGCTCCCCTCAACCTCAGCGACGACGAGTTCCGCTCCATCCTCGCGGAGCCGGAAGTGGTGGGCACCTCGGAGTACCTGCCCTGGCACCAGTTGCTGGAGGCCCGCCCACGGGACCTGGAGCGCCTGGACTTGGCGCGGCAACTGGGGAAGCTGCGGGAGGGGCACACGCCCGGGGCGTCCTACGACAAGCTTCAGGCAGTGACAGCGGCTGGAATCACCGGGTGCCACGAGGCCCTGACGGCGACGGAGGCGCTGGAACGACTTCGGGCCGGGCTCTACGTCATGCTGCGGCATGGTCCCGTGCGTGCCGACCTGCCGGCGTTGGTCCCGCTGGTGCTGCAGGAAGGCATCGATCGCTCCCGCCTGATGCTGGCGCCGGACTGGATCCTTCCGACCGACCTCGTGGACCGCGGGCACATGGACTACCTGATTCGGGTGGCGATGGAGCACGGCGTCCCACCCGTCGAGGCCTACCGCATGGCCACCCTGAACCCGGCACGCTACTTCCGCATCGAGGACGAGCGCGGGGCTATCGCCCCGGGCCGGACGGCCGACATCCTCTGCCTCGACACCCTGACCGATCCGCGCCCCCGCTGGACCATGGTGGCGGGCCGCATTGTCGCCCGGGACGGGCGCGTCGTGCCCCATTGGATGCCAGAGTCTGCAGGCCCGGCCCCGCAGTTGCCGCCGTACAGCCCGCACGCGCGAGAGGCCCGGCCTGAGGATTTCCACGTCCCGGCCGGGGGGCGCAGCGGCACGGTGCGGGTGAACGCGATCTCCCTGGTCAACCGCACCGTCACCCGGCCGACGCAGCTGGACCTGACCGTGGACCGGGGGCTCGTCTCCCTGGCCGGGAAACAGCGGGAAGTGCTGAAGGTGGCCGTGCCCCGGCCGGAAGGCGGGTTCGCCGTCGCCTTTCTGGTGGGCTTCGGCTGCGACATTCCCGCCTTCGCCAGCTCGCTCAGCGCTGACCCGTTCCAGACCATCGTTCTGGGCAGCGATGATGGGGAGATGGCACAGGCCTACAACCGGCTGGTCGCGATCGGCGGCGGCTTCGTGGCCATGGAAGAGGGCAGGATCGTTGTCGAGCTACCGTGTTCCGAGGGCGGCATGGTCAGCTATCTGCCCGTGCCCGAGATCGCCGCCCGCATCCGGGCGCTCAACCGGTGGGCGACCGAGCGGGGAAGCGCCGTAGACGACCTGTTCATCACCCACCACTTCCTCACCACGCCCGGGGTGCCGTTCGTCCGCATGACGCCGTGGGGCATCTACCACCTGCGGGAGCGCACCTTCCTGCCCACGGTCGCCGCCTGAGCGGGCCGCCGCACGCAGGGGCCGCCACGGCACACCCGTGGCGGCCCCTGCTTCACGCGTCCCCTTGGGGATTACTGGCCCACTGCCGCATCTCGTTCCAAGACTTCCTTCAGCCTGTCCCCCAGGTACTCCAGGTCGTCGGGCAGGGTCGAGGAGAGCAGCGCGTTGACGAGCGGTCCCTTCAACCCGCCGCCCTCCAACTTCAGTTCCAGCTGGACGACCACGCCCTCCCCCTCGGGCCATGCACGGAAGCAGCCTTCGCCCTTCATGTTCTCGTCCCGCGCGGCGAGGGTGAAGCTGACGAGACCCTCCGCGCGGTCCATCCGCTCGATATGGGCGACGAACGCCACGACCTTCTGGAAGAGCCCCACGTCGCCTTTCAGATACCACACGGACTCGCGCTCATCGATGACCTCGTGCCGCTGGTATCCCGGCATGCACATGGCAACGTTGTCCAGCGTCGACACGAAATCCCAGACCTTCTCCATCGGAGCGGCGATGTAGAGCTCGCGCTGTGACACCGGCATCGTCCGTCCCTCCTACTCCGCCGCGGCATGCATGCCGGCGAGGAAGCCGAAGGTCATGCCCGGACCAAGCGTACCGCCGGCGCCGCCGTACCCTGCGCCCGTCACGGCCGCGGCTGCGTTGCCGCAGGCGTAGAGGCCGGGGATCACCTCGCCCCAGACGTTCAGGACCTGCGCCTTCCCGTTCACCTCGAGGCCGCCCTTGGTGCCCAGCGATCCCGGCCGCACCTCCACCGCATAGAAGGGTGGGGTATCCAGCGGCGCCATCGTGGGGTTGGGCCCTACGTCGGGGTCTCCGTAGTGACGCTCGTAGATCGTGCCGCCGCGCCCGAAATCGTGGTCCACGCCCTCACCGGCAAACCGGTTGAAACGCTCGATCGTCGCGGCCAGCCCGGCGGGGTCGACCCCGATCTTCTCCGCCAGTTCCTGCGGCGTGTTGCCCTGCGCCACCCACCCGGGCATCTCGTCGCCAGGCATGACGGTGGCGAGGTGGTAGCGGCTGTGGTACCGCTCATCGAAGATGAGGTATGCAGGGATGTTCGGGTAATCGTAAGTGCTGGGGTCGAAGACGTGGAAGGCCTTTCCCAGGTCGGCGTAGTTACACGTCTCGTTGACAAAGCGCCGACCGGCCCGGTTCACGATGATGCTGCCCGGATAGGCGCGTTCGTTGATCAGCAGCCGGTTGAGCTGCCGGCCCTCGTACTCCTCTCCGGGCAGCTGGATGCTGGGCATCCACCAGGCATCGTTCATGCGCCCCAGACGCGCCCCGACCGCCATGCCCATCAGGATGCCGTCACCCTCGTTGAACGGGGGCGATGTCGGCGCCAGTTCGGGGCCCCGCAGGAACTGCTTCTTCATGTCCTCGTTCCACTCAAACCCGCCCGTGGCGATGACGACGGCCTTGCGGGCCCGGAAGCGCACCGTCTGCCCGTTTTCCTCCGCCTCGACGCCGACGACGCGGCCGTCCTCCACCAGGAGCCTGCGCGCACGCACACCCAGTTCGATGGGAATGCTCCGCTCGACACAGCCCAGCGTCAGCGCCGCGATCAGGGCCGTACCCAGGGTCAGGATCTTGTCCCGCACCCGGTTGGCCATCAGGACGAAGTCGAAGTTGCGAACCGGCCCCCACGTGCTGGCCTCCCGGTGGGTGAACGGCCCGAGCAAGGGACCCTTCCGGATCCGCTTCGCCACCTCGGGCGGCAGCCGCTTGCTGTCGAACGGCTCGTTGTCCAGGGACCGCCCGCCGGGCTTTCCGCCCTCCCAGTCCGGATGGTAGTCGGGATACTTCTCCATTGCGGCGAACCGCACGGGCGTGCGCTCCTCGAGGTACCGCACCATCTTCGGCCCCCACTCGATGAACGCGGCCAGCAACTCCTCGTTGGAGCTGCCGCCGTGCAGGCGCCGGAGGTAAGTCCATGCCTCCTCTTCGGAGTCGGGGATGCCGACCTCCGCCATGTGATGGTTGTTCGGCACCCACACCACCCCCCCGGAGACAGACGTGGTACCGCCGATCTTGTCGGACCTCTCCAGGACCAGGACCTGCGCTCCGCCGTCGTGTGCGCGGATCGCAGCCACCAGAGCCGCGGCGCCGGTGCCAAGCACGAGAACGTCGCATTCAGCCCGATACTGCACGGTTTCTACCTCCTATACAACTGTCCGCCTTGTCCGGGAGTTGTGGCGAACAGACCCTACGCGTGCGCCGCACTGGTGCCGAGGTACGCGGCGATGACCTCCGGCGAGTTCCGCACCTCATCGGGCGTGCCGTCGCAGATCTTCTGGCCGTGGTTGAGCACGGTGATGCGGTCCGCCACTTTCATCACCATGTTCACATGGTGCTCCACCAGCAGGATGGCCCGCCCCTGCGCCTTCAAATGGAGGATCAGGTCGACCAGTTGGTCGAGTTCGGCGCCCGAGAGGCCGGCGGCGGGCTCGTCCAGCAGCACGAGGTGCGGGTCGAGCGTGAGGGCCCGGGCAATCTCCAGAAAGCGCTGCTGCCCGTGGGGCAGGTTCTTGGCCAGGTCATCCCGGCGGTCATACAACCCGACGAAGCGCAGTAGTTCCTCGGCGCGCTCCCTGCTGCGGTGGCGCTCTGCGCGGGCGCGGGGCAGGGCGAGCATCGCGCCGACCACGCCGGTCCGCTCATGCGGGAAGAAACCCACCATCACGTTCTCCAGGACGGTCAGGTGCAGGAAGATCTTCGGCTTCTGGAACGTCCGGGCGATCCCGTCCAGGGCGATGGCGTCCGGTGTGGTCTTGCGGCGGACCTGCCCCCGGAACACGATTTGCCCCGCGCTCGCCGGGTAGAAGCCGGAGATCAGGTTCAGCAGCGTTGTCTTGCCCGAGCCGTTGGGCCCGATGAGCGCGTGCACCGTGCCTGTGCGCACCGTCATGTCCACATCGCTCAGGGCGGCCACACCGCCGAAGCGCTTGGTCAGCGCGTTCAGCCTGAGCAGTTCGGTCCCGGCCGCCAGCGGCCGACGGAAACGGGAGAGCTCCCTGTCCAAGCCGAGCGGCGCCAGCGCGCTGCCGCGCACCACGCCCGGCCTGCGGAGCCGCTGCCAGAGCCCGGAAACGGCGCCGACGACCCCATCCGGAATCACCATCTGTGACACGACGAGCAGGCCGCCGTAGACCACCAACAGGTAGTCTCTGAGGCCGACCAGCAGTTCGGGCAGCAGCACGAAGATGATCGTGCCCAGGAGCGGACCGCTGAACGTGGCCGGACCGCCGATCACGACGGTGGTGAGGAACAGGATCGACATGTCCAGCCGGAAGTTGTCGGGGCTGATGAAGCCTAGATAGTGCGCATACAGCGCCCCGCCGAAGCCGGTCAGCACTGAGGCGATGAGGAAAGCCGTCAGCTTCACCCGGTAAACCGAAATGCCCAGGGAAGCCGTGGCGAGTTCGCTGTCATGGATGGCCAGGAAGCCAAGCCGCCAGCGGCTCCGGAGGAGGTTATGCGTAAACCAGAGCATCAGCACCGTCGCCGCCGCGATCACGTAGTAGTACTCCATCCGGGTGAAGACGTGATCCCCGATAGACGGGCGCGGGATGCCGGAGATGCCGGACCAGCCCCCGGTGAGCCGCTCCCAGTTCAGGATCAGCTGCGGCACCACCAACGCGAACCCCAACGTCGTCATGGCCAGGTAGTGCGTGCGCAAGCGCAGGGCCGGCAGGCCGAGGACCAGCCCGATGAGCGCTGATATGGCGGTGGCCCCCACCACGCTGAGCCACACAGACCACCCCAGGGAGACGGCCAGAATGGCGGACGCGTACGCCCCCACCGCGTACACGGCTCCCTGTCCCAGGGTGAACTGGCCGGCGTAGCCTACGATGACGCCGTTGCCCTGGCTGACGATGGTGTAGATGCCGATCAACTGCACGAGCCCGAGGTAATACGCGTTGCGCAGGAACAGCGGAGCGGCTAACATGAGGAGAGCGACGGCGATGATCAGCGGTGGAAAACGCTCCGTCAGACGAACGGCGAAGGCGTTCCCCCGGCTCGGTACGGTAAGCTCAGGCGTGCGGGCGGTCTGCATACCTGTCTATACCTCCCGTACTTGCGCACTGCCGAAGAAGCCCTCCGGCCGCACCAACATGATGGCCAGTATAAGGATGACGGCCATGACGTCCCGGTAGCTGGCCCCCACCGCCAGGACCCCGATTTCCTCAACCAGTGCCAGCAGGAAGCCGCCGAGAAGGGCACCGTAGTTGTGGCCCATGCCGCCAGCGGCGGCGGCGACAAACCCTTTCATCGAGAACAGCGCGCCGACACCAGCGTAAGCGAACGTGACGGGGGAGACCAGGAACCCCGTGAGCGCCCCGATCCCTGCACCAATGGCGAAGGCCAGCAGGCTCATCTGACGGACGTTGATGCCGCGCAGGCTGGCGGCATCGCGGTCCTGGGCCGTCGCGACGATGGCCATGCCCACGAGCGTCCGGGTCGAGAACACCTGCAGGATGACGGTGATCAGCACGGCTGCGATCACGGGTACCATGAACTGGGGATTCACGGAAATCCCGTACACATCATACGGCCGGTCGGGGAGAAGCGGCGGCACGGGCACCGCCTCGTTGCCTGTCGAGATCTCCGCCAGCCGCCGCACCATAATGCCGAGCCCCAGGGTGCTCAGGAGCCACCCCCATGACCCCGGAGACTTCCGCATCACCGGGTATACAGCCACGCTTTCCGTGATCATGCCCACCAGGCCCCCGACCAGGAGCGCCGCCGGGATGGACAGCCACAGGGGAACGCCCAGGGTGACCTCCATGACGAGGGCGGCCAGCGTCCCAATCATGAACGTTTCACCGTGGGCGAAGTTGAGGATGTTCGTCGTCGCAAACACCACGTTGTACCCCATGGCGATGAGGGCATAGATGCTGCCCGTTGACGCTGCCCGCAGCAGGAGCTCGACAGTCTCCGCCACCACGATTTGCCCTCCTTCCCGTCACTCCACGCCTTTACGGATCCGCTCCTCACGCCGCAGCTCGCGCCGCAGAATCTTCTGCAGCGGGCTCTTGGGCAGGCTCTCCCGGAACTCAACCTCGACGGGCACCTTGTAGTTGGCCAGGTGGCGCCGTGCGAGTTGGATGAACTCCTCGGCGGTAGCGGTGGCGCCCTGCTTGAGCACGATGAACGCTTTCGGCACCTCTCCGAGCCGGGGATCGGGTGATGCTACGACGGCGCATTCCAGGACACGCGGATCCTCGTACAGCACCTTCTCAACCTCGATCGGGAAGATCTTGAAGCCGCCGCGGTTGATCACGTCCTGCACCCGATCGACAATGTACAGGAACCCTTCCTCGTCCACGTAACCGAGGTCGCTCGTGTGGAACCAGCCGTCCCGGAAGACCTTTTCGTTCACCTCGGGCAGGTTCCAATAGCCCTTCATGATGTGGGGACCTTGGAGGCAGATCTCCCCCACAACCCCCGGCGGGACCGGGTTGCCCTTCTCGTCCACGACCTCCATGGACCGCCCTGGCAGGGCCACCCCCGGGGAGTTTTCCTTGGGCGGACGGTCGAACGGGTCCATGGTGACGTGCCCGCAGGTTTCGGTACTGCCATACGCGTAGGTGAGGCGGAAGCCGAACTTGGCCTCGAACTCCCGCCGCTGCGGCGCCGGCATCGGCGCGCCCCCTACGCTCGCGTATCGCACGGATGACAGATCCAGCTCCTCCTCAGGCAGCCGGGCGAGGTCGTGGTACATGGTCGGGACGGTCGCACCAAGCCAGGTCGGCCGGTAGCGCCTGAGCAGCGCCGCGAACTGCCTCGCCTCAAAGCGGCGCTGGATGATGGAGGTCGCCCCCAGGTAGTGCGCCGTGACGGGCCCCGTGGACAGGATGGAGAGCAGGAAGAGCGGCAGGCAGCTCAGCGCGTGGTCCTCCGGCCCGAGCCCGAGGTACGTCCGGTAGGTCTCCGTCTGGAAAATGAAGTTGCCGTGGGTCAGCATCGCCCCCTTGGGCAGCCCGGTGGTGCCCGAAGTGTAGGCGATCAGGGCCAGATCGTCCTCTTTCATGTGAACGGGCCGGGGCACCGGACTCCCCGAGGCCATCACCTGCGTGTAGGAGAGTCCCTCAGCCGCATTCCCGACCACCACGGTGTGGCGAAGTTCCGGCACCGAGGCGCGCACGGCTTCGACGATCGGCAGGTACTCCGGTGCGGTGACGACCGCCTTGGCGCCGGAGTCGCGGAGCAGGTGCTCCGTCTCCCGCTCCTTATACATCACGTTGATCGCCACCTGGGCGGCGCCCAGCCACCACGCGGCGTAGGTCGCCCACACGAACTCCGCCGAATTGGGCAGCATCAGGGCCACTCGGTCGCCTTTCTCCACCCCCAGGGCGGCAAGCCCACCGGCCAGCCGGCTGACCTCTTCCCGCGCCTCTCCGAAGGTATACGTGCGATCATCGATCACCAGCGCCAGCCTGTCAGGAGCCCGCTGTGCATGGTTGTGAAAGGCATTCAGGATGTTCACGCCGTCTCATCCTCCGGCAAGTTGGTCGCCATGGTCATGTCCCGACCGATAGCGTTTCGGGGGCCCGGCCCAGGTAGATCTCCTGCAGCCTGGGATCGGCCAGGAGCGCCTGCCCCGTCCCCTCCTTCACGGTGCGGCCGTTCTCCAGGAGATAGCCGCGGGTGCAGACCTGCAATGCCGCTTGAACCATCTGCTCGACGAGCAGGATCGTCACACCCTGCTGGTTTAGCTCCCGAATTACCCGGAACATCTCCTCGACCAGCAGCGGCGCCAGCCCCAGCGAAGGCTCGTCGAAGAGAACGAGCCGCGGGCGGGACATAAGGGCCTGGGCAATCGCCAGCATCTGCTGCTCGCCCCCGCTCAGCGTGCCGGCGGGGTGGTTGCGCTTGCGCCGCAGGACCGGGAACCGGTCAAACTGGGCCTCCACGTCCTGGAGAATGGCGCTGCGCCCGTCCTTCCGGGTGTAGGCACCGAGCAGCATGTTCTCAAACACGGTCTGGCGGGGGAAGATCCGATGCCCCTCGGCCACCTGCGAAATGCCCCGCCGCACGATGGCGGTGGGATCCAGTCCGTTCAGCGGCTCCCCGTCCAGCGTGATCGTCCCCCGGGTGGGCTGAAGCAGGCCCGAAACCGCTTTCAAGATGGTGCTCTTGCCGGCCCCGTTGCTCCCCACGATGACGACGATCTCACCCTGGTTCACGGTGAAGCTGACGTCGGACACGGCCTCGACCTGTCCGTAGTGGATCTGGAGCCCCTTAACAACCAGCATGTCATCCCCTCCGCCTGTAGGAAGGACCCGGCTACGTTCACACGGCCTTCTCCCGGCCCGCCCAGAACATCTTCCGCAGCTCGCGCTTGAGAATCTTGTTCGTGCCGCTCATGGGCAGGGAGTCCACGAACTTGACGTAGCGAGGCTTCTTGTAGGAGGCCAGCCGCTCCCTGCACCAGTTGATGATCTCTTCCTCGGTGGCGATGGCGCCGGGCTTCAGCACCACACAGGCCATGATGGCCTCACCCCAGGTCTCGTCGGGCACGCCGATCACCGCGACCATCATGACGGCCGGGTGGGCGCTGATTACCCGCTCGACCTCGACGGAGAACACGTTGATGCCGCCGGTGATGATCATGTCCTTCTTCCGGTCCACCACGTAGATGAACCCGTCCTCGTCGATGACGCCGATGTCGCCCGTGTAGAGCCACCCGTCCCGGAAGGTCTGGGCGGTCTCCTCAGGCATGTCCCAGTACCCCTCGGCGATCGTAGCGCCCTTGATGATGATCTCGCCGGCTTCGCCGGTGCCCCAAGACACGTCACGCCCATCCTCGTTGACCACGCGCACCTGCATGCCGGCGTGGGGCTTGCCGGCGGAGTTGAGGCGCCGGGTCAGGCGCTCCGGCCCTTCGGTCACCTGGTCCTCCCGCTTCAGGATCAGCCCGCAGGAATAGCTCTCGGCCAGGCCATAGGCCGGGAACACCACATCGCCGAAGATCTCCCGGACCCGGGACAGCAGGCTGGCCGGTACGGGCGAGCCGCCGGTATGCAGCATCTTGATGCTGCTCACGTCATACTTCTCGACGTCCGGGTGGTTGACGATCATGGACAACATGGTCGGCACCACGATGGTGTGGGTCACGCGGTGCTCCTGCACGGCCTTCAAGAACGCCTCAGGGGAGAACTCCCCCAGGATGACGCCCTTGGCCGCCTTCAGGAACTGGAACATGGAAGCCGGACCGCCGGGGTTGAAGTACATGGGAATGACCTGCAGGGCACAGTCGCGCGGCCGCACGTCCATCCCCTCGGCCAGGTATGTATGCATGGCCTGTACCGCACCCCGGTGCGTGTGCATGGCCGCCTTGGGCGTCCCGGTTGTTCCGCTGGTGGCGGCGAACACGTACAGGTCATCCTCGGAAATCTCCACCGGCACGGGATCGGTGGGATGGGCAGCCAGCAGTTCCTCATAGCCCGCATACTCCGGACACCCGGGCAGCCCGATCACGTGCTCCAGAGTCGGCACTTCCGCCCGGATCCGGCGGGCGACCTCGTACATGCCCGCCCCTACCACCAGCGCCCGCGGCCTGGTGTAGTTCAGATAGTCGATCAACTCCTGCGGGTGCAGACGCACGTTCAGGGGAACGCCGATGACCCCGCTCTTCGCCAGCCCGAAGAACAGCTCCCAGTAGTGCAGGGTATTGGGCGTGAGGATCGCCAGCCGGTCACCTTTCTGCAGCCCGAGGCTGAGGAGCCCGTGGGCCAGCTGATTCGTACGCAGGTCCACTTCGCGCCAGGTGAACTGCTTTTCGCCCTCCTGGATCGCCACCTGGTCTGGGTAATACATCGCGTTGGTACGCACCAGATCCCCGATCGTCATCCCAGAACCCATTTCCGGTCTCCCTTCCCCTGTTGCGCCAAGTCTGCACATGCTCTGCCCACAGGTGTTTGTCCCGGCGTCACCCTGTGGGAGAAATCGCAAGGTCATCTTCCCGCTCAGATCTTGCGGTCGAGTCCGGCCCAGTAGCGCTCGCGCAGGACGCGCTTCAGGATCTTGCCGGTGCCGCTGAGCGGCATGTCGGTGAGGAACTGCACGTACTTGGGCTTCTTGTACGAGGCCAGCCGGTCACGGCACCACCGGATGATCTCCTCCTCTGTGGTCGTCTGCCCCGGCTTCAGCACCACGCACGACTGGATGGCCTCGCCCCACTGCTCGTCAGGCACCCCGATGACGGCCACCATCGAGACGGCCGGGTGGGTGGCGATGACCTGCTCGATTTCCACGGAGTACACGTTAATGCCGCCGGTGATGATGATGTCCTTCTTGCGGTCCACGATGTAGATGTAGCCGTCCTCGTCCACCGTGGCCATGTCGCCCGTGTGCATCCAGCCGTCTCGCAGGGCGTTCGCCGTCTCCTCCGGCAGGTTCCAGTAACCCCTGCAGACTGTCGGCCCACGCAGCAGGATCTCGCCGGCCTCGCCCGAGCCCCACGCGACGTCCTCCCCCTGTTCGTTCACGACCCGGCACTCCATGCCCGGCTCGGGCTTGCCGGCGGACTTCAGCCTGCGAGTCAGCCGCTCCGGCCCGTCGCTGTGCTGATCCTGTCGGTCGAGCAGCAGCCCGAGCGAGTAGGTCTCGGTCATGCCATACCGGGGGAAGAAGACATCACCGAAGATCTCGCGGCCCCGCCGCAGGAGGGGCGCCGGCAGGGGCGAGCCACCCATGATGATGCACCTGATGCTACAACGGGAATTGCTGAAAAAATTAATGCAGGT
>ENA-UPSB01001797-UPSB01001797.1-bioreactor-metagenome-genome-assembly--contig:-NODE-1797-length-23096-cov-7.595634_pt1 | contig 23096 bp, 20 predicted proteins | sample MGYA00238182_ERZ773286 | MGnify/ENA primary metagenome ERZ773286 (study PRJEB29026, sample SAMN07631240) | bioreactor metagenome | isolation source: Switchgrass digestor | place: USA: Dartmouth... | reverse complement strand
TTGGGTGAAAGACGCGGACTATTTCTGGACTCCCATGGACAAGACGGCTGGAACGGACTTGCCTCTCTCGCGCCAATACTATTGGAGCCCCAAGTACCGCTTGGGAAAAGGCGAGAGCGCCATGCTTTGCGCCGTACCCTTGGTAGCCGGCGATGGAACAATAATGGGCGTTTCGGGTTTCGAGATTGACTCAATGCTTTTCAAGTCCCAGTACTCTCCCCATCGTTTTAGAGGCGTCCCCTTGACCTGCGTATTGGCGCCCACCAAACCCGAAGGGCTCGTCATGAACGCGGCCATGATAGCCGGCACGTACTCGCCGGACGAAGCGGCCCCCGCCGCCGTCATGAAGTGTTCAACTCTTAAGTCCGGGTTAACACGGTATTCGTGGCCCGGTGGATCATACCTGGGGGTCCACGCGAGGATCTCAATATATCCCGAGGATTCAGCTTACCGGCAGGAGGAATGGAGCGTAGCCGTTCTGATTCCCGAAGAGGAACTGTCAGGCCTTCTGATTGCCGAGACCCGTCCTGTCGCCCAACTTCTGGTCCTCTTTACCGGCGCCTGCGTAGCCTTGGCAGTACGGCGGAGCCGTGGTCATACAAAACAAGTCCAAGAAACAACAGATCGCGAGTCCGAAGAACATCTGGAAAAGAGCGGACAGCTTCCACCGAGCGGCACCGCGATGCTCGAGCAATTCGCCGAAAAACTTGGAACGCTCTCGCGGGCGGAGACAGCTGTTTTCGAGCTCTACGCCAAGGGCCATGGCGCCAAAGAAATCGCGGATATCCTCTTCCTGTCCATTAACACCATCAAGACCCACACCAAACGCATCTACGCCAAACTGGGGGTATCTTCACGACGAGAACTGCTGCTATACGCCAGAATGATGGAAGACTCCAAGAAGGAAGGCGAGATTTCTATGGGACAACCGTCTCCTTAGACTTCTTCGATCCCTTAGAGGGGCAACAGTTTCTCTATGGCTTCGGGGACTTGGGCAAGCGGCCCCCTAAGGTCGGGCTCAGGCCCGCCTCCCCGGTCGATCACGAGCCCCTCCACCAAGTAGGTTTTCATTCCGAGGCTCTTTGCGACCATATCCTCCTGAACGTCGTTGCCGACCATGACGCAACGGGAGGGGTCGAGACCGCAAACCCGCACGATCTCCTCATAGTACTGTAGGTGCGGCTTGCAGAAGTGCATGTTGTCTATGTGGGTTATGAACTTCCAGGGGATTTCGTGGGCGTCACACCATCGCAAACGTTCCCTTATGGCGATCTCAGGGAAGATCGGATTGGTCGCCAAGATCAGGTTCCATCCCGACCGCAAGCATTGGGACAGTACCCGAAACGCTACGCCGTCCTCCTTTGAAAGCCCCCTCAGTCTTGGAAACTCTTTGACGTAGAAGTCCATGAACCCCGGCCACATTTCTTCCCACGGGCGTCCCACCAGGGGTTCGAAATGAGCGGCAAAAGCCTCGTGATTGGTCAACGAGGGGTCCAGGTTGGCTATCATGGCATTCGTCGACGCCCAGATCGCGCGTGTGAACTTCTCAGGCGGGGCAACGTGGGAGAAGTAGGCGCCCACCAGCCTCATGTAATGCCTCAAGAATTCTTCTATATCCAGGTTAAGGAGCGTGCCGTCCAGGTCGAACAATACAGTCCGTGACATCCGGATCTCCTCCTGTCACCCTTCAGTTACCCTTCGTTTATCTCACTTCTCGCTCATGGCTCCGCTATACTGAGGGGAGCGCCGTAACCCGAACGCTCCCCATGTACGCCGGCTTCGGGACCGCTTCGCTTCGGTAAGCTCCGCGCGTTCCCTCAAACGCACCGTTAATGGCAGCTGTACTGGCAGACGTCCTTTCGTTCGTGGGCCAGCTGTCCGTCAATGAAGACCTTCTCCGCCACGGTCATGGTGCAGAACGGGTGGCCGCTCCAGATGACCACGTCGGCGTCCTTGCCCGGTTCCAAGCTGCCCAGCCTGTGGTCAAGCCCAAGGATTTCCGCGGGGTTAATCGTTATGGCTTTGAGCGCTTCCTCAGGGCACATGCCTTCCCTTACCGCGAGGCCGGCATGGAGCGCCAGCCACTTTGTGCCGCTGGAGGTATCGCACTGGATCGCCACCTTCACTCCCGCCCTGGCCAAAATGCCCGGGTTTTTCAAGGTAGTGTTGATGATCTCCATTTTGCTCCTGCTCATGAGCAAGGGACCGACGGTGGCTTTGACCTTCTTCTCGGCGAGGATGTCGGCTATCATGAATCCTTCGGTGCAGTGCTCGATGACATAGTCGATGTTGAACTCTTCAAGGACCCTGATGGCTGTCATTATGTCATCAGCCCTGTGAGCGTGAATGCGGGCCTTCATCTCTCGCTTCAACACCTTGGCGAGGGCTTCCAACTTCAGATCGCGGTCCGGCGGCGCGGCCTCCTCGCCGTTGGCGGCTTTTTGTGCGGCCTTCTCACACTTGTCCAAGTAGTTCTTAGCCTTCACGAGGGCTTCCCTCAAGACCGCGGCGTTCGCCATCCTGGTCGTGGGGCATCTCTTCTGCATTTCGCCATAGACCCTCTTCGGGTTCTCACCCAAAGCCATCTTCATGCCTTCGGTTCCGGGTATTACCATCTCCTCCGCGGTGCGCCCACGGAGTTTCATGGCGAATCCGGTGCCTCCGATAATGTTGGCGCTGCCGGGCCCCGTGTAGACGCAGGTTACTCCGCCCGCTACGACGTCAGGAATGGCAGGGTCCTGGGGATTTAGGGAATCAATGCCCCTGATCTGCGCGGTTACCGGATCTGACATCTCGTTTCCATCGGAGTTGGCCCAAACCGAAGGTTCGCCGAACACGGCCAAGTGGCTATGGGCATCGATGAGCCCGGGGGTCACGACCTTACCCTTAGCGTCTATAATCTCGGTCCCTGGGGGTATCTCGACGTCCTTGCCCACAGCCTTGATCTTCCCGCCCTCAATCAACACGACGCCTTCCTCAATGATGCCGTTGGTGATGGTGTACACTTTCCCGTTGACAATGGCCAGCATCAACTCAGTTCTCCTTCCGTCTTTAAGAGTAACGCCAGTCTCTCTTCGCTTTCTTGCCCGGGAGATCCTGCCCCTGTATAGACCACAGTTGTATAATGGGGAATGGCGTGACCATACAGACTTAGAAGGTGACATTGTTGCCTCTTGATGCCGTACTGCCAGCCTTTCTGATAGCGGTGGCGGGGTACTTTACCAAAAACAAGCTGCACCTGGACACCGGAAGCCTTTCTAGAGTTTGCCTTTACATTTTGACACCTGCCTTGGCTTTCAACTCGTTGTCCACGTCGCAAATGAGCTTTTCGGTAGCATGGCGGATATCTTTGTGCGCGATGATGATGGCGCCCCTGCTCTGGCCCATTTTCACCCTTTTCTCCCGCCTGTTCCGCTCGGAACCCCAAACGGCAAGGTCCTTAGCCCTTCCCGCCGTGTTCTCAAACGCTGGAAACTACGGTCTTCCGGTCTGTCTGTTCGCCTTCGGCCAGGAAGGCATGGACTTGGGCGTGGTTTTCATGGTGTCCCAAACAATCATCATTACCACGCTAGGAGTCTACATCGCCGCGTCAAGCAAGATGAACGCCAAGGGTTCTCTCAAGCAAGTGCTGAAAATGCCGTCGGTCTATGCCGTCGCGTTGGGCCTCTTGGCAAGGGTTTCGGGCATCACGATACCCGAGGCAATAATGCGGCCCGTCGGCCTGTTGGCCCAGGCCTCAGTTCCGGTATTCCTTCTTGTGCTCGGCATGCAGCTGGCGGAAAAAGGCGAGGATGTCCCGGTCAAGTCGGTTATGCCCGCCGTGGTCTTTCGGTTGATCCTCGGCCCTATGTTGATGGCCGGCGTAGGATTCGTCGTGGGCTTGAAGGGATTGCCATGGCAAGTAATGGTCCTGCAAGCCGCGATGCCGTCCCCGGTCAACGCCACCATATTGGCCAGGGAGTTCAACGCCCAACCGTCAGCGGTATCCAAGGCAACTTTGATCAACACCATAGGAAGCGTGCTTACGCTCACTATCTGGATCGTCTTGTTGAGGCGGTTCCCAATCTCTTAACTGTGCTCTATTTCGACAGCGTACGTCACAAACGACATGGTACATAAGAATCATGGGGGGATGCGCGCATTGGCTTTGGGAAGACAAAGACAAATCCTAGGCTACCTGCGAGAACGCCAAGACGACATGGTGGATCTGCTGGGCCGCCTTGTCAACATAGATTCGCCCAGCACAGACAAGACTTGTGTGGACAGCTTGTGCGAAACCCTTCAAGAGCTATGGACGGACGCGGGCGCGCGTACTGAGATCATCAAACAAGATACCTACGGAAACCATCTTCGCGCCGAGTGGGGCCAAGGGACAGACCAGGTTCTGATACTGTGCCACATGGATACCGTTTGGGAAAAAGGAGAAGCCCAAAGGCGGCCCTTCAACGTCGAGGGCGGCAAAGCCTTCGGTCCGGGAGCCTACGACATGAAAGCCGGCATCGTGGAAGCTTTGTTCACCGCTCATTGCTTGGGAGACCTGGGATTCACTCCCCCACACAGAGTAGTCGTGTTGCATAACTCAGATGAGGAGATAGGTTCTCCGTCCTCCCGCGCCATCATCGAAGAAGAAGCCAAGAAGTCCAAGGCCGTGTTGGTGCTTGAGCCTTCGGCCGACGCCGGGGCGATCAAGACCTGGCGAAAGGGCGTGGGCATGTTCCAGGTGAGGGTGACGGGAAGGCCCGCTCACGCGGGGGCCAACTATGAGATGGGGGCGTCGGCCATACAGGAGGCCGCTCATCAGATCCTTTACCTACATAGCCTCACAGACCTGGACGAAGGGACCACGGTAAACGTAGGTACCATTAGAGGCGGTACGCGGGCCAACGTCGTTGCCGAGGAAGCCGTCTTGGCCGTTGACCTCCGGGTGAAGACCGTCGAGGCTGCCAACTGGGTCATCCCCAAGATAATGGGGCTCAGGCCAAAGGACCCGCGGGTGACCATCGAAGTGACTGGCGGCCTAAACCGTCCGCCCATGGAACGCAACCAGCGAAACTTAGCTCTCTTCCATTTAGCCAGGTCCGTCGGCATGGAGATGGGCATACAGCTGACAGAATCGGGAACAGGCGGCGGCAGCGACGGCAACTTCACGTCGGCTCTGGGAATACCCACCCTCGACGGGCTTGGCCCTGTGGGCGGGGGAGCCCACGCCCGGGACGAATACTTGCTTGTATCGAGCCTGCCGGAGAGGGCTTCAGTGGTGGCGGGAGTCCTGCTTAACCTTTAGCGTCCGGGGCCGGTTTTGTTAACTTCCTTTGTTCTGTAGGAGCAGCGAGGTCGCTGCTCCTACAGGCTTCCTGGGCAGAGCGATAAGCGCAAAGGAACGGCTATCCCGCCAATCCAATCAGGGCCCGCATACCCTTGAAAGCGGCTACGTAATCTTCCGCCGTAAACGACACCGTAGTCGGATCAACCATTTCGGCGTAAGGCATCCTGGCGGCGTATTCCGCTTGGCCCGCGTCTTTAAACTGGATCTTGAACGTAACCGGCGAAGGCGGGAGCCATACTTTGGCCTTGTCCAGGCCCTTCAACGCCTCAATCGTGGCCTGCTCCAACAACGCCCTGGCCTTGTCAGGCGGCAAGCATTTGGCCGAATTTCGGGTTATGGCGTGCTTGACGACCGCCGTGTGAACGTGAGGCAAGAGTTCCTTGGCTTCCTGCGCCACGACATCGTCACCGCACACCAACACCACCGGCACTCCGAAGTGCCCGGCCAGCCCCGCGTTGATCCCCGTCTCCCCGACGAGAATGTCGTTTATCCACACGTTAGCGACGCGGCCCCCGCTTATGGTGTGGCTCAAGACACCAGGGGTTCCCATTCTCGAATGGTAACCCACAAAGACGGCAGCGTCGAAACTTGAGTCTATACCCTCCATCATCGATAGCGGCTTCGGGGAACCGGTTATCAGAGTTGCCGCCGGGTGGAGCTTTTCGATAAGGAGATTTGTCATCGGCCCGTGGGCATCGTTTACCACGATTTCGGTAGCGCCGGCCTTCACAGCGCCTTCAACCACGGCGTTGGCCTCGCCTGTCATAAGCTCCCTGGCCCTGCCGTAGTCTCTACCTTCGGGGGACGTATGTAGGGCGGCGTCAACCACTCCCGAAACCCCTTCGATGTCGCAAGAAATAAAGACTTTCAAAGTTATTCCTCCTTGTGCGTAGTGGAAGTCCCGTCAATGTTTCCAATACGCCGAGTAGGTGCCGGATTCCTAGATGAAAAGCCGGCGCCGGTTCAAAGGCCGTCTTCTGCGAAGCCAAAAGGGAACTGCCTTCCGCCCATAGAATACGCAGTTGAAACCTTTGTCTTAGGAGGTCGAGACAGTGGACGCGAGTGAGCGGCGAAAACGCATAGTGTCGCTCCTCAGGAGCAAATCGCCACTCACCGGGGCTTACCTGGCCAAAACCCTCGGTGTCACGCGCCAGGTCATCGTTTCCGACATAACCGTGCTGCGCGCGGCAGGCGAGACGATTCTTGCGACTCCTAGGGGCTATACCTTGGCAGCCGACCCCGGCAAACGGGGAGTCACCAAGCTTGTGGCGGTGAAACACGCGCCTGAGGACACCGGAGACGAACTCATGACCGCCGTCGACCTCGGCATCGAAGTCATCGACGTAATCGTGGACCACCCTGTCTACGGACAACTCACCGGGCAGCTTTCCCTTTCCACCAGAGAAGACGTGGCCTCATTCCTCCAAGTCATGAAAGGTACCAAGGCAGGCTTGCTGTCGTCGTTGACCGACGGCGTCCACCTCCACACTGTTCGGGGACGGGATGCCTCCCACATAGCGAGACTCGAGGCCGCGTTGGCCGAAAAGGGCTACCTCCTCACAGAGTAAAGAAACATCTTACCGCGACACTACTGGAATTTGCCGCAATAGCTGCCAGCGTCTCCAGAGCTCAACTAGTGAAGCGCCTGTTCCATGGTGCTATACTGGACGCCAAATGCCGAATCCCGTCTTGTTCTGGCGGGTACGGAGGAACCGTCTTTGGGTGAATCCGCTCGGTTGGACGGGCGGTAGGGCTCCACCTTTCACCGAACCCTTAGCTAACTCCGGAGGCTTGGAAAGGGGACGTTAACATGAGGCTCAATCTCAGGAGAGTTTCGCCGAGAGTGTGGATCGCGATCATGGTGCTGGTTTTGGCCCTGGGCGTCGTGCCCGCGCAAGCGATGGCGTACAGCCCTTGGAGCTGGGACTACACTCAGGCTGAGCTCGACCTCATCGCGAGGACGGTCTACGCCGAGGCGGCAGGTGAACCGTACGAAGGCAAAGTGGCGATCGCGGCAGTTATCCTAAACAGGGTACGAAGCGCTGAGTTCCCGGACACCGTTGCCGGAGTCGTCTATGAACCCTGGCAGTTTTCATGCGTCGGGAACTGGATGTTTAACTCGGTACCGTCCAGAGAGAGCTACCTAGCGGCTTTGGACGCTCTCAACGGGTGGGACCCGACCAACGGTGCCCTGTACTACTGGAACTATCACATCGTCACCAACTCGTGGCTCTGGGCAAAACCCACGGCCGCGGTAATCGGTAACCACTGGTTCGCCTACTAAGAAGAACCACAGTGTTGGCCGGGAGGAGACACGCCTCCCGGCCTTTTTAACTTGGTTCGAGCTTAGTGCCCACATTCCTGAACAGCGCCTTTACAGGTGACAAGACACCTGATAAGATCCGTCTGATTAAGGCGAAAGGACGCCCGCGGTTCGACTTATGCAGACCGGAACCCCGGGCGCGTTCGGGAGAGGCAGATACCATGAAACATGATGAGGTACGCAAGCTGGTCATCGGTTCTTTGCTCCTGGCTTTGTCTTTGGTCATCCCACTGGCCATGGGAGGAATCTTGGGGGTAGTCATTGGGCCGTTTTCCGCTACTTTGGCCTCTCACGTCCCGACGTTCATCGCCATGTTGTACGGTCCGCTGGTAGCGGCCGCAGTGGGCACAGGGTCGGCCTTGGGGTTCTTCATGAGGCTGGGGCCGGTTGTTGGAGCCCGCGCCGCTATGCACATACCGGTTGGCATCGCGGGTTCTCTGCTTCTCCGTAGAGGCGTTTCCTTCCCCGTCACCTTAGCCTTAATGGCCCCGCTCCACGGCTTGTTGGAATCTTTGGTCGTTCTCCTATTCAACTTCACCCTTCAAGACGCGGGTTACCTGGTGGGAGTGGGAACGCTCCTGCATCACACTATGGACTCGATTATCGCGATCGCGTGTTGGAGGGCTCTCTTTTACAGGGGAATCGGAACTCCTGAAGGCACTGCCCGGGTATAAGCGACAGGCAGCCGCCTAGTCGGTGGCTGCCTTGTCTTCTGTCTTTGACGAACTATCGGAGCTGTCGCTCGGTGGGCTACCCTTCCTGTTGTCGGTGCAGTAGAAGCCCGGCCCCTTAAAGATGATCCCGACGCCGTGGCTTATTAGCTTCTTTACCGGAGCACCGCAAGTCGGGCAGGTAGTCTTGGGTTCGTCAGTGATCTTTTGAGTAACTTCGAATACCCCGCAATTAGGGCATCTGTACTCGTAGACAGGCATCGACAGACAACCTCCCGCGCGAAGATATACTCTCTCCAACATCTAGGATAAAACCCATGTCAAGTAGGCTTTCCTCTTGCTAGAATGATATGGAACCGTTTCCAGGTATGCATGAGTCAAACCTTACCTACAAGACTACTGGATCATTACCGGTGGGGGGAGTCAAATGAAGCGTTTATGCAGGTTTTGGTTAGCGTTGATTCTCGCGCTGACCTTGGCGGTGTGCTTGTCAGCATGCAAGAAACCGGAGGTCCCTACGGAAGGGACGGTTGGCACTACGGATCCGGAACCCCTGGAACCCCCTGAACCTCCGGAGCCTCCCCTGCCCATCTCTCCTCTCACAGGATTACCTATGGAGGAAGGCGGCAGTCCGGTAGTCGTAACTATCGATAACAACCCAAGGGCAAGGATGCAGAGCGGCTTAGCCCGCGCCGACATCGTGTACGAGGTGCTGGCCGAAGGCGGAATTACCCGTTTCTTGGCTCTTTACCACAGCCAGTCGCCCGCTGTAATCGGCCCGATCCGCAGCGCCCGCCCCTACTTCGCCCTCTTGGCCAAAGAATGGGGAGCCATCTTCGGCCACTGCGGCGGGGACACCGCAGGGCTGAACCTTATCCGCGAACTGGGCGTACTTAACATCAACGAGTTCAGCCACGGAGACTTGTACTGGAGAGACTCAAGGCGGGTCGCGCCCCACAACCTTTACACCAGCGTGGAACTCTTGAGGCAGTTCGTCGATACCCCGCTTCCTGATCCCGAACCTCGTTACGAGTTCCAAGACTGGTCGGAGGACCCGGTTTTCGGGCTCAGGATCAGCTACCCCTTCTTCGGTCTCCAGTATGTTGTGGAATATCATAAAGCCGAAGAGGGCTACACACGGCATGTTACCGACACCAGCGGCACATACATGCAACAGGACCTGGATACCGAAGAGGTCATTCTAACTTCCAATGTTGTCGTTCAGTGGGCACCCCACAAAACCATCGATTCGGAAGGGCGTTTGTCCATCGACCTCATAGGCGAGGGAAAGGCTATGTACCTTCTCGGAGGCCGCCTGTTCGAAGGCACATGGAAGAAACCGTCCGCTGACGAACCCACTCTGTTCTATAATCAAGAAGGAGCTCTCATAAAACTGACTCCGGGACAGACCTGGATTCAGATAGTACCGTCAGGAACGGAGGTTACCGAGTTAAAGGGGCCGGCTACCTAGAGAACAGCTTCGCGGAGGCTTTCTGCAGGGCGTTAACCGCTATTACGGAACCGAAAGCGGTTGTGCCCAGTTTGCCTCCGGCTCCTCCCATGTAAGGAGAGCTGTACACGAAGACCAGGCCCACAAGAACCCCTGCCAAGGCCATTAGAGCCTCGTTGGGGATCCGGGCCTTAGAGGACATCCCCGCGAAAGAAGCGCAGATGCAGACGGTGGCCAACGTTGCCCCTATATCAGGGATCAAGGCCGGAAGTACCAACCCTCCCACAAGGCCCACAATGGCCGAACCCATTACGGCGCCTTTTCCGAGTCGTACGTTCACAAGATAGGCCGCGACCGCCGCGATTACCGAGGTGATGATTATCCGGGAGGCAACGTCCGCCGGAAGGACTGTTCCCGTCAAGAGCGCTTTGCCGCTGAACGCGGCTGTGAGGACACATCCCGCGCACGCGATGGTGCCCAGCTTGCCGCCGAACCCGTTGAACACGTCTTGCGCCAAAACATAGATTGCCCCCGCGATAGCCGAAGCCAGGACCACGTGCCCGGCAGTTAAGACTTTGGGCGAAGCCATCCCGACGAAGCTGCCACAATAGAGCGGGACCGCGTAGACGGGAAGTAAAGTCCCTGCCAGCACTCCCACTAGGGCCGCCGCGACGACCGCTCCCAGTCCAATGCCCACGTTGAGCCAGTAAGAAACCACGCCGCCCGAAAAGACGGACAGGAACAAGTACAGGTCCTTGGTCGGAAATAGCGGGCCATTCCAGGGCGCGGTCAACGCGCCCCTCTCAAGGTAGAAACCGTACAAGAGGCACAACGCCGCGATGCCTAGCGGGACCGCGAACAAAGGGCTTTGGCCCAGGGCTACTTTGACCGCGTAGTAGTACAGCATTCCGACTGTCGCCGCGAGCAGGATAAATCCCGCCGATCGTTTGGCAATCATCCTTCTTCGCCTCCACGGTCGTAAGATGCGAAATCCTATATGATCCGACATGGTCCGCAGCGTTATGCCTGCTTGCGCCATTGCTCCATTGTAAACAATAACATAAGACAAACAGGGTCCCAACGTTTTTCCGCCGCTGGGACCCTGCTTCGCGTCAACCTACGACCTTAGCTTCGTCGTCTCCAGGCTACGTGTCATGCCCGTTCGAAGCGGCGGTTTCTTCCTCGGCGGGAGTCACGCCGTATTTCACGGTCATGGTGCCGTGCCGCGGACGCTTCTTATAGTGAGTGTGCAAGAGCTCGTGCGACTTATGGCTCAACGGATGCCCCAAGAACGTCCGGTAGAGTTCCTGAACGGCAGGGTTCTCGTGGGACTTCCTAAGAGGCAACTGGCGGTCGCCCTCATATATGGCGGCGATCCGTTTCTCTCTGATTTCCGTGTCGGTCGGTATCGGCTGCCCGCCCCCTCCAATGCACCCGCCTGGGCAGGTCATGATCTCGATGAAGTGGAACTGCTCCTCACCGGATTTGACTTTGTCCAGAAGGATCTTGGCGTTGGCAAGGGTGTGGGCGACGGCGACTTTGACTTCCGTGCCGTTGACATCGACCGTAGCCTTCTTGAGCCCCGTGAGTCCGCGTACGTCCTCGAAGTCGATCTTCTCGAGAGTCTTGCCGGTCACCAGCTCGTATACGGTGCGCAAGGCGGCTTCCATCACACCGCCGGTTGCGCCGAAGATGAGGCCCGCGCCGGTCCCTATACCGAAGGGGGCGTCGTACTCCTCATCAGGAAGGTTCTTGAAATCCAAGCCCGCTTCCTTGATCATCCGGGCCAGCTCGCGGACGGTCAGGACATAGTCGACGTCCTGGTATCCCGAGTCGCTCATCTCGGGGCGGTTGCATTCGAACTTCTTCGCCGTGCACGGCATGATGGACACCGAAACGATGTCCTTGGGGTCGATGCCCGCCTTCTCAGCGTAGAAAGTCTTGGCCAGAGCGCCAAACATCTGCTGAGGAGACTTGCAGCTGGAGACGTTTTCCGAGAGTTCAGGGTAGAACTCCTCCATGTACTTGATCCAGCCTGGGCTGCAGGAAGTGATCAAGGGGAGGGGACCACCCTTCTTCAACCTCTCGAGAAACTCGGACCCTTCCTCCATGATGGTCAAGTCCGCGGTGAAGTCGGTGTCAAACACCTTGTCGAAGCCCAAAGTGCGCAGCGCGGCTACCATTTTGCCCGTGCTGATGCTGCCGGGCTCCAACCCAAGAGGTTCGCCAATGGCGACCCTCGTGGCGGGCGCCGTCTGAACCACCACGTGTTTTGTGGGATCTTGCAGGGCAGCCCATACTTCGTTGGTGTAGTCGCGCTCGTACAGAGCGCCGACCGGGCAGACCAACACGCACTGACCGCACTGCACGCATGAGCTGTTGCCCATGGTCTCGCGCCAAGCCGGACCTATGACGGTGTCCATCCCCCGTCCATACGGGCCGATGGCGTAAACGCCCTGGATCTTCTCGCAGACAGATACGCAGCGCCTGCAGAGAATGCACTTGCTCGGATCCCGGACGATGGCCGGAGTTGAAGCGTCCACAGGACGTTCCTCACGATGCGCTCCCTCGTAACGCACCGTCCTTATTCCGAGCCTCTCGGCCAGAGCCTGAAGCTCGCAATTGAGGTTCCGGGGACACGTGAGGCACTCAAAGGGATGGTCGGACAAGATCAACTCCACTACGGTCTTGCGGGCAGCCCGTACCTTAGGCGAGTTCGTGTGGACCACCATGCCGTTAGCCACGGGCGTCACGCACGCCGCCTGCAGGGTCTTCGCCCTCTCGACTTCCACTACACAGACTCTGCAACTGCCGATGACGTTGATGTCTTTCAGGTAACAAAGGCTGGGAATATCAATACCAACGGTCCTGGCCGCCTCAATTATAGGAGTGCCTTCAGGAACCGTCACCTGTTTGCCGTCTATGGTAAGGGTAACCATCGCCATGAAAAGGCACCTCCTATTCCTTCACGTCGCAGCGCAGGCACCGCGATGCCTCACGCTGCGCCGTGCGCGCGTCGTACCCGAGTTCCACTTCAGCAAAGGAGTTCAAGCGGCTTACCATGGAAGCCGTCTTGCCGTGGCTTCTCTTCATCTTCTCTTCTACGACCGGCGCCGAGAGCTTGCGGGCAATGTCGAGTTTGGGAACAACATCGCCGTCTCCGCCCAGGTAGGCGTCGATAGCAGCCGCGGCTTTCTTCCCTGCTCCTATGGCCTCAACCACGGTGGCGGGCCCTGTCTGGCAGTCGCCGCCCGCGAACACTCCGGCTATGCCGGTCGCCATAGTCCTCGGGTCAACCTTGAAGGTCCGCCGCTCGATAGGAAGATCCGTGTTTTCGAAGGGTTCGGTTTCGGGGACCTGGCCTATCGCGGGGATCAACACGTCGCAAGGCAGGTCGAAATCGCTGCCCTCTATGGGCTCGGTCCTGCGCCTGCCGGAGTTGTCAAAGGCGCCCGCTTTCATAGACACGCAGGTCACGGCCTTGAGGACGCCGTCCTCTCCCTTTAGGGCTTTGGGGTTGACCATGAGGGAGAACACGATGCCTTCCTCTTCGGCGGCCTTGATCTCCTCTTCCGCCGCCGGCATATCCTCGCGACGCCTCCTGTAGACCACGGTCACCGATTCGGCTCCGAGACGCCTGGCGGACCTAGCCGCGTCCATAGCCACGTTACCGGCGCCCACGACAACAACCTTCTTGCCTCTCAAGTCGACCTTCTTGCCCATGTTGATATCTCTCAGGAACTGGGCTCCCGGTATTACCCCGTGGAGGTCCTCTCCGGGGATCCCAAGCTTCTGGTCCTTATGGGCGCCGATGGCCACGAAAATGGCATCGTATTCGGACCTCAGGGTGTCAAAGGACACGTCTGTGCCGACTCTCACTCCGGTCCGGATTTCAACCCCGAGCCCTTTGATTACGTCGATGTCCTTCTTCAGGGACGACTTGGGCAACCTGTACTCGGGTATTCCGTACTGGAGCATGCCGCCCGGCTGCGGGAGCGCCTCAAACACGGTGACCGAGTGACCCTTCATGGTCAAGTAGGTGGCCGCCGTAAGGCCTGCGGGACCGCTTCCTATGATGGCGACCTTCTTGCCTGTCGGGGGAGCCACCGTGACCTTGGGATTGGCTCCGTCAGGTCCCATGGCCCAGTCGGAAGCGAACCTCTTGAGTTCGCGGATGGCCACAGGCTCATCCAACTGCGCCCTCCGGCACCTGGACTCGCAAGGATGGTTGCATACCCTGCCGCAGACCACCGGGAAGGGGTTCTCTCTGAAGACTTCCTCATAGGCCGCCTGGAACTGGCCCTGCCTGATGAGATCGATGTAGATGGGAACATCCACATGGGCCGGGCAAGTGTTCTGGCAGGGAGCGTTGAACAACGCGGCGCAAACCGAGGCGTCGCACCTCTTGTCCCGGATGTGGGCCTCATACTCGTGGCGGAAGTACTTGATTGTCGAGATGACAGGGTTGGGAGCCGTCTGACCTAGGCCGCAAAGGGAGGTCTGGCAAATGGTCTCCCCAAGCTGTAGCAGTTCGTCAATGTCTCCCTCTTTGCCCTGTCCCCTGGTAATCCTCTGAAGGATTTCCAGCATCCTCTTGGTGCCGATCCTGCAGGGAGTGCATTTCCCGCACGACTCAGACTGCACGAACTCTAAGAAGAACTTGGCCAAGTCCACCATGCAGGTGTCCTCGTCCATAACGATGAAGCCGCCGGAGCCCATGATGGTACCCAAAGCGGCCAGAGTCTCGTAATCCACGGGGGTGTTCAGGTACTCCACCGGGATGCATCCACCCGACGGCCCACCGGTCTGCACGGCTTTGAACTTCTTGCCCTTGGGTATGCCGCCGCCGATGTCGTAGACGATCTCGCCTATGGTGGTCCCCATGGGAATCTCGGCCAGACCGTTGTTGTTGATCTTGCCGGCCAAGGCGAACACCTTGGTCCCCTTGGACTTCTCCGTGCCCATCGAAGCGAACCATTCCCAACCCTTGCGCATGATGGTCGGGATGTTGGCGAAGGTCTCGACGTTGTTCAACACGGTAGGCTTATTCCACAAGCCCGAGGTGGCCGGGAAAGGCGGCCTGGGCCTAGGCTCGCCTCTGCGGCCCATGACCGAGTTCAGAAGCGCGGTCTCCTCGCCGCACACGAAAGCGCCCGCTCCGAGCCTTACGTCAAGGTCGAAATCGAAACCCGAACCCAGGATGTTCTTGCCCAGCAGGCCGTACTCCCTGGCTTGGGCTATAGCCTTGTAAAGGCGTTCAACCGCGAGCGGGTACTCAGCGCGGCAGTAAATATAGCCATGGGAGGCGCCCACCGCGTATCCCGCGATAGTCATGCCCTCAACCAGCCTGTGGGGGTCGCCCTCAATGGTGGAACGGTCCATGAACGCGCCAGGGTCTCCCTCGTCCGCGTTACATACGACGTACTTGGGTGAACCGGTAGCTTTAGCCGTAAACTCCCATTTCAGACCGGTCGGGAAGCCCGCGCCGCCGCGTCCGCGGAGCCCGGACTTCTTCACTATATCCACTACCTCTTCCGGCTTCATCCGAAGAGCCTTAGCCAGGCCGAAATAGCCGTCCCTGGCGATGTACTCCTTGATGGATTCCGGATTGATGATGCCGCAGTTCCCAAGCACTACTCGAGTCTGCTTCTTGAAGAAGGGGATGTCTTGGAAGTCGACAACCGGCTTCTCCGTGGTGGGTTCCCTGTACAAGAGCCTATCTACGACTCGGCCCTTGACGATGTGCTCCTCGACCAGCTCGGCTACGTCCTCTTCCTGAACGCCGCAGTAAAACACGCCTTCAGGGTAGACCATCATGTTCGGGCCGAAGCGGCAGAAGCCGAAGCAACCTGTCTCTATGACCTTAACTTCCTTATCTAATCCTGTCCTGGCGAGCTCGGACTCAAGAGCAGCCTTTAGAAGCAGGCTCCCCGAAGCGTGGCAGCCCGTGCCCGAACAGACAAGGATATGGCTGCGATAAAACTCCATAGGGCCTCTCCTCTCTACTCTTCGTTGCCCGTGTTGATGATGAGCTCTTGTACGGGCTGATGGTTAATTACATGAGAGGTAACGAGCTGCCTTGCGCGAGCCGGCGTCACGTTGCCGTAAACTACCTTTTCGGCGCCCGGCAATTGGATTTCAACTATGGGCTCCTTAACACAAAGACCAATGCAACCTGTCTCCGACACAGTCACATTGGTCTGGCGTCTCTTCTTCAACTCATCGATAAGCGCTAGCATTGTCTCGCGAGCTCCCGCCGCGATACCGCAGGTGCCCATGCCAACTACAATCTTTGCGCTTCCCGAGGAATCACGAAGACCAATCTCTTCGAGGGTCTCTCGCTTGACTCGTTCAAGATCCTCAATGGACTTCATTGTGAATACCTCCTCAGTCGGGTCTGAATCCAGCTTTCGCCAGACCTTCCCGGAGTTTCTCCTCTGCGGACCAAAGGAAGGCCAGATGCCCCAAGGGCTTTCCGCCTTCATCCGTCATCTCCGAAGCGCTGTCAAACCTGTACCTGCCTTTGGGACCCCGGTACTCAAACTCGGTGGCGATTCCCGGGTTGCCCGCCAAGAACGCCACGATTGAAGCCGCCGGATCTCCCATCGGCTGTCTATCCAGGTGCGAACGGCGAAACAGGACCGTCACATCGGTTCCGCGTCCAACCTCCGATTTGATGTTGACCGTCCCTCCCGCCATTTCCGCCGCCTGAATGACCATAGGTAAACCTAAGCCCGTTTTCTTGCCGCTTGACGAGTAGAATGGATCTACCGCCAATTTCAGTTCCTGCTCGCTCATGCCGCGTCCATTGTCAGAAACCGTGATGCGGAGGGTGTCCTCCTCCGGGTCGTCTTCAATTAGCACCGACACCCGGGTCGCGTTGGCGTTCTTTGTATTTTCCAGCAAATCGAGGAGGTGCAGAGATATGTCTACCATGCGCTCCCCTCTTTCCCGGTTTCCGATATGTCCTACTCCCCCGTTAGTCCCCCGCTACCTCTTGGACCTTTTCCGAAGCCGCCTGAGCTCTGTAAGTCCTTATGAGAGCCGGGACCTTATCCCCTGACATGCGGCCATAGGTGTCCTTGTTCACCGTGATGACAGGCGCCAGACCGCACGCGCCGAGGCATCGCACCACTTCCAGCGTGAATAGACCGTCATCGGTCGAGTCGCCCGCTTTAATGCCGAGCTCCTTCTCGAGTCTGGCTAGAACATCAGGAGCTCCCCTAACGTAACAGGCCGTCCCAAGACAGGCCGAGATAATGTACTTCCCTCTGGGCCTCTCGCGGAAAAACGAGTAGAACGTTAGCACGCCGTACACCTCTGATAACGACACGCCGAGGTTTTCCGCGACCTTCTTTTGAACGTCCTTTGGCACATAGCCAAGGCGCTCCTGAACGTAGTGCAGCACCTGGATTAGCGCTCCGGGGTCTCCGCGGTTTTCCGCGATGACGCGGTCAATGTCCGCGTACGCCGCCTGACACTCACACACCTGCTGCTTTTCCTCTGACATGGTATCCCTCCTTCCCCCCTTTGGCTTTATGCCTGGCCGCCCGTCTCTCGGCAAGCGGTCAGAGCACTATATATCCGTCCGGTGACTTGGAAAGCGTCATCGGCGGACCACAAAAGAGTCACTCCTTGATCTGCCGCTCTTTGGCAGGTCTCCGGCAGCAACTCCCTTTGGCAAACCAGAACGCAAGCTACGTCAAGTAGGCTGGCTATCGCTATTACGTTTTCGTGAGTCTGGACCGTTACCCACACAAACCCGGGTTTAGCGTTGGCCATCACGTGAGAGAGCACGTCGCCCACAAAGCCGCCCCGGATTTCCCGACGGCTGCCTTCTCTCGTCATCGCCATGACCTTGACTCCCAGTTGGTCCACCAGATCCTGTACAATCATGACGCACCGGTCCCTTCTAGCTCTTTGAATCCGAAGGCTCAGCCATGGCCGGAGGCCTCATGGTGGCAAGTTCTCTTACCTCGTTGGCCAAAGCCTCCAGCCTATCCCGCAACTTAAAAGTGCAATTCATAATCGAACCCCGCCCCAGGACCACGTCTTCCGCCAGCGCCCGGCAAGTGGGAGCGCCGCACGCGCCGCAGTCCAACCCCGGAAGCTCTGATTCCACCTGCTCCAGCTCTGAGAGTTTCTGCCGCGCTATCTTGGGATCCGCGTCCAGCGTCAAGATAGCCCGCGGTGTGAGACCGAGACTGAACCATACCTCGGGTTCCTTTCCGCTTATCCCGCGGATAACGGGGTTCTTCGGCGAATCTTTGTGCCTTGACGCCAGTTCTCTAATTCTTACCCTCGCGATGAACGGGTTTTCGATGTTGAGGCATCCCCCGACGCAACCGCCTACACAGGCTTGGGCCTCGATGAAGTCAATCTGGCCCCTTAGTTTTCCTTTTTCGACCTCGGTAAGCACGGATGCCACCTGATCCACCCCGTCCACGGCAAGCCCTCTTACCGCCGTCCCGAGAGAGCTCATTTCTCCACCCGAACGCCCCCATCCCATACCGAGACCGGTTGAGGCTGCCGGGGCCGGCGAGGCTCCTGTGGCGTACTCCCTGTGTTCTTGGACCCAGCGGTAAGCGTCGGCTGCCGACACTTGCGCGTCCACCAGGGAGGAACCCCTGCCCACGGGCTGCCTGCAGGCGGTTACCTTGGCGGGGCATGGGGATATGAAGACAGCTGTCACTTTCGCCGGCCTCTCAAGGTTCGTAGTCTTTTCCTTAGCAAGCCAGGCTGCGACTTCCATGGGAGCTTCACACGGGATCAAGTTCTTTAGGAGCGAAGGGAACTTGACCTGCATGAGTCTCACCACCGCGGGACAGGCGGTAGATATGAAGGGGCCTTCCCCCTTGCGCTCCAAGATGTACTCCTTCATAACGGAAGCGACCAGGTCTGCCCCGGCGGCCACGTCAAAAGTCTCGTCAAAACCCCCGGGGGCCAGGAGCGCGGCCCTTACTTCTTCTTGAGTCAAGTCCCCAAACTGCCCGTAGAAGGACGGAGGTATGAGACCGATCTTGTAATCGTATTGCCCGAGGTCATCCCAAGAACCGCTCACCACATACTTGGCTTTGTTGGGGCACCGCCTGACACACTCTCCACAATCGATGCACCGGTCCTCGAGTATGAACGCCTTGCCCCGCCTCACCCTGATGGCTTCTGTAGGGCAACCTTTAATGCAATTGGTGCATCCCTTACACTTGGCAGTCGCCAGCCTCACCGAATGGAAGAACGAAATCGAACCGTCGTCCAACGGCCCGGGAGTCACAACGCACGATACGGTAGTACCGGATCCGACCTGAGAGTCGATGGCAAACTCGTCTGACGAACGTTTCGCGTTTGGAAGGCCCATGCCCGCCCCGTAGCCCATTTCACGTATATAGTCGGGGGCGGTCGAGTATCCGTCCCTCATTGCGAGCGAGATGTCAGGTATCCCAGGTCCCTCATCTTTCGCTTCTATGTGAAGGGCTCCTTTGCTCCAAAACACTGCCAGATAGCCTTTGTACGCGTGGATGACGATGTTCATGGAGAGTTCGTAAGCGGCGATAAGCGCCCTTCGCGAGGCATCTGAGGGGAAACCAATTCCCAGGAGAGCGCGCTTTAACCGGTAAAACTCATCCCCGATTTTTCGAAAGTCTCCCCTGGTCAGTTCGAACTGGCACAGAAGGCGCCTATCTGGCGGGATCGCCATCCCGTCGGAACCTCCCCAACGCTTCGAAAACGAGTACCGATTATACGGATTTCCATCTAGCAACAAACAATTCGGAAGTGTCGGAGACTATGCGATTGTGCGTTCTTGCACTATCGTACGTATTCTAGCACTCCGTACTGGTTCGCACAACCCAATATGGCCTTAATTGGACTGGCCATTTGGTCAAATATGTGGCTCTTTTGAGGAATAAAAGTATCCCCGCAGTTCTGATGAAACGCTATCCTCTGTTAGCGGCCTTCCAGGAGGCGCTCCGGGTCCAGAATACGAACGTTTGACAGGTGGAAGTCTATGATTCCTTCATCTCTCATCCTGCACATTTCTCTGGACATAGAGGGGCGAGACACGTTCAAGAAGTCAGCCATCTGGTTCCGGTTAAGGGGAAGAACGAGGTCCCTTGAGCCGGTCTTCTTGTAAAGGTCCAGGAGATAAGCGCTAAGTTTTCCCCGCATGCTTTTGATGGTTAGGTACGTGACCTTCTGGTTAAGGAGAAGCGCTCTCTCGGAAACCGCCCCGAGAAGGTTCTTTAGTAAAGCCTTGTGCCACGGACACAGCCTCTGGCATTGTTCGATCAAACGGTCCGGCGGAAGATGCAGTACACCAGAAGCCGACTCCGCCCTTATCGTCGCAGGCCACTTGGGCGAAGACACAAAAGCCGCCGTTTCGCCGAACATATCGCCCGGGCGCAGCACGTTCAGTACGACCTGGTTGCCGGCGGCGTTTTCTTTGTAAATCGTCAAGGTGCCGCAAAGAACGATACCGACCGATGTCAGAGGTTCGCCTTCTATGGCGACGCATTCGTTCCTTGGATATGAAGCCACCCTCGACTCTAGACACCGGAGGAGCGCCTCGATATCACTCTCGCTCAGGCCGCGAAACAGCCTTGCCCCAGATAAAACCGAAAGGTGTTCGCTTATCATCCCTTGAACCTCCGTTTGTAGCCATGGATACCGACCGCCTGGCTAGATTTAAGCATAATGAACTTGTGCGGACAAGATCAGCGGCTAAACGACACGGGCCGCGCAACCTAGGAGGTCAGGATACAATGTCCAACATGTTTTGTTTCCAGTGCGAACAGACCGCGGGAGGAAAAGGATGCACGGTTACAGGAGTCTGCGGGAAGAAGCCGGACGTGGCCAACAAACAGGATGAACTCACCGGAGCCTTGGTGGGTCTCGCCAGGGCGTGCCAGGGGAAGACCGCCACAAAGCGTGCCGCGGAACTCATTGTCGACGGACTGTTTGCTACAGTCACGAACGTCAATTTCGATCCGTCCAGAATTGACGAGCTCATACGTGAAGCACGTGCACTCAAAGACTCCATGGGCGGCGCGGATGACCTGTCCCCCGGTCTCCTGTGGAAAGGTGACTCTGATATAGTGTCCCTTCGTTCTACGCTGCTATTGGGCTTAAGGGGAATGGCCGCCTACGCCCACCACGCGCGAGTCTTGGGCAAAGAGGACCCCGAGGTGACGAACTGGTTCTTCAAGGGCATGCGCGCTATAGGCGAAGAGCGCTCCGTCGCGGAATGGTTGGATCTTCTCATGGAGTTCGGACACGTAAACCTCAAGTGCATGGCCTTGTTGGACGCCGCCAACACAGAGGCTTTCGGCCATCCGGTTCCAACCAAGGTAACCACGGACGTGGAAAAAGGCCCGTTCATAGTGATAAGCGGCCACGACCTTTTTGACCTTAAGCAGCTCTTGGAGCAAACAGAGGGCAAGGGCGTAAACGTCTATACTCACGGAGAGATGCTGCCCGCCCACGGGTATCCGGCTCTCAAAGCATATCCCCATTTGAAGGGAAATTTCGGAACTGCCTGGCAAAACCAGCAAAAGGAGTTTGACGGCATACCGGCTCCCATTCTCTTCACCACCAACTGCTTGATGCCTCCTAAGCCCAGCTACGCCGACCGTGTTTTCACGACTTCGGTGGTGGGCTATCCGGGCCTAAAGCACATTCCCGAGGACGAAAACGGCCGGAAAGACTTCTCGCCGGTCATCCAAAGGGCCATAGAACTTGGCGGTTGGGCGGAAGATAAGCACCTTACAGGCATCAACGGAGGCTCCATACTGATGACGGGTTTTGCCAGAAACGCTGTCTTGGCAAATGCCGACAAAGTGATCCAGGCGGTAAAAGCCGGGGCCATTCGTCACTTCTTCCTGGTAGGGGGTTGCGACGGTGCCAAGCCCGGCAGAAACTACTACACGGAGTTCGTCAAGAACACGCCCAAGGACACGGTAGTCCTCACCCTTGCCTGCGGCAAGTTCAGGTTCAACGATCTGGACCTGGGCGAAATCGGAGGGTTTCCGCGAATCATGGACATGGGCCAGTGCAACGATGCCTATTCGGCCATTCAGGTAGCGTTGGAGTTGGCCGGCGCCTTCGGATGCGGAGTGAACGAACTCCCGTTGACGCTAGTACTCTCGTGGTACGAGCAAAAGGCGGTCTGCATCCTGCTGACGCTTCTGGCTTTGGGCTTGAAGAACATCTATATCGGGCCGTCTATACCGGCCTTTTTCTCAAGCAACGTGCTCAACGTGTTGGTAGACAAGTTCGGGATAAAGCCCATAAGCACCCCCGAAGCCGACCTGGCGGCCATCTTGACGTAGTTTCCTTGCGAGGTCTTTTGTACTGCAACCGGGCAGGGCGGGGACGTACTGCCCGGTTTCGTTTGAGATCCGCTGTGACAGGCTTTCGCAGGAAAAAGTCGTCACGTTCGTCGTCTAGCCCCGTGGTGGAACTATCCTATATACTGTAGGTAAAATGTCTTTCTCAATTTCCCGCAATTCCTGCCAAAAAACCGGTGTTTCCAATCATTGGCGTTAAGGAGTGTGACTGTCTGTTGGCCGTTCTTGCCACTAAATTAAAGGAAGTCCTGTACGCCGTGCTCCCCATCACCTTCATAGTTCTCGTACTTAATTTCACTGTCGCCCCTCTCGAAAGCCATATGTTGTGGAAGTTCCTTTTGGGCGCGGCTTTTGTGATAGTGGGATTATCCATATTTCTCTTTGGAGCGGAAATCGGTGTCGGACAGGTAGGCAGCTTGCTCGGCTCCGCCCTCACCAAGACCAACAAAGCTTGGATTGTAGCGGCTTCAGGGTTTGGGCTCGGGTTCTTGATCTCCATAGCTGAACCCGATCTTCATATCCTCGCCGGACAAGTGGAAAGCGTAACTTCAGGAATGGTCTCCAGATGGGGCATAGTTATGTCGGTATCATTGGGCATCGGGGTCCTAATAGCTTTCGGTCTCTTGAGGATCGTATACAATGTGCCGCTCAGAAACTTGTTCGCCATAGGCTACGGGGTCATTTTCGTCTTGGCGGCGTTCTCATCCTCTGAGTTCGTGGCCATTGCTTTCGACGCTTCTGGGGCCACAACCGGAGCCATGACGGTCCCGTTTCTGCTTGCGTTGGGGCTGGGGGTTGCCGCTCTTAAAGGATCAGCCTCTGAAGAAGACAGTTTTGGGCTGTCCGGAGTGGCTTCGGCAGGCGCCATCATGGGAGTCTTGCTTATGAGCTTGCTCTCTCCTCCGGCTACCTTGAAAGGCAGCCTTCCGGGCGGCGGAGAAGTGACCTCCATCTTCGCTTCCTACGCCCACGAGCTTCCGGTGGT
>ENA-UPSB01001796-UPSB01001796.1-bioreactor-metagenome-genome-assembly--contig:-NODE-1796-length-23103-cov-69.020783_pt1 | contig 23103 bp, 18 predicted proteins | sample MGYA00238182_ERZ773286 | MGnify/ENA primary metagenome ERZ773286 (study PRJEB29026, sample SAMN07631240) | bioreactor metagenome | isolation source: Switchgrass digestor | place: USA: Dartmouth... | reverse complement strand
GGTGGGTCAATTCCTTTTCGTTGCTCCTGGGTCAATTATACACCGGCGGTGACATAATCAAAAGAAAGTGAGGGAATTCTGCTTGAAACCTTAGGACAAATAAATGATTTATATAATACCTGATCAACTGAAGGTAATATTTTTTACAAATGGATTCTCCATTGCCTTTATTCTATGTATTGTATTACCCATCATAGCTAAATTGACATATTCCAATGAAGCTACTTGTATATTCTTCCTTTTCTACCCACACAAATGAACGCAAATATATGTACCATCAAACTCACCATTTTATTATATTTTATACATAAATTATCTTTTGATAAAATCCTTGTTTACAAAGCAATACGTCAAATATGGCAACTATAAGACTAATAATATTTATTATAAAATAGATCAATTAATAAATTATTCTTTTCTTAATACACCAGTTCCGTAAACATTTACAGTAATATATCAACATTATTTTAGCTGTCCGTCAATATACATTTCATATGCTCTTTATACCACCTCCACCCTTATGGGCATCCCTGTTTTAAGCGACTTCTTTGCCGCCTGGCCAATCAGCACAGGCTTTAATCCATCAAGTCCCGTGACTTCCGGTTCTCTATCTTCATATATTGCATTTATAAAAGACCTTATCTCATCTATATAAGACTGCTTATACCTCTCAAGGAAGAAATATTTTGGCTTCTCGCTATATACCCAATCTTGGCCATACATTTCTACTGCATTGGGTTTATCATTACCCGTTATCAAGCATCCCTTAGAGCCAAACACTTCAACCCTTTGGTCATAACCGTACACGGCCCTTCTGCTATTATCAATCGTTCCGATAGCACCATTATCAAATTTTAAAGTAACTATAGCCGTATCGACGTCATCGTATTGTCTTATTGAAGGATCTATTAGAGCTTCACCTACTGCATATACCTCAACAACCTCGCTGGACGTTAAATAACGTACCATGTCAAAATCGTGAATTGTCATGTCCAGGAATATACCGCCTGACACTTTCACATATTCTATCGGCGGAGGAACGGGATCCCTGGAAGTGATCTTCACTATATGAATATCTCCTATTTTACCGTTTTCAATATGCTCTTTAATCCTCCTGAAGTTGTGGTCAAACCTCCTGTTAAATCCTATCTGTAGCTTTACCCTAGCTACATCCACGGCATCAAGCGCTTCTTCTATCCTCTTTACATCAAAGTCTATGGGCTTTTCACAAAATATGTGCTTTCCAGCCCGTGCCGCTTCTATTATAAACTGTGAGTGAGTATCGGTGGGCGAGCAGATGAGAACGGCATCTATATCAGGATCCTCGATGATTTCCTTATGGTTCTCATAAACGCGATTTATTCCAATACTATCTGCCCATTTTCTCAGGTTGTCATTGACGTAGGCATCAGCAATAGACCTTACCTCTACTTCTCTTATGCTGGTAACTATATTTTCGGCATGAAGCCTTCCGATCCGCCCTGCCCCAATGATACCTATTTTAAGTTTCAAAGGATCCACCCCATTCCAATAAATTCACATCCCGGCATACTTCTAACCCTGGTGAACCTAAACCATAAAATTTATGATCCAACATATAACCATCAATATTTATTTACAAGCATGCGTATGTACCCAATACCTTTTTGGGCAGCAGTATCGGGATCCGGGTATGGAAGATATTCAAAGGCTACATACCCGCTATATCCCGTCTCTTTGAGCGTGTTTATTATAGCTGCAAAATCGATATGCCCTGCACCTGGATACCTGCGATTGCTGTCAGCAAAGTGGATGTGACCTATATATTTGCCGTACTTTCTTATGCTGTTTTCTATGCTGGGTTCTTCTATGTTCATATGAAATGTGTCTGCAAGGAGCTTAACCCCCAAATTGCCCAAGCTTTCAATATAGCTTACCATTTCTTCTATTGTGTTGTGAAAATTGATCTCATACCTGTTTATGGCCTCTAAATATACCGGTACACCTTTACGCTGCGCATAATGCGCCGTCTCCAAAAGGCTCTTCCCATAAACGGCCATATGTTTCTCGTAATACTCGGGATTTATCTTACCCCTCATAGAGCCTATTATGACGCCACAGTTTAACTTCTCCGCCAGATCTATGTAACCTTTCAATCGCTTTAAAGCCTCATTCCTCTTTTGAGCATCCAAATCGGTAAGCGACAGCCCATCCAACGTATAGGACATGCCCGTCCCTATGGTGGATATAACGCTACCGATTTTAAAACAGATTTCATTGACTTCCTTTGCATCAATTTCTTCCGGATTCCTTATATGAAGCTCCACTGCATCAAAGCCATATTCCTTGCTCTTAACGATATTCCCATATAAGTCGCCCCTAAATAACACGGGCGACGTCGCCGAAGCGTTTATAGCAACTGTAGCGCTAAACTTCAACGAACGGTTCTCCATTTGTCCACCCCTTTTGGTAAGTCCCGCAACATGGATGCTAAATTGGGCAAAATCGAATATGGCTTTTATTTCAACCGGGGAACACTACCGGCCTCAGAAAGCTGTCCTGTAATATTCCCCGGCATAATTTTTATTACAGCTTAGTAAACACTCCTATCAATGGCAACTCGTATACCGATTTCCAGCCCTCACTGAGTGGCTCTTTCAAGAAAGGCTCCATCTCCTTTGCCGTCCGCAAAGTGGTCTTTTCCACCGGCGGCACGGTCCCGGGCGGGAAAGCTTCCAGGATTTGGTCATGAAGGAGGGTTAGATATTTAAGTATGGCTGCAATGGGCCTCTTGGCTTTTCTGGCATCGCCAAGAGAAGGTTTCCCCACAACTCCTTGAGGCGTTGCAGCCCGCTCTATGGCAGCATGGCCTTCTCCCTCGGACCACCTGTGCGGCCTTCGGAAAGGATCTACCGATTTATCAAAATGTCCGTCAGGCAAGAACGATTCCCCTTCAGCATCCTGTACAACGCTCATGTCAATCATATCTTTGAACAGCAAAAGGGCTACCGATGTTTCGGCCTCATCGGCATGTACAAAGTGGGTTTCCATGCTATCGGGCCTACCCGTGGGATAGAAGAACTCCCTTACCGCCCTGTGCCAATCCAGCACCTGGAATATTCCGGGTAATTGATACCTCTTCATAAATTCCTGCACAGCCGATTCCAGCATCCATAAATGGCCATGATTGTTCACCATGATTATCTTTCTAAATCCATCATTCCACAATCCCAACATGGTGTATATCAGCGTCTCCTTAACCACCTCTTCCGGCATTATAATGGTTCCGGGCATTCCAACATGGTGATAAGGATGGCCGCCATAATTTAGAGGAGGAAAAGCAAGGCTTACCTCGCGCCCCTGTTTGGCCGTGTATCTCCTTACGCCTTCAAGTATTTGGGTAACCATAAATGTATCTAACCCGCTGTTAGCATGCAGCCCGTGATTCTCGGTGCAGCCTATAGGTACAAATACTATATCATTCTTCTTTCTCTTTTCTATTACCTTATATCTGGGAGTATTTTGTATGTAGCATCCGGGTTTCCCCAGCTCGGACGGAGAAGGTATCTCATATTCGGCCAGTATTCTGTCTATTTCTTCCTCGCTGGCATCCCATATCTGCTTTTTCAGCCGTCCTACAGCATTATCCTCAAAGACTATAGCGGGATGCTCCGTAAGAAGCCATTTTTCACTCATCTTAAACTCCCCTTTCCATGTTATGATTAAGCACTGTATACAGGTTTTCTATCGGCGCCATTCCATCGCCTAAATCTATCAGTGCATCAATTTTTACATAACGCAGGTTATCTTGCATTCCTTTCTGTCGGTCCTCAGATTGATGATGTTCTCAGGCACCTCATCCAGGGTTATCTTCTTGGTGATCATGGGAGTCATATCCATGCCGTTCGCCATGCACTCGATCACTCTGTAGAACGTGCCATGCCCGGAATGGCCTTGCGCTCCAACGATCCTGGCCCTTCTCACCTGCAATACCTCACCGGTGACAGGCATCTTGGCATCAGCGCGGGCAACCACTACTACCGTGCTGTTAATGGTTCTACCCTCCCAAATTGCCTGCTCTATTTGAGGATAAACCACCGTGGGCAGGCCGGTTGCCTCCAGATAGAGATTTGCACCCATACCATCCGTCAGTTCAAGGACCCTCTCCACGAAATCCTCCTTCAGAGGATTGATCACGTAATCCGCTCCTAGTTTCTTTGCCAGTTCAGCCCTTTCAGGTTGGGGCTCGGAAATTATGACCCGTGCAGCACCGCTTCTCTTCAATATGGCACATGCTGCAATACCAACGGGACCACCGCCGCATATCACAACATTATCTCCCGGCCTTATGCCGCCGCCCCTTTCGATTACGGCATTATAGGCAACGCTGGTGGGCTCTACCAAACTGCCCGCTAGGAATATATCTTCGCCGCTGTATCTCTGCTTTAGCGACTCCAGATTCCACACAAGCTTGGCTGGCATTACTATGTACCTGGCAAAGGCGCCATTTATGTTAAACCCTACCTCATTAAGCCGTTCACAGTGATTTGGATAACCATCGGCGCAGGGCTTACACTGGCCGCACCACATCATCTCTTCAGCGCAGACAATTTCTCCGCCTTTAAAAGGCTTATTGGTTCTCTTATCAAACGCCCGTTCCCCCGCCTTCACCACTACGCCTGAAAATTCATGCCCAAGAATACACGGAAAACCCGTCAAGCCGGGATACAGAATGTACCCTTCTTCATCGGGCTGCGCCATGTGAACATCGCTTCCACAAATACCGCATGCTTTTACCTCGATTAATACTTCATCCGGACCCGGTTCAGGAATGGGATGCTCAACAATTTCAATGCGAGGGTTTCTCCATACTTTGCTGCCAAGATACGTTTGCCTTCCTTCAATGTCCTTTGGGCCAAGCTTGAAATCCGGCTTTGGATTCCAATCAGCAAACAGCGTAACGCCTCTCATGGTTTCTGACATTGAGTTATTCCTCCTTATTAAAATATAAATTTAATTGTAGTGAACATCGATTATTATGAAGCCCCTCTCATTAAGAAATGCCGTCCCTTGCCTTTTTGGTTTTTATGGCGTTGCAATGCTCAAAATAATCGCAATTTTAAAAGTGCCCCGCAATTACTTCAAACGTTTGAGGGTTAGCCAGTAACAAAAATCCATCAATAATTATAATTCCTTAATTTTAAGTTAGTTTAAGTATATCAAACGTTTACAGTTTTGTCAATAAACTTTCGTGGCAAAAAATTCAATCCTTAATTGCCCTGCAAGTATTCCTTATTATAAGGTTTGGCTGAACGATATTGATCTTCTGCGCTATATGCTCTTGTTTTATCAGGTTTATAAGAAGCTCGGCAGACAGCCTTCCCATCTCAAATTTCGGTTGAGAAACCGTAGTGAGTTTAATCCTATGCATGGATGAAAAGGCTATGTCATCGAATCCAATCACTGAAATATCCTCCGGAACTTTCAGTCCAAACTCCTCTACGGCCTGAATTACGCCCAAAGCCACTATATCGTTTACTGCAAAAACAGCAGTGGGAATTTCACTCTTTATTAGCATTTCCATTGCCGCCTTATAACCGCTTTCTAAGCTAAAGCTATCGGAAGTTCGAATGCTTGCCTTAATCGTATATCCATGCTTTTGCATGGTTTCGCTATAACCTTCAAAGCGTTCCCTGTTGGTACTAGTCTTTTCAGAACCTCCTATATACACAATATCCTTATGCCCCAATTTAATAAGATATTCTACGCCCAGCATCGTTCCGGTTTTATTGTCAATACCCACGTAATATATGTCATCGGACTTGGGTCCTTCAGTAATGTACACCAGTGGCAACGATAACCTCTTATGATGCGTAGCATTTTCAATGACCGACGAAACTATCAAGCCGTCAACCCGCTTAGCCTTTAAGATATCCACATAGGTCTTTTCCCGCTCATAATCCCAGTTTGTGTTGCACAAAAACACACAATAACCATGCTCATTGACAAAGGATTCTACGCCCAGAGCAAGTTCAGAAAAAAAAGGATTGGATATATCCGGCACAACCAGACCGATCATGTTGGTGCTTTTGCCCTTTAGCCCCCTTGCCGAAGGATCCGGAACATAGTTCATCTCTTTGGCAATCCTTTTTATCTTTTCCCTGGTCTCAGGGCTAACATCTGGATGATTACTCAATGCCCTTGAAACGGTAGCATATGATACACCGGCCATCCTTGCAATATCCTTTAGCGTAACAGCCATTAGCACATCCTCCTGTTAGGGTTTTATATGTTCTAAGAATTGCTTTTAATAAAAATATACCGGTAACAACTCTCTATTGAAACCGGTATACTCAATGAAAGCATTTAAAACGTTTACGTTAAAAGTTTAACATAAACCTCAGCAAATATCAACCTGTTTAATACTGGAAATAACATTTAACTATATATAACCCCAATTACAACGCCGCCCGTCACAATACCTGCTTAAGGAAATTTCTCGTCCTATCGCTGCGCGGATTGGTAAATATCTCTTCCGGCAATCCTTCCTCAATTATCTCCCCGCCATCCATGAATATTATCCGATCGGCAACCTCTCTTGCAAACCCCATCTCATGGGTAACCACCACCATGGTCATCCTGTCCTCCGCCAGGTCCCGCATGACCTTGAGGACTTCTCCGGTAAGCTCGGGGTCCAGGGCGGACGTAGGCTCATCAAACAGCATTATGTCTGGCTTCATAGCCAGAGCCCGCGCAATGGCCACCCTTTGCTTTTGTCCGCCCGAAAGCTGGGAAGGATAGCTGTCCCTCTTATCAATCAGCCCAACCCTTTTAAGCAGCACCTCTGCCATATCAATGGCTTCCTTCTTGGGCACCTTGTTTACCACAATGGGAGCTTCAATGATGTTCTCCAGCACCGTCTTATGGGGGAATAGATTGAAGTTTTGGAACACCATCCCCAGCTTCTTGCATATTTGCCGTATCTGCTTATCGGGCACATATCCCGTCTTGCCGTTTTCATCCTCATATGCCATGGGCTGCCCCTGTATTATGATAGAGCCTCTGTCAATAACCTCCAGATGAATGAAGCACCGCAGCAGGGTGCTCTTGCCCGATCCCGAAGGCCCTATAACGGCTACTACCTCGCCTTGGTCAACCTTAAGCGAGATCCCCTTTAAAACCTGCAAATTCCCAAACGACTTGTAAATATTTCTGGCCTCAATCATATACATCGCTATCTAACCCCTATTCATATATTGAATATCGCCTTTCCAATCTATCAAACACCTTTGTCAGCACATAGGTCATCACCAGGTAAAATACTGCTGCCACTATAAAAGGCGATGTCACTGCATCCCTGGATACGGCAATCTTGGTAGCCCTTAATAGCTCACCCAATCCTATAGCATATACCAGGGCCGTATCCTTTACAAGGGTGATGGCTTCATTGCTGACCGGAGGTAGCACCCGCCGTACGGTTTGTGGAAGAATAATTCTCCACATGGTCTGCCAATAAGTAAAGCCGAGCACCTTAGCCCCCTCGTACTGCCCTTTGTCAATCGACTGTATCCCGGCCCTGAAGATCTCGGCAAAATAGGCGGCATAATTGAGGACAAAGGCGATACAGGCTGCTGGGAAATTCTCCAGAGTAATCCCAAAGTTGGGCAGACCATAATATACAAAAAAGACCTGCAGCAACAATGGCGTCCCCCTCAACAGCCAGATATACCCGCCAACGATATCCCTTAAAATCCTATATTTTGAAATACGAGCCAGCGCCAGCAGCACTCCCAGAGGAATTGAAAAAACGATGGTGATGAAAAATAGCTCTAGGGTAACCACCGTACCCTGGAGCATGGGCACTATAATACGAGATATATATTCCAATGTAGGCCTTATTAGTTCAAGCGCAGGTTTTATAACCCCAAGCAACAACTCTTGCATAGTACCTCTCCCGATATAAAAATTTATAAAAACGCAAAAAGGACTGACGGCGCAATCAAAGCCCGCCAGCCTTTAGCTTTGACAACAGCGCAATCCGGCACTCACTTCTTTATGATATCCTCGCCAAACCACTTTTTGGAAATCTCGGCCATGGTGCCGTCCTGTTTCATCTCATCCAGCACCTTATCTAGCGCCTTCAGCAGCGCCTTGTCAGCCAGCCTCAGTCCCACGCCGTATTCCTCGGTACCAAAATTGTCATCCAGAATCACAAAATTTTCATTCCTCTTTTCGATATAATATCTTCCCAGAATCTCGTCGGCCACTACGGCGTCAATCCTGCCGGCCTTGAGGTCCAGCAGCGCTTCAAGATTATCGGGATACTCTAACAATTCGGCCAAGGATTCATAGACCTCTTTATCCTTTTTCACTGCTTCCAGGCTACTGCTGCTCATCTGTACCCCTACCTTCTTACCTGCAAGATCGGCCTTGCTCTTAATGCTTGAATCCTGGGGCACAATTATAATCTGAGTATTTACCAGATACGGTTTTGAAAAAGCCATGTTCTTCTTCCTGTCCTCGGTGATGGTAAGGCCGTTCCATATCATGTCTATCTTCTTGTTCTTGAGCTCCAGCTCCTTGCTGTTCCAATCGATGGGCTTAAACTCCACTTCCACTCCCAGCCTCTTTGCGGCCTCTTTAGCCAGATCGATGTCAAAACCAACTATATTGCCGTTCTCATCCCTGAAACCCATTGGAGCAAATGCGTCATCAAGCCCTACTACAAACTTTCCTGCTTGTTTTATAGCCTCCAGGGAATCATCTTTAGCGGGATTTTGATTTCCCGAGCATGCGCTCAATAAAAGTGTAGCCGTAAGAATCAAAGTCAAAAACGCAATGATATTCCTCTTCACTTCAATTCCTCCATTCATAGCTTGTTTTATTTGAAACAATTATTATTATAATTTAACATGTTAAATTAGTAAAGTGTTAAATTGAAAAATTTATGCTTTATTTATAAAATTGCCAAATGTCAAACGGCCACATAGCAGGCCCGACATGTCTTCTAAAATTCTCCAAAAAATGCACTTAAAACGAGCAACAGCTATACAAGCCAGGAATAAAACATATGGCTATCAGACAACCTATATATAAAAATACTAGCTATGATAAGGGGTTGTACATATGCTGGCGACGTTTTTTCGTGCCTTAATCCTCTATGTCCTGGTAGTCACCGGGGTAAGGATTATGGGGAAACGGCAGGTGGGCGAGCTTCAGCCGTTTGAGCTGGTGGTTACCATAATGATAGCCGAACTGGCATCGATACCCATGGAAAACACCGGCACGCCCCTTTTAAACGGGATCGTGCCCATGCTGGCGCTGCTTTTGGCCGAAGTGGTCATCTCATATATCACCTTGAAAAGTGAAAGAGCCAGAACCATCGTATGCGGTTCGCCCAGCATCGTGATACAAAACGGCAAGATCGTCCAGAAGGAGCTTGCCCGGCTGCGCTATAATGTAAACGACCTGCTGGAGCAGCTGCGGGAAAAGAATATAGTAAACGTTTCGGATGTAGAGTTTGCAATACTTGAGACCAACGGCCAGCTAAGCGTCATACCCAAACCGCAAAAAAAATCGGTAACCATCGAGGATCTCAAGCTCTCAGCACGCTATGAGGGCCTGCCGTATACCCTCATCATGGACGGCCATATACAGCACAGAAACCTTACCAAGGCCGGCCTGGATATCAACTGGCTGATCCAGCAGCTTGAGATCCGGGGGCTTAAACCCAAGGACGTATTTTTCGCCTATCTTGACAGCCAAGGAAACCTGCAGATAGAGGAAAAGGAAAAGCGGAGGTGAGAACTATTTGAAGGTGCTGGTTATAATGCTGGCTATAACCATCATTTTTGTAGGATTTGCGATCTGGACCCAACGCAGCCTTGAAACCTCCGCCGAAAAGTTAGAACAGAACCTGAGCAGCCTGGAACAGGCAATAAAAGGCGATAACTGGGAAATGGCAAATGCCGAGCTGGAGTCCGTCAACCAGCTTTGGGAAAGGACCAAAAATAGCTGGCAGATATTTATCGACCATGAAGAAATAGACAATATCGATGCGACGCTGGCCAGGATAAAACAGCTGGTGAGCTTAAAAGAAAAGGCCGATTCGCTTTCCGAAATCTCGGCCCTCAAGCTGTATATAGTTCATATCCCCCAGAAGGAGTCCCTGCGCCTCGTTAATATATTTTAGGCGCAGGATGCCATCAACCCCAAAATATATCGGCATAGTCATCTTCGACGTACTCGGTGTAAAAATCTATGAACAAACCGGATTTGGGCGGCTGGCAAGCACGATCCTCCACCTGCACCCTGCATAAAAAATCCTGCTTTTCAAAGAAGCTTATGGCTTCATAGTCCCAGGGAATATCGCTGCGCTCATATATGCCATGCCGTTCCAAATCCTTTAAAAACGGCTTTATCTGGACCTCCGAATCCACGTCAACTTCTACGCTCCCTTTTTGCCTCAGCTCCTTCACGACCTCGTCGACCTCGCCGGTCTGGTAACGAAAAGCCCTTTCCAAAAGCACCACACCCTTTCTTTACCTATTTATATATTGAGTATCTGCCTTAAAAATTCGCCGGTATAGCTACCCTTCGTTCGGGCTACTTCTTCGGGGGTCCCCTGGGCCACTATCATTCCGCCCCTTTCGCCACCTTCCGGCCCTAAATCGATGATGTAGTCGGCCGTCTTTATCACATCCAGATTGTGCTCGATGACCACCACTGTATTCCCCCCATCGGTCAGCCTGTGCAAGATATCGATCAACCTATGCACGTCGGCAATGTGCAAGCCGGTGGTGGGCTCGTCCAGTATATATATGGTACGGCCGGTACTTCTCCTGCTCAACTCGGTGGCCAGCTTAACCCGCTGGGCTTCGCCGCCGGACAGGGTGGTTGAGGGTTGTCCAAGCTTAATGTAACCCAGCCCCACATCGTACAGAGTTTGCAGCTTCCTGTGAATCCTGGGTATGTTCTCAAAGAACCCCATGGCCTCTTCAACGGTCATATCCAGCACATCGGCTATATTCTTGCCCTTGTATCGCACCTGCAACGTCTCGCGGTTGTACCGCTTCCCCTTGCATACCTCGCACGGCACGTACACATCCGACAGGAATTGCATCTCTATTCTGATAATGCCGTCGCCCCGGCAGGCCTCACACCGTCCACCCTTGACGTTAAAGCTGAAACGTCCCTTGTTATACCCTCTTACCTTTGCATCGCTGGTCATGGCAAAGACTTCTCGTATATAATCGAATACGCCGGTATAGGTAGCCGGGTTTGAACGCGGCGTCCTGCCTATAGGAGACTGGTCGATGTTTATAACCTTATCGAGGTGCTCCAATCCCGATATCCTTTCATAGCGTCCCGGCTTTACGCCTGCCCGGTTGAGTTCCTTGGCCAATGCCTTATACAGGATCTCGTTTACCAGGGTGCTTTTGCCCGACCCGGAAACGCCGGTTACACATGTCATTACCCCCAGCGGTATCCTGACATTTATATTTTTCAGGTTGTGTTCGCTGGCACCGATGATTTCAAGCCACTTATCGTTAGGCTGCCTCCGCACGGCAGGGATCTCTATCCTCTTCCTGCCGCTCAAGTACTGGCCGGTAATGGACTCGGGACAATTCATTATATCCTCCACGGTACCGGCGGCAACCACCCGCCCGCCGTGGGCTCCTGCTCCTGGTCCCATATCCACAATGAAATCGGCCGAGCGTATGGTCTCCTCGTCGTGCTCTACCACTATTACGGTATTGCCCAGGTCCCTTAGCCTCTTCAAAGTGCGTATCAACCTTTCGTTATCCCGCTGGTGAAGCCCTATGCTTGGCTCGTCCAATATATATAGTACCCCGACCAGGCTGGATCCAATCTGGGTAGCCAGCCTGATGCGCTGAGCTTCTCCGCCCGACAGCGTGCCCGCAGGGCGCGACAAAGTCAGATAATCGAGCCCCACGTCTACCATAAACTGAAGCCGGGATCGGATTTCCTTGAGTATCTGATGGGCTATCAGCTGCTGGGTTGGGGTAAGCTTAAGGCCATCCACGAAATCCAGAAGTTCCCTGACCGATAAATTGGTTACCTGGTATATGTTTAGCCCGCCCACCGTGACTGCCAGGGCTTCGGGCTTCAGCCTGGCCCCCTTGCAGACAGGGCAGGGGGTGTTACCCATGTACGCTTCGATCTCCTCGCGCGCCGACTCTGAATCGGTCTCGTAATAGCGCCGCTGCAGGTTAGGGATTATGCCCTCAAAGGCAGTCGTAAAATAACCCGATCCGTTGCGGTCGTATTTTACCTTGATCTTCTCCCCTCTGGTACCGTACAGTATGATATCGATAATTTCTTTTGGCAGCTCTTCAACGGGCGTATACAGGCTAAAACCGTAGCGCTCTGCCAGCGCCTCCAAAAACATCCTGGTCATGCTGTCGCCGTTGCCGCTGTTCCACCCGGGAACGGTGATGGCACCCTCCGCCAGGCTCAAAGATGGATTGGGGATTATCAGGTCCGGATCTATCTCCATCAGAACGCCCAAACCGTGACAGTTGGGACAGGCTCCGAACGGGCTATTGAACGAGAACAGCCGGGGAGCAAGCTCCTCTATGCTGATCCCGCATTCGGGACAGGCATACTTTTGGCTAAAGAGAATCTCCTGCGCGCCGATCACATCCACAATAGCCAATCCATCGCTTAACTTTAGCACGGTCTCAAGGGAATCGGTGAGCCTTTGCTGGATGCCCTTCCTTACAACAAGCCTATCGACTACTACCTCGATGGTATGCTTCTTGTTTCTGTCAAGCTTTATCTCCTCCGAAAGCTCACGCATCTCCCCGTCTATCCGAACGCGCACATAGCCTTCCTTCCTTACATCCTCGAGCAGGCGCACATACTCCCCTTTCCGACCTCGAACCAGAGGAGCCATGAGCTGGATCCTGGTCCCCTCTTCCATCCCCATGATATAGTCCACCATCTGCTCAACCGTCTGCTGCTTGATCTCCCTGCCGCAGTTGGGACAATGGGGAATACCTATCCTGGCAAATAGAAGTCTAAGGTAATCGTATATCTCGGTAACCGTCCCCACGGTGGAACGGGGGTTCCTGCGCGGAGTTTTTTGATCAATGGATATGGCAGGAGAAAGCCCCTCTATATAATCTACATCCGGCTTTTCCATCTGCCCCAAAAACTGCCGGGCATATGCCGACAGTGACTCTATATACCGCCTCTGCCCTTCGGCATACAGGGTATCGAAAGCCAGCGATGACTTGCCCGAACCGCTGAGCCCCGTCACCACCACCAGCTTATCCCTGGGAATAGATATATCTATGTTTTTTAAATTGTGTTCCCTTGCCCCTTTTACATATATCGCCTTGCCCTCAACCATATGTCAACCAAACCCTCTTTCGTCCGATATAAAATAACATTCTTACGCGAAATCATCAAAAATACAACACGGCATTTTGTATACGGCAATTCAGAATACAGTATAGCAAAAATCCCTACAAAATAAAAGGGAGGATCGCATCACTCCCTCCCCCATGCCTTATCGGCCACGGCCCTGTGTTCCTCCGTCCCTACCATTTGGGAAATGCTGCTGGCGTCTACCGGTTGATCGCTCAACCCGTATTTAAGCTTCAAAGCTATAATCCGCCTAACCGACTCGTCGATACGTTCCACAGGTATCTTACCGCTATGAACTGCCTGGATTATGGCCTCAAAAGCCTGTTTCTGCTTTTCATATGTGTGGCATATAGACACTATATCAGTACCGGCCAGCACCGCCCGCACGGCCGCATCCTCCATACCATAGTGCTTTTGTATGGCTCCCATTTCCATATCATCCGATATAACCACTCCATCAAAGCCCAGCTCCTGGCGCAGCACCCCCGTAATTATTTCCCGGGACAGACTGGCGGGCACCTTTTCCTCAGTTATATTCGGGAAGAGTATGTGGGCCACCATGACCATATCGGCCCCCTCTTCAATGGCTCGCTCAAAAGGTACCAGCTCAAAACTCCTCAGCCGCTGCATATCGTGATCCACCATAGGCAGGTCTACATGGGAATCCACCACGGTATCGCCATGTCCAGGAAAATGCTTAATTACCGGTATGATCCCTCCATCCTTCAAGCCTTTCATCAGGGCCACCCCCAGTTGGGCAACGGTATCGGGAGTAGTACCCAGGGCCCTTTCACCGATAACGGTATTCTTGGGGTTACTGAACACGTCCAGAACCGGCGCAAAATTCAGGTTGAACCCGTAAGCTCGCATTTCGACAGCCGTGACCCTTCCCACATCATAGGCCAGCTGCGTTGAGTTTTGTTTACCCCATACCAAATTTGCCGGAAAATGAGTAGCATCCTTCGGAAGGCGGGTGACCTTCCCACCTTCCTGATCCGCCGAGATTATGAGAGGGAGCGGGTTGCCCTCATTAAAAGCCTTTAACTGGTTTATGAGGCTGACCAGCTGCATGCTGTCCTTTACGTTTCTGGCAAACAGTATAACGCTTCCTACATGGTAGTTCTGTATCATATCCTTGATGGCCTGTGAAGGTTCAAACCCATCAAAGCCCACAATAAGCATCTGGCCTACCTTTTCCTCCAGGGTCATCCTGCTTATATACCCCTCGATTTGATCCTCCAAAGATGGAGCCTGAGAATCCTCTCCATCCTGAGCATTGTCCTTTTGAGATTGCTGTTCTCCCTGACCCGGCTCATGGCCATCTCCCTTAGAATCTTCCAATCCCTGCTCCTGCTGCTCACCAGATTCATCGTTACCATTATCGCCGGGCGCTTTCCCATCCCGGTCAACGCCCTGTCCATCCTCTGAACCGCCAGGCTCATTGGTCCTTCCAAAAGAACAGGCCGACAGAATGGATACCGCTACAAACAGAAGCAATAGCAAAATAGCCAATACCTTCCAACCGTGCCTCCTCATCTTTCCCTCCTTAGCATCTGACGCCAAAATCATTGATGATAAAATGATTATAACACTTTTCACGGGATATTAAAACACACGCAGGTAAAATAAAGACAGCGAGAACGCTTTGGACCATCCCGCCATTGCAAATCAAATCACCCGCCTTTCCCGGCCATAACATGGGAACAAGCATGCTACACATCAACGTAAGTACCACTGTTCACGTCGAAATATTGGCCCTCAAAAAGCCGTATGAGGGTATTGGTCGCATGGAGTTCAACCTCGTTCTGCCCTGGCTTTATCCAGCTCTTTCCCACCCTCCAGCGATACGGCCTCCACGCCCTGGTTCCTGCATTGTGTCCATTAAAATGAAGGGTGATTACGTCTTCGATAGTAGCATCATCTATAAAAATTTCTATTGCATCATCAGCCCCATCAATAAAAACCTTTTTCCTGTATATCACCGTACCGGCATAAAAGGGTAGGCCAATTGCCGTTAAATCTCCCGGCCTTCCGATATTGCTAACCGGACCCAGTTTCCATTTACCATCCTCTTTCTCTACTCCAAAATATCCGAACAGATATAAGGGATTTACAAGTCCATCATGGCTGGCATGAATCGCCACCTTCACCTGTATCTCATTCAAGCCCTGCTTTATATAATGCGATATATCCGCGACCAAATTGGTGGGCATGTATATTTCCTGCTGCATAAAGCAGTCGCAATCCATTTCCTTGCCGTTCACCGATATATGCCAATCTCCCTGTATACTACCCGGCTCCATAACGAGCAGTACCGGTGGCTCTACGCCATCCTCCACCAAAAATTCAGCCTTATACAAGCAGCTGAGCGGGGGTAACTCCAGCTGCTTCGGACAGCCAAAGTAATCCCTCAGCCTTATTGGAAGCGCAATCCCCGCATCATGAATTTGATCTATTATCGGCTTGCACTCCACCGGCTTTTCTTCCTGGCCGTCTCCGATTTTAAGCCACCAATGCCCTAGCCTCAGGGCATTCATACCCATGGGTTGAACTTCCCAGCCATCGTTAAGGTCAACCTTTATCTCTTTTGCACAACCTCGAACCGCGCACTGCTTATCAGTTTCTCCGTTGTATCCCTCTTTCAGCCTCAGAATATAGGCCTGGTAGGGCGCAAATTCAAGGGACAAACCTTTAAGCCGGGTATCCTCATCAAATTTAAGAACACTTTCGCTGCCTTTCAAACCGGGGTCGCTGCAGAAAATACGGGGATATAAAAACCTGTCATAGTTAATATGAATTCTAACCCTATGCCGCCTTCCCGAAGTATTGACCAGGAAACAATTTAGCTCATCCTCCGTTTCGTAGCAAGCCGTCAATATATCTTTTTGCTGAGGAGCATATGCATTTCCTGAGAATAAGTTTAAGCCGCGGTCCCCCTGACCGGCTTCTTCCCTATCTTCTACAACGGAAACGGGGCGTTCAATCACCTTCTCCACTATTTTAACGACCTCTTCCGCATCTTTCGCAAAGAAAATTTGCCTCTTTTGTGCGTCAATGCCGGTAATGGTAATGGGTATATCATGGCTTTCATTGTGACCGCAAACATCCCCTTCAATCATATTACCAGAGTAATCCCTTCCCCCATCCATCATAATTTCATCGCCAACATAGCGCCCATAAATGCAGCGCACATCCACGCCTAACCACCGGCTGAACATCAAATCCGCATCTAAATCGCCAATTCTTTCAACTGGCAAGCACTCCACCCCTATGACGATACCTCCACCTTCAATGTACTCCTTGAGCTTTTTCAGGGCGCAGTCTTCCATATTAAGCATTGGGGGCAGAATGAGCACCTTGTATTCTTCATCGTCAAACCTGATACGTCCGTGCGTTACATCGCATTGGCTAAACAGCTCGGGATCCATTATATAGTAATCGAAATGGTTTTGAAGGAGTACCCTTTGCAGGTTGGAAAACCCTTTTTCGAGCCTTTCCTTTAAATGTTTCTTCTCCCCCATTGCCGTCCAGTGGCTCGAAGCCGGATCCAATATGATCATATCCACCTTTCGCCTGCCCTTCCCCGCAATATCGGTTATCTGGGCAACATAATCGGACAACAAACCCATATGCGACCACCACGGCATCTGATAAAAGCTGGACGGAGGGGCATCGTGCTTGGTCAGCCCGTCGGTGGTGTAAAAGAAGGCATGCGGTACAAAAAAGTTTATACCCTGCACCGCAAGCCAATCAAACGTCCATTTCATGTCCTGAAGCGCCATACCCCATCCTATGCTGTGGAAGCACTCGCACAGCGCTCCGGGTTTTCCATAAAAATGAGCTGCTGAGCTGACAAGCTTGGCATTGGCCCTATATTTAGGGCTGGCAATATCCGGCTCGGTACCCGCCTTTTGGTGCCCCGCATCTATGCCAGGTATATGGAAATACTTGAGCTGCTTGCTCCTCAGTATGGGCTTTTCCCCTGCATACAGTAGATTATTGGCCTCACACCAATTTCGAACCTGAACTTCGTAGCTTTCAATAAAAGCATCCGTGACGGTATTCCAGTAATCATACCTTACTTTATCGGTATCACCCCCCATACGTTCAAACAGGGCAGGCAACCGATCCACCAACGGATAGCCGTTCTTCCTTTCGAACATCTGCGGTAAAAGCGGCGACCATGGCATCTCGGGCGGGAAAGCCGTTATCTCATCGGTGAAAATCCCCTTTATGGTCCTGCCAAACTCATGTCCAAAATATTTCTTATACTGCTCATGGGTGGTATTGATATAATACCGCACTGCATCGGGATTTAACGGATCCACATACTTTCCAAAGTATTTGAAATTATCCACAGCCACCTGGGATATGATACAGACATGCCATCTACCCCTGGGTGCATCCCAGTGAAGCTTTTTAATGGGCCTGCCGGTAAAAAATCTCTTCCTATTGTAGCGGGTGAGACCGCTCATTTGAAAGATATTTTCCTTGTATCCCGTGCCTATATAATGCGACAGCTCGGTGGGGTTATTCCAGATAATCGAGTCATGTTCCCCGGGGTATGCCCTTGCCAGTAAAATTTGGCCCCAGGGTAGCTCCATATGCACGGTTTCAGGCCCTTCTACATCAAATGATCTGATTTTGAGGGCTTTTGCCTCAAACTCGGGATGATCCAGCACGACCAGGCCGCCGCTTACCCCACTGGGATAGGGGTATTCATCATACAGCCATACTTCTAAACCTCTATTTTTGGCTTCATCAATTGCAACGCCTACTTTGTTAAACCACTCTTTGGACAGATAGGGTACCGTAAGTCCCTGTCGTGGATGAATAAAAAATCCCCTTATGCCCTTGTCGCTCATTTCCTTTATCTGCCTTTTTATCTCATCGTCCCTCATATCGCCGTTCCAAAACCAAAAAGGCTGTATCCCGCATTTTAAGAACACAAAAATTCCCCCTTTTTCTTGAGACAACAGTTGTTTTATCCATACCCTTTATTGAAGCATTCGTTAAAGACCCGCTTATGAGGATACTATATAGCAAAAAAATATAAACAAAATCAACATAAGTAAAGGTTCGCCTTAAACTTAGATGCAATATTCCAAAAATTATAGAACCATAGTGATAAAACCCGTATGATATGGATATTAAAAAAATCATTCACCATACAAGGAAGGCCTCACTATGGTTCACCACAATTGTACCACAAAGTACCACACTTTTAAACAACCAAATCAGTATAAATGATGCAGTGCTGTTGACGCTGATATTTCAGCCGAACCCCCGGATGCAGGAAATAGACAATTAATAAGACACGGGAACAATTTTGCATGAATATTAACCGCGTCAAGAGCATTATAGTATTCGATGCATGCGGAATACCGGAATCGGCTGAGATGCGCTGCATCGAACAGTAAAAGAAGGTACCGTCACTTTTACAGCACCTTCCTTACCACTCTATTTATACACTACCCATTCTCATGTTCACACTGATGCGCAATAGAAGCCGTAAAATCCCGGATAGTTGTGTTTTTTGCAACACAAGTCATCTCAACTGCTAGTAATCCCACATTATCCCTTGATACTTCCTATCATAACTCCATGTATGAAATATCGCTGTAAGAAGGGGTAAACCAACAGGATCGGCACGGTTGCCACCATAATTGTGCAGTATTTCACCAACAACCTGTAGCTCTGCTGCTCGCTTTGTCCAACCACTCCTAATTGTGTCATGCTCTGCGTACTGTTCTCTAACAATATTTCACGTAGTATAACCTGTAATGGGAATTTGTTCTTGCTTGTGAGGAACAACGATGGATTAAACCATTCATTCCATCTGCCTACTGCATAAAACAGAGCGATAACCGCCACAGTAGCCTGAAGCACAGGTACGGCTATAACCCATACTATCCGCCAATCGCTGGCTCCATCCAATTTTGCCGACTCAATCAAGCTGTCGGGCACGGTAGTAAAGGAAGTGCGCATAACTATCAAATTCCACGTATTTACAACGGTCGGCAGGATAACTGCCCATCTACTATCCATTAACCCCATGTTCTTTACCATTAGAAAGAACGGGATTAGCCCTCCCTGGAAATACATGTAGAAGATTATTAACGCCATTACTACCTTATTCCAATACAACCCTTTCCTGGACAATACATATGCTCCCAGAATGGTTACAAACATGCTCAACAACGTACCTACAACCACGTAGAACAGGGTGTTTAGATACCCGGATACGATGTTTGGGTTATCAAATACCAAACTGTATCCCTTTAATGTCGGGTTCCCCAATGGCCACAGGTAAAATCCCCGTTTAGCATAGACCAGAATAGGATCGCTTATCGAGGCTATCGCAACATGCCACAGAGGATACAAGGTGACCACACAAATAATAAAGAGCAATATATAGTTGACAAAGGAAAATACCTTTTCACCTCGCGTTTGCATGTACATTATCTATCATTCTCCCTTCATTACCATAGACTTACTTCGGTAATCTTTGCGCTGACTTTATTCGCTAATATAACCAACAGGAAATTGACCACCGAGTTAAACAATCCAACCGCCGTAGCAAAGCTAAAGTTGCTCTCTACAATACCTTTTCTATATACATAACTTGAAATAACATCCGCCGTTTCATATATCAATGGATTGTATAGCAAAATGACCTTCTCAAACCCCAGGCTCATCAAGGACCCTACTCGAAGAATTAACAGTATTGCAATGGTAGGCATAATGCCCGGAAGGGTAACATGAATGGTCTGCTTGAACTTTCCTGCACCGTCTATCCTCGCAGCTTCATATAATTCAGGATTTATACCTGTCAATGCAGCAAGAAAAATAATGCTATCCCAGCCTAACCTCTGCCACAACTCCGAAACTACATAGATCGAACGGAAATATTTGGGCTCTGCTAAAAGGTTTTTAGGCGTACCCCCCACTATTCTTATAAGTTCACCCACAACACCATCGGAGGCTGTAAAGTCCACTATCATACCGCATACCACAACCAGAGAAACGAAATAGGGCATGTACGTGATGGTCTGTACGGTTCTCTTGTAGAAGTTGCTCCTGACCTCATTGAGCAACAGAGCCAGGATAATCGGCAGGGGAAATGCAAAAACCAAATTCCAAAAATTTATCATAACGGTATTGCGAATAAGCCTGAACACAAATGGGCTGGTAAAGAATTCTTTGAAGTATTTAAAGCCAACCCACGGACTTCCCATAATACCCTTACGCGGGGTAAATTGTTTAAAAGCTATGATTATTCCGTACATAGGGCCGTAACCCCAGATCAAATAATACAGCACGGTTGGCAAAAGCATCAAATATAGCGGCCAATACTTCTTCCAATCCCTTACTATCATCTCCCTCCAGCTGCTGGAGAAAGGAATTTGCAGTTGATTTCTGCTCGACAGACTTGTCTTCATAAACTTCTACCCCTTTATCAGCTTATATGATGAACAACTAAAGCATTAAAGATTGCAATTCATGGGAGGAAAGAAACCCTTCCTCCCATGAATTACACAGATCAACCACTTTAACTATCTTTATTTGCGTGCCAGATAGCGCTGCAAGGCAGCATCCATGATTTCAACAGCGCGATCCACACCCATATTCTTGATGTTTGTTATGAACTCATCATATTTCGATATCGGCTCCTGCCCGGTTATGAACTTGAGCGTCATTTCGTCCACATATGTCCTGACGTTTACCATGATGTTATTGAACTCTGTGGACTCCTCGGGCGTCATGCTTATATTATCCGGCATTACCCAGCTTGCATCCTGAGTAGCCCATGTATCGATGCACTCATACACTTCAGGCCTGAACTCATATGCAGTCGAGTCACGCAGATAGCCCCAGTTGTGCAATTTGAACAGAGGATACAGCGTCCAGAAGTCTAAGCCTTCCTCTTTTCTGTTCTCCAGGGCGGGATAAATCCACTCATAGGTGCCATCCTCTTTCCACTGATAGGAAACCCCTTCGGGCCCCCTGGAGCAGAGGTCTCCGCCGTCCTGGCTGTACCAGTAGTCTTTCCACTTGACTGCAATCTCATCTAAGCCATCGTCAACCAATCGGGTGGTGAAGAATTCACGGTCTCCCCTGACAATCGAGTTGTTCTGGCGCAGGTGTATCACTTGGCCATCATAAGAGGTTGGTTGAACTACAGGCTCAACGCTAAATTTGGGATCCAGGGACCGACCCGTTTCGAGAATCTGCCCCAATTCGCCGTATGCCAAACCAAAAGCTCCGGCTTTGCCGTTGGCAATATTGGCATTGTAGGAGTCAGTATCGCGGGTTGCAAAGTCAGGATCGATTAATCCTTCCTTGTACCACTCGTTCATCTTTGTTAGCCAATCTTTAAATCCTGGTTCCATCGGACCATAGACGGCCTTACCGTTTTTGTTGATGAAGTCATATCCTGTATCATATGCAGCGATAAACATGAAGTTGGTCTTTACGCCATACCACTGGGTGATGTTTATGGCCAGAGGAGCTACTCCCTTTGCTTCTTTCATCTTCCTCAGCACGTTATCCCAGTCTGCTATGGTCTTCGGAGTCTGCAAGCCTAGTTCTTCCATCCAATCCTTTCGTAACCAAATACCGCTCCATGGATGGGAGGGTACGATGTCGATCATTGGCCAGAAGAACATGCGGCCTTCGTCATCTACGATGTCCCTGTTGATCTCCTCGTAATTCTCCCTTAGCCATTTGACATTGGGCATTAGGCCTTTATCATAGTAGGGGGTCAACTCGAGGTAAATTCCATCCTCGACCGCTTTACGATATCCGCCGGGGTATTCCGGAGGCGTCGAGAATATGTGGGGCAAGTCGTTTGTTGCAATCCTCAGATTGAAGTTGTCCTGCTCTTGCCCTACCGGTGGATAAACAAACTCAATCTTTACACCTGTACGCTTCTCTAATTCTTTGAAGACCTCACTCTCATCCAGTCCCTGCATTACTGTAGAGTTAAAGGACCTCCACAAAATTAACGTTACAGGTTCATCCGTTACGGGCAATTTGGTGGCATTGATGCCGTAGAGGTATTTGTCATCTCGCGTATCCCACTTCACTGGTTCGAGGTTATAAGGACGACCGTTATTGGTGTTTGGCCCTACTTCAACCTCGCCTTCTCCTCCTTGAGATTCTTCTGCCGGTTCCTCTTGTCCCGGTTTAACCTCAACCTCATCTGCCCCTCCCGTCTGGGTATCCTGTGTGCCCGACGAACAACCGATTAATGACACTATCAACAGCACGGCACACAGGATGGACAAAAATTTAACCGGTTTTACTAACATGTACATCTCCTCCTTGTTTATTTTTTATAAAACCCTTAATTACCGTATAAGGGTTTTAACCTTAATAACATCGGAATAAACTTATTATTAATCCCCTAATTAGTTTTATTTAAATATTAATTTAATTGCCTTTTCCCGGTAAGTATAATAACAGCTGTTGCAATAATTAATACTGTATCTATTCCTATTTGTATCTATTCCTATTAATATTGACGAGTAGCCGGTTTTATGTCTCGTTGGTTCCTCTTCATTATGCCGTGATTTTATATGCTAAAATATTGATTATACATATTCATTGTACCAATAGATTAGGCTTATCAAAGATTTTAAGGCTCTCATTCAATTTTACAAAACATTTACTTCAAACTTCGCAGTTAAATATTGACTGCTAGACCTTGAAAAATCAATAATTCAG
>ENA-UPSB01001791-UPSB01001791.1-bioreactor-metagenome-genome-assembly--contig:-NODE-1791-length-23162-cov-5.716190_pt1 | contig 23162 bp, 14 predicted proteins | sample MGYA00238182_ERZ773286 | MGnify/ENA primary metagenome ERZ773286 (study PRJEB29026, sample SAMN07631240) | bioreactor metagenome | isolation source: Switchgrass digestor | place: USA: Dartmouth... | reverse complement strand
TATGGGGAAGCCTGTCATACGGCACGGGGAAAAGGTCCGATTGATAGAAAAGAAAAGCTTTAAGGATATTGTCTCAGATATTTTGGAGAAGATTGACAAGTCAAGGGAAGAAGGATACCAGTCCATAGCAGTGATTTGCAAGACAATGGATGAGTGCAAGGCCTTTTCAGACCTGGTAAGGAAAAGGGGAAGAACGTTGGACCTGATAACGGGCAAGGAAAAAGAATATAAAGGCGGGGTGGTTATAGTTCCGTCATATCTGGCCAAAGGGCTGGAGTTTGATGTCGTAATGATCGCCAATGCCAGCAGCATGAGATATGAAGTCAATGAACTGGATATCAAGCTGATGTATGTTTCCATGACCAGGCCCCTGCACAGGCTTTATATATACTATTATGGTGAGTTGACTCCTTTGCTCCGGGACAGCAAAGATTCATCCGGCCAGGAGGGTACGGCTTTTTGAATAAATGTTGCTAGTCACTGGTTTGCATTAATCTCCTGTTAGTTATATAATTTATATTTAAGCTATACTGAAAGTAAAAATAAACATGGGGATATAATTGGCAGAAGCAATTTTCAGATTTGCACTGGCTTTCTCACTACTTATTTGCAGGAGAGGATTATGTTTCAGATCAGTGATCATATAATTGCTCAATCAGCGACCCAGAAAGAGATCGAAAAAGGAAGAGAATGCTTTTCCGACAAAAGGGTAAAATTCATACATTATGACCGGGAAAACAATATATTTAGTGTTACTGTGGCCGGGACCATGGACTATTTTGCAAAGGTTTATTTTGATGCAGAGGGCAGAATTAAACATGCCACCTGCACATGCCCGTACATTGGGGAATATGACGGTTACTGCAGGCATGTTGTGGCTGCGCTTCTTTCAATAATGCAAATGGATCGCCAGAGTTATTTCAAAGACCTCAAACAGCATCAGACGGCAAAACACCTTTTGAGTTTGTTTCAGGGATCAGTTTCGGCTCCCACCGTTCCTGTAAAGCTGGAAGTCGTCTATGAACATGATAAAACCAAGTGGCACGGCAAAGGTTTGTGTTCTGCCATAAGCATAAGTATAGGAGAGGACAGGCTTTATTCCGTCAGAAATCTGAAAGCATTTCTGGACAGTTTGCATAATGGTGAGGAGATTATATTTGGCAAGGGATTCAACTTCAATCCTGCGATACATTTCTTCAGACCTGAAGACAAACCCATCATCGATTTTCTTCTGGAAATTTATGAGATGGAAATGCTGAAAGACGGTTTTTCCTATGGGACCCGGGGCAGCATATTCAGAAATAAACAGGTTTTTCTCACCAGCATCGGTACCAAAAGGATTTTCAGTTTGATAAAGGACAGGACTTTTAAGGCAATTATCAGGGGAGAAACCTATAACACGGTTCGAATACTGGATAAAGACTTCCCTGTGAATTTTCATTTATTGAAAGACGGTGATGAACTGGCTCTCAGGCTCAGCTTTGATGAGCCTCTTCTTCCGTTAACGGATGACGGAGAATATTTTTTTGCAGGGGGCAGCATTTACAAAATCACCCGAAAACAGCAGGAAAACTTCAAACCCTTTTTCATGGCCATGGCATACCAGAAATCGAAGATCATCTATTTCCAGGTGGATGAAAAGGAGCGCATGATATCCGAGGTGCTTCCCTTTGCCAAAAAGGCCGGAACAGTTACAGTTGATGAAGAAGTGGACTCCCTGATAGAAAAACCGGACATGGAAGCTGAGGTCTATTTGGATGGCAACAGCGAAAACATAGATGCGGAGTTAAAATTCATATACGGAAAAAGATGCATTAACCCTTTTGCGGGTGAAAAAGCAAATTTGGACAAAGAACGTAAGATATTGATAAGGGACATGGAGAAGGAGCAAGCCATCCTGGCCATATTGGAAAGCACGGAGTTTGAAGTCGTAAACAACCTAATTCATCTTGACGGTGAAGAAAGGGTATTTGATTTTGTCCATGACATAATACCCAAACTGCAGCAGTATTGCAGCATTTTTTATTCGGAAAGCTTTAAGAGGATTCCGATAAGAACAATAACCTCATTCACAGGCGGCATAAGGCTAAATGAAAGGACAGGCATGCTGGAATTCAGTTTCAGCATGGAAGGCATTGAACGGCCTGAAATGCCGGATATATTTGAAGTGCTCAGGCAGAAGAAAAAGTATTATCGCCTGAAGGACGGAACATTTCTAAACCTGAATTCAAAAGAACTTCAGGAAGCGGCTCGAATTTCAGAATACCTGGGGATGAAAAAAGATGACTTTGAGAAGGATTATGTGGAAATACCCAAGTATAGAGCTTTATACATGGATCAATATTTGAAAAAAGCCGGTTGGAGGTATTTTGAAAAGAATCACGCTTTCAGGGAACTCATAAGGAACATAAATGAGCCTGAAGATGTGGATTTGATGGTTCCGGAGGAGCTCAGAGGGGTGCTGAGGGAGTATCAGAGGTTTGGCTTCAAATGGTTGAAGACGATGGCCTTATACGGCATGGGAGCAATACTGGCTGATGATATGGGTCTTGGAAAGACGCTGCAGGTTATTACTCTGATTCTGTCAAGTAAAAAGGAGAAAGGTTCGTTTCCGTCCCTTGTCGTTGTGCCGACGTCCCTGGTATATAATTGGGAAGCGGAAATATTGAAGTTTGCTCCGGAATTGAAAACAGCTGTGATATCAGGCAACCGGAAAGAGAGGGAGGAAAAAATAGACTCCGGGATTGTTGAAGCCGACGTCATGATCACTTCGTATTCCCTTTTAAGAAAGGATATAGACAAATACAAGGAGCTTTCTTTCAGATACTGCATTCTGGATGAAGCCCAATACATAAAAAACCCGACTTCCCAGAACGCAAAGGCGGCAAAGGAAATAAAGGCTCAAAACAGTATTGCCCTCACAGGGACACCCATGGAAAACAACCTGGAGGAGCTATGGTCAATTTTTGATTTTATCATGCCGGGATACCTGTTTTCCCATGAGAAGTTTCAGGAAAAATACATGGGACCTATTGCCAGGGAAGAAGATGCCAGAGCCATGCAGGATTTGTCAATGCATATAAGGCCATTCATACTCCGTCGCCTAAAGACGGATGTTCTTAATGAACTGCCGGATAAGATTGAACATGAGATGACGGCAGAGCTGACAGTGGAACAAAAGAGAATATATCTTGCCTATCTTGAGAAAGTCAAGGCTGAGATTGATGATGAAATAGGGAATCATGGATATGAAAGAAGCCATATCAAGATACTGGCGGCATTGACAAGGCTCAGGCAGATATGCTGCCATCCGGCACTGCTCCTGGATGGATATGAAGGGGAGAGCGGAAAGATGCAATTGCTGCAGGAACTGGTGAATAATTCCATATCGGGTGGGCATAGGATACTGCTCTTCTCCCAGTTTACTTCCATGCTTCATATAATCAGGAACTGGATGGATTCTGAGGGTATTGATTACTTATATCTGGATGGAGCCACAAAGCTGGAGGAACGATGGAAGCTGGTGCGGGACTTTAATGCGGGCAAGGGGGATGTTTTCCTGATTTCTCTCAAAGCCGGAGGCACCGGGCTTAATCTTACCGGAGCCGACACCGTGATTCATTATGATCCCTGGTGGAATCCGGCTGTTGAAGATCAGGCTACCGACCGTGCATACCGGATAGGACAGTCAAAGGCGGTCCATGTGATAAAGCTGATGGCAAAGGGAACTATAGAGGAAAAAATATTCAGCATTCAACAGAAAAAAAGAAAGCTCATAGATGCAGTAATTCAGCCGGGGGAGACATTGCTGTCCAAAATGAGTGAGGATGAAATAAGAGCGTTATTTGAATAAAACAAAAACAGAAATATAAAAACACGGAAAAAATGTTGGGAGGACAAAAGCAATTGAACACTAAACGCTTGAAGAACTATCCATATGTTTTTATTTTACTGTATGCATTGGCATATATGGGAGTCGCGGTATATTTTACGTTTATACCGGTGTATTTGGACAAGCTGGGATTTAGCAAAACGATTGTGGGAGTACTTCTTTCCGTTGGACCTTTTATAACATTGTTATCCCAGCCGGTATGGGGAATTGCGGGAGACAGGGCACCCAACAGAAACTTGATACAAAGAATTCTGATTTTGGGAAGTGCCGTGAGCGTTGCCCTTTATCCGGTATCAAGCAATTTTCTGTACCTGTTGGTGATAATATCGGTATTTACTTTTTTCCAGTCTCCCCTTCAGCCGGTTCAGGACTCAATAACCCTTGAACTTCTGGACTCTACCCGGTGGAAGTTCGGACCGATACGCATGTCCGGAACGATAGGGTATGCAATTATGTCAATAGTGGCCGGAATTGTGGTAAAAGAAAATATCAGAAGCATGTTTCCGTTGTATATGGCAATTAACATACTGGCACTGCTGGTGACATTCAGAATTCCGAAAGTGAAAGGCTACCAGTCGCAGGGCAACAGGGTATCCCTGCTGAAGCTTTTTGAAGACAGGGAATTTGTCGTCCTTATGGCTTTAAACTTTGTAGCGATGATAACATTGGGATTCTATAACAGCTTTTTCAGCATATATTATACCCAGATGGGAGGGGACAGTGCCCGTTTGGGTGTTGCGATGTTTTTGTCGTCCATGAGCGAAGTTCCTTTTTTGCTTTTCGCTGACAGAGTAGTGAATAAATTGAGAACCAAGGGTACCATGATTACTGCAACAGCAGTCATGGCAGTAAGATGGCTTTTACTTTACTCCATAACCGATGCAAACGCCATTGTGTGGGTTAATGTATTGCATGGCTTCTCTTATATTTCGCTGTCATATGCCATTGTAACCTATATTAACACGAATGTGCAAAAAGAGCTGAGAACATCGGGTCAGACGATGAATGGCATGATAGGCGGCGGTTTTGCCCGGATAATCGGTGGCACTCTTGGCGGCTTTTTAAGCGATGTCGTAGGAATCAGGCAGGTTTTTCTGTATGCTGCAATAACAAATCTCATTGCCATAGCGTTTTTCGGGACGATATTCCTGAAACAGGCACGCAACAAATCTGCTGATACCAAAGCGGCTGATATCTCTTAAACTGCTGCCGGTGCGGTAATTTTGAAATTTTACTTATAAGCCGATTATGTGCAAACGGATTTATGAACATTTGAAAATAAAAAGGGTGGACGTTAAAGTCCACCTTTTGTCTGGTGTATGCCAGATATATTATATCAGGGGCTTAAACTCAAAGGTAACCGAACTGCCCATAACCGTTACCTCTATATATTTTGCATCCGCTGCAGTTTTTGGATTCAGGCCGGAGAAATTGTATCCTGCAGTGGTCAGGTATTTTATGCCCCTTTCCATATAACTGGAATTGGTGTCGCCTTTATAAAAAACCCATATGTTTTTCCCGGTTTTTTGCCTGTACTCGGTTAACTTATCCTGGAATAGCTTTGCTTCAAGGCTGTCAGAAAAGGTCTCCGGAGAACTTGCCAGGAATATGAACAGGTTTTTTCCCTTAAACTCGTCCAATTGCCTCAGAAACCATTGCCACTGGGATTTATCGCTGGCTCTCAGGCCGTTTTTGCTCATGTCCAGTTGTATGAACCTGCTGTTTTTCAAGTCATAGGATTTATATCCTGTGTTTGTGGAAGCAACCACCGGCTTTTTTATAGATTTCGAGACAGTATGCGTACCATTTCCCACAATGGCTGCAGCATCAAGATAGCTGTTGGTATTGGCCACAAATTTCCTGAGCAGCAGATTCTCCAGCATGTTGCCGGGATCACTGGTCTGACCGAACACTGAAAAGCGGAAAGATTCAGGACCCTCGGCGAATGAAACGCTTTTGTTGTCTGCATCCTTGGGCACGGTATCTTTTGGCACCTTGCTCATATCAACATCAGCATAAGAGGATGTAACAAACGTCAGATCATCCAGGTATATGAAACCGGATTCGGCTACGGGGTTTACCTGTGCGAGATATATTTTTGTAAGCTTTGCAGGTGAGTTTATGCCGAAGGTGGACAATGTGACGTACTTCCAGCCTGTCCAGTCCATACCCTTTGAAAAGTCCACCAGGTGCTTGTTTCCACTGCTGTCATATATCTCTGCTCTGAGCCAGTTGGAGCTGGCATGGGAGTTATATACCCACACCCCAATTTCAACGGTGTTTTTGGACAGACTGATGCCTCCGTTTCCAAACTGCAGGTATGCGGCACGGGTATTTTCAATATCTTTTGTGAAATCATAGCTCAGTTTGCCGGAAGCGTTTCCGGAATGCTTTTGCTCCTTGGAGATCTCGTAACTTCCCGTTACGCTTGAAGGATAGGAAGTAAAGGTTCCGTTTGCTGTTTCAAAACTGTCTGCGATAGTGGTGGTTTCGTCAGCCACCGATACTCCACAATAGGCATGGGTATCTCCAATGAAAGCGTCGATATAGCCCGTGCCTTTACCTGAAGCGATAAAGGTACCTTTTTCAAATTTTCCTATATTGCCGTTTACAGCCCAGCTTACATCATCGGGGTTTATTGTCGCATAATACCCGTTTTTGTTCTTGCCGGTGACTTTCAGCCTTACAGTTTCACCCGGCGATAATTTCAATGACTTGCTGCTGAGGATAAGCTGTACCGGAGAACTTAAAGAATTTACTTCAACTTCTGCGGACACATCACCCACTGTGGCAATTATTTTTCCGCTGCCTACCGACGTAGGCCGGAATATGTTGCCCTCAAAGGTTCCCTCTATACCTTCCACCCTCCATTGCACCTGGTCGGGGCTTACGGATACAGGATTGAAGTACTTGTCATAACCTTTGACACTATATTCCCTGGAGGTATTTACAAACACATTGTTTTCAGAAACGTCAATTACCAGTCCTTCCAGCTTTGAGGGCGGTGCTATTGAGAATACTCCCATCGCACTGGTGATTTTTCTCTGACTTCCGTCAGAAGGAGTGTTTATCAGACTCAGTCTGGTGTCACCCAGCCGCCTGGCCACCATTGTAGTGGAACCTCCACCGTCAAAGTTAATTGCATTATACGCTCCAAGGCTCATCATAAACTGTGCCAATTCTCTGACAGTCATGCCTATGCTGGAATTCTGCCTTCCGTCGACGGTTACCAGAAAAACTTGCTTCCCATCCTTTGTGCTGCCTATTGCTGTCCGGGGCTGCCTGGACGAGTTCTCGTCCAGAGAATATGAGAACTTATCCGGAATTTTGCCGTCCCTTACAAGCATGGAACTACCTGTAATGGAAGTTTCAACCTCATTCCAGTCGGGCTTTGAGGTTATATCAAAAGATACCTCATCACCTACTTTAAAATTGGCCCGGATAAAATCGGCACTTTTCTGTCTTGTGACGACCACAAAACCGTTTTCCGGAATCTGAACGGCAGGCTGCCCCTCGCGTATTTCCACCACAATACCGTTATCCACCACCATTTCCAGGGTATCAGGAGTGCCGGTGGATGTATCGGTACCTATGGATTTTTCTCCCCAACGCCTGTCAAGAATGATCGCATCCTGAAATTCCTTATTCGGCCTGTTCTTATTGTACTTGACCACCTCCAGCGTTTTTCCTGTCGGAGCTATGAGGGTTATCCATGTTCTCCAATAATTATATAAGGCCTCTCTCATTTTTGATACGGAAAAATTGGCCATGGTTTCGCCATATCGGTTAAATTCCAAATCTGCCGAGGTGATTTTACCTGATTCAATGGTAAACCCTACAGGATTTGCTATACCTGACTCGTCCGTCCAGCTGAAGAAACCTCCGTTAATTGCTGCAACAGCTTTCCGGGACTCTGCCAGAGTTTGAGTGGATGTGAGCTTTCGTAGGGAGCTTTCGTTGGTCAGGGCATCCAGTTTAACATTCGGATTGGATAAGTCCACTCGGAGAATGTTTATTTTAAGCCATCCGTCGGTAGTGAATCTTGTTATCTTTTCAAGTATGGCCCCTGATGTTACATATTCTCTTTCGGTATTTTCATAAATGATGTTTGTGCTTCCATATGAATCTCCTGCACCTGCCCTTGCGGTACTGAAAGAACACATTAGCAGAATTGTTGTAACCAGCAGTACTGATACTCTTTTTCTTGTGTAGAGCTTCATTTTGACCTCCTCGTATCTTATGTTATTTGCACGATATGTTATGGCAGCTTTTATAAAATGGTTTACATAAATCCATTCCTTCCTTATTTTATTATAAACTACATATACAGACGTATCAAGTTAAGGAAGCGTTTCATTTTTGTGACAAATATTTTACATTATTTTAGAAATGCTGCCAGGATTAATTTACACCGGAGAGAAAGCCTTGTTTTTGTGAACAGTTAGGTGGATGGCGTTGAAAAACAGCCCAATAATGAGTTTGTCAAAGTAATCGGGTGATAATTTTACGGTATGGGATGCCAAGGGATTGATTAAATCTTGCTTATGTAGTAAAATATTTTTCGTTGCAAATTTGATATCGGGGTGTAGCGCAGCTGGTAGCGCACGTGGTTTGGGACCATGGGGCCGGAGGTTCAAGTCCTCTCACCCCGACCAAATCTATCAGTCGAGATAGATACAATAGGGGTCAGTCCATCAGGATTGGCTCTTATTGCATCTATTGACAAAATAACGTGAGATCAAAGGCTTATAAGGTCATGGTATTGGCTTTAGAAGCCTTTTTTATCTATTTGTAATTATTCGCATATATGGCATTGCACCAGGTGGGAATCCTATGCTGACTTCTATTATAAAATCGGTTTGAGTTCAGCTAATCGAAACTGATGATTGCTTTATGCATCCATTATTGGCTGAATTCATACATAAATCATATAAATGCACCCCTGCTGATGTCGTCAACATGTATGATTAGAAAGTTTAGGAATATCGGGAAGGTTTTTCGGTTTGTTATGCACATATGTGCTATAATAAAAGCAATATATTGTAAAAAATGAATCATCAAATTAAGTTAAAGAGTGAACTCGGATAGGTAAGGAATATCTTCTATCTCCTGCAGGAATCATAGACAATCACGCATATTTCTTATTGCGTTATCATATAAGAATTATTAATCCATGGCACTGTAAAATTTACCCACATCCGAATGTGATGGCAATGACTTTCTGAAAGGGAGAGGGAATAAGATGACAAATAAAAAGAAGTTGACTATTGGTGTTGCAGTTGCTTCTCTAATAATTGTCACAGGGATTATAGCCCGTGTATTAATTGAAAACCGTGATAGTAAGATCATTGCCACAGATATTGAAAGTTACATAGAAACTCTCCTGGACAAAGAATCGGACCGGCAAGCAGATAAAGACGAGAAGAATGAAAGCGGCTTTTTACCGCATATGAAATTGAATACCGCAGCTGATGAAATAACGGAATTGATTTTTAACTGCACCCAAATTCAGATTATAAAATCCGATAAACAAACCTGTGTCTTGTCCGTCACTTCTCCCGATTGTGCAATGATTTTCAATAGTATCTTGGAGTCATCCGATGAATGGGACAAGACTGATTTTGCTTCTTCTAAGGCATATGTGCTGGAGCGGTTCCGGAAGGAGTTGAAAGACCCATCACTCCCTGTTATGGCCCGTAGAGTAGAATTGGAGGTTGTAAAAAACGGTGGGCAATATGAGATAGTGGAAACGGAAGAATTCCTTGATGCACTGTATGGAGGGCTAATCTCCTATTACAATGAGCTTTCTGAGAAAGTGGAAATATATAAGGAGGGCAACTGATTATGAAAAAAGTTTTATTGCTCTTCCTGACAATTATTCTATGCCTGACAATGATTCTGCCTATGTCTGCGGCGGAAAACGATACCATGTTTGAAGAAAGGGAAGTTGCCCTGTATAGTTCTTTTACAGACAGTAAGGGGAATGAAACCCTGCTCCTCTATGGTGATATAGTGTATATGAAGCTGGACAGTATTCTTGAATATACAGGATATTCATGTGAGTACAGCCCGGAAGACCCTATACTTCACTTAGAACGCAGCGGAAAGCGTATTACCGTTGACAAAGAAAAGGGTAAGCTTCACTATTGGGGCAAAGCCATCGACATTCCTGACATTCTGGACTATCAAGAAAGTATTTGGATCCCCCTCCACCCTACCTTGTTATACCTTAATGCCCGATGTGATTTCGCTGACGGGTATCTGGTCATTCTAACGGCAGAGTCCACTATACATGAATATATACATAAATTTTATGAAATGATCGAAAGCCAATTATGTACCATTCAATGGGCCGACAATGAAGATAAGTGGTATTATGATGCGGTTGTAGTTATGACTTCAATATTGGATGTTTTTTTCAACGATAAAATCGGTATTGTTCTAAATAAGCAATATGAGAAGGAAAGGTGCAAAAGCATCCTGCTTAATATAATGGGTGAAATCGATGAAGAAACTTTTGACGAATATGCAATGAAGTATTACCCTGAAATTGTGAAAAAAACAAAATGGTATAAAGAATTGGATAAATACTCCAAGGCAGATGTTGATAAAGTATTAAATACTATTGAGCTTGCTGATTATGCCGGAGATGTCATGGAATTAGTGGAGTATGTGGACAAAGTCTATAATATGCAAGAATTCCATATAGAAATGGTAGATCAGGTGTTGCTGAAAGGAAGCAGGTTTTTTGGCAATTCTTTCAGAGACAAAGAAATGTACAAAGCAGCTAAAGAAATGATAACCCTTTATAAAAAAGAACGGACACCATTCAAGGAAGTTGTAAATTTCGCCATAGAATATTACATAGATTATAGAATAGATGAGCATATTTATGATCATCTTCTCAAACCCGGCCATGCCTTGGCTGTTATAGGAATGAAGCTTTTCGCCGCGGCAATGGGATATAATGATGACTATGATGATTTTCTTACCTTAAATAGCATGTATCAACTGCAAAAAGAACTGGAGAATGCATTCTGTGCTGCGATTGAAGATGCAGAAAATCATTCCGCCCTCAGTACCGATCATGTAGACTTTCTGTATGACTGCGCACTACTCTACATACAGGTACGACGCGCTGCCGATAATATTCTTGGAATCAATGCCGGCAAAGTAGAAGAAATGTACCATGCATTTTTGTCAGTCGACAGGGAAACCTTGTATTTTGATGACCCAAATTACTTATCAGATAACTTGATTACATCGGATGTAATTTCCTCCTTACCTGGCGTTGGTACAGAAGACGGTTGGGCAGGAAGATATGTCCAATATTTTTCGGCCTGGTATGGAAACCATACCAGCATACCAAATTTATATACAAAGGAAGAGTACATTCCTTTTGTCGAGCTTTATGCGGACGGAACATATAAATTAGGACTGAACATGCTTGAAGGCATGTTGTTTGTAACGGGAGAATGGCAGATTGAACCGGAAAATAAAAACATGGTGAGATTACTCAGACCGGACCCCGAACTCAATTATGGCGAAGTCGATTCCGACGTTTTGTTCGTAAGAATTTCCGAATCAGAAATTGTCATGCTTGAACCAGATTCTATAATGGGAACTTCCATAGCCGGTGACATTTACAGTAAGATGGAAGAAGCATCGGACAGCTCAGCGGAAAATAAGCAAAAGCATTGGTATCAGTTATATCTGGAATTGATCGCATCCGCTGATGCCATGGGAGATAAGCTTGTATTGGACGAATATCTGATTGGATTGGGTAATGCCTGGCTTTACGACATAAATTCGGACAGTATACCGGAACTTATCCTCGGAGATAGGTACAATGATACATGTTACTTATATACGGTTCAGGACAACAAATGCACTTTTGTGGTCGATCTGTATAATATTGTAGATGTTACTGTACGAGAGGATGTTAAAACAGGTCAGCGCCATGTTTTCATTTCAACATCCGTGAATGGGGCGCACTCTATTCAACGGGTGGACATGGACGAAAAAAACACAGCTTCTGTCAAAGAGCTGATTACAATAGTACATGACCCAATAGCAGAAAATATGGTCGAAATCCATTATTACGTTGATGGGGAAGAAACCGATAAGGAAACCTACGAAAATGCCTTGTCCGATTATGAAAATACCTGCAAGATAGTTGAGACAGTTCACCCTTATGCAATCAACGTGTCATCAATTTGGAACCGTGCTACCTACGAGCTTGGCAAGAATATGATTAAGTATATTGCGAAGAACCAGAATTAAACATGAGATCGTGCCAGAAAATCACTGCGACTGGCAGCCATAAATCCCCGTACGCTGTACGGGGATCAGGCTGCTGCCATTTTATGTATTTCAGCAGCCTGGAAGCTTCCATTTCTGCAAACCTTATTTTGCTGTACGGAATTTTTTGGTTTTAATAGCCGGATTGTTTGCTGCCCCAAGACCAGGTACTATATATGAATACCGTAGGATATTAACTTCTCCTTTAAATCATTGGCATCTTTAAAAATGACTCCGTTAAAACCAAGCTTTACTGCAGCTTCAACATTTGACGGAGTGTCATCGGTGAAAACAGACTCTTCAGGCTTGATTCCATACACCTCCACCAGCTTTCTGTATATGCTTTCTTCAGGCTTGACAAGCTTTTCCTTGTAGGAAACAATTCCTCCGTCAAAGAGGCTGAAAAAGTCATAACGGTTGGATACAACCTCATATGCCAGCTGTTGAAAATTGGACAGGAAATAGACCTTATAATTTGCAGCCTTTAAATCTTTCAGGATTTTAACGGTATCTTCCATAGGTGTCAGAAGATCGTACCAGTTATCAAAAGCCATCCTTATAAAGTGTTCATTTTCAGGATATCTGGCAGAAAGGATGTTTATGGCATCCTCTTCGGAAAGAGTTCCTCTGTCAAGTTCCACCCATTCGTCGCTTTTAAATATCTGTTCATATACCTCTAGAGCTTTATCATGATCCACGATTTTCGTCTTTAAATACTCAAGGGGTTTAAAGTTCAAAAGTACGTTTCCAATGTCGAATATTACGTTGTTGCATTTCATTCAGACTATACCTCCGTCATTCTTTGCGTCATTTTGTACAGCAGTAGATTCAGCCGCCTCTTGTGGGTGATAGCCTCTTTCCAGTCAATGCCCTGCTTTAAGTGGAATAAAGGCCGGCGTTTAATATATTTATTATCATTATAATCATATATTGAAAGTTATGATATAGCTAATTGTATTTTTAGGAAAAATGCAGTGCAGGCGCATAGTTTATAGAAAATCTCCTGCCTTGCCTTCTTTTGGGTTATATTTTACATGCTCAATGTTCCGCTACACCCTGAACCTGTATCCGGCTCCCCATACTGTTTCTATATACTGGGGATTTGACGGATCGGTTTCGATTTTTTCCCTGATTCTTGCCACGTGTACCGTAACGGTGGCCACATCTCCAAGGGAATCAAGCCCCCACAATCTTTCAAACAGATCTTCCCTGCTGAATACCCGGTTGGGGTTTTGGGCCAGAAACAGCAAGAGTTCAAATTCTTTCTGGGCCATGTTTACTTCCCTGCCGTTGACAAATACCCTTCTGGCTTCCTTGTTTATCTCCAGGCCGCGTATTGTAATGGTCGTGTCGTTTTTTTCATTTCCGTATTTGCTTTTCAACCTTTCATATTTGGCAATGTGGGCATTGACCCTTGCTACCAGTTCGCCGGGGCTGAAAGGCTTGGTAATATAATCATCGGCCCCCAGCCCTAATCCCCTTATCTTGTCTATTTCCTCCTTTTTTGCTGAAACCAGGAGAACGGGAACATCAATGGTGTCCCGGATACGGCGGAGTATCTCAAATCCGTCCATGCTGGGCAGCATGATATCCAGAAGCACCAGATCATATTTCCCGGATTCCAAAGCTTTCAGACCGGATACCCCATCACTGCATATGTCTACGGAAAACCCGCTTATCTCCAGGTAATCCCGCTGTAGTTCCGCTATGCTTTGATCATCTTCAACAATTAAAACTTTCTTCACAAGAAAACCTCCCAAGTCATATTATCGTATATATATTTTCAGCCGGTTCCGTGAATTCTGTCTTAGTAGGATCAAATCAGCCTATCTTGCCCAGCGATATCAAGATACTGGTTCCATCGTTTTCATGGCTTTTTGCCCATATTTTTCCCTTGTGCCCCTCAACAATTTGCTTTGCTATGGCAAGGCCGAGGCCGCTTCCGCGTGTTTTGCTCCTGGCGTCATCGGCACGGTAAAACCTGTCAAAAATCTGGGAGATAGCTGCTTTCGGAATCCCGGGGCCATTATCCCGGATTTCTATTATAATGCTTGAATCGGTTTCCCGCAGAATAATATCTATTTTGCCTTCGGGTTTGTCCATGTATTTCCTTGCATTATCCAATATATTTATTACAACCCTCCGCATCCTTTCCCTGTCAATCATGACATATCTGTGATTTTGAAGGTTATTGCGAAGGCTTATTTTTATATTGGACTTTTCCAGCTCTGATTCATTTTCAGTGATGCTGTCTTCAAAATATTTCACGATATCGGTTTTTTCGAAATTAAAAGGAATCTGGTTCAAATCCAGCTTGGAATACAGAAGGAGATCGTCAATCATTCCGTCCACCTGAGCTGCTTTTGAATAGATGGTTTTTAAGTATTTCTGCAGCTTATCCGGGGTATTGGCAACCCCGTCCATTATTCCCTCGACATATCCCTTTATGGAGGTTATGGGCGTTTTGAGATCGTGGGATATATTGGATACAAGCATTTTCCTGTCTTCATCATATTTCATCTGGGTGTAAACCGACTCTTTTAGTTTAAGCCTCATCTGTTCAAAGGAATTGCACAGATCCTTTATTTCATCGTCCCCTTCTTCAACAATTTCGTGTTCAAGGTTTCCGCGACTGATTTCTCCGGCTGCAGTTTTTAACCTGCCAAGGGGTTTCAGTATGCTCTTTGACAGTGCAAAGGACATCACCATGCTGACAATGAAATATGAAATCGCAAATACAGCTATGGCAAAAATGATGAAATTTCTTGATGCTTTTTCACTCTTTCCTATCGAGGCAAGCAATATTGCCCATCCGCCGGATCCATCATTAAAATTGAGGGGCAGAGCTTTCACCATGTGGGAAATACCGTCAAGAGATATTGTTTTTATATCCGGTTTATCATCAAAGGTTTGGATACATTTTTCCACATCGATTTTGCTCAACTCCCTGGTGGAAAATATGATTTCATGATTTTTCATCAGGACAAAATCTATGTCTGCAGCAGCCAGCTGCTTGGCGATATACTGCTGAAATTCCTTTTCCATAAGCCTTTCAGGATTATCCAGGGAAAGGCTGTTTTCAAATTGGAAAAGCTCGTATTGCTTGACGGTAAGGCTCTTTAAATTGTCATAGCCGATATTGGTTTTAAAAAGCCTTGTCGATACATACAAATAGGCCAAAGATGCCACAATGGTTATTAATGCGGGAATAATAACTACTGCGGCATTTGACATGACCAAGCGCCTCTTTAAATTCATAATCCACCTTTAGAGATCTTTTTTGTCAAACAGGTAATAACCTGCTGTAAAAAACATTATACCATATCCCAGCATGATTAATAACTGCCTTAAAATTTTCATAAACGGCATCGCGTCTGAAATCCAAAGGTTGTACCATCCGAGATTGGAGGTGAAAAACAGGCTGGAATACTGGGGAAATACAAATTCCAAGGCTTTAAAGGCTATAAAGAGTATTATTGAAAGAAAAAACACCGCGGTGCTGTTCCTGAAAACATTTGAAAAAAATATGATTATGATAGCCAAAGCCATTATGGGAATTACTGTTACCAGGTAGGATACTACGATCCTTACCAAGCCAATGGCGTTTATGGAAGCCGGATTAAAAATAAAACCGGTCAACGTGGATAATACCATCACAACCAGGAGGTTGATCAGCACAAAGAAAGCCACGGCTGCGATTTTGGCCGAGAACAGCTTTAACCTGCTGATTGGTTTGGTGAGGGCGATTTTCATCGTGTTATGGGAAAACTCGCCTGTAAATATGTCTATTGCCACCAAGGCCGTAAAGAGGGGAAGTATCGTGTTTACAAATACGGAAAGCACCAGCAGTGGAAAATCGGTACTGCTGACACCCCTGATACCAAGCCCGCTCCTTATGGCAATGACCATCAACTGCCCGAAAATAATGGTTATTAGTGAAATGATAACTATGACTATCGCTTTCTTCTTTTTATACATTTTTTCTATTTCGTTGATAAAAGCTGCCCTAAATCTTTCCATTCCTGTCTACCTCGCTAATAAAATAATTTTCAAGGGAAGCGTAGTTGTTCAGGATGTTTTCCGTGTAATCGACATTTAGAATCCTGCCTCCGAATATAATACCCACCCGGTTACAGGTAAGTTCCACGTCATGAATGAGATGGCTTGAGATGAAGAAAGTGGTCTTTTCCGTCTCTGCCAGGTGTTTAATGAGTTTTCTTACCTCGACCATTCCTTCCACATCCAGGCCGTTTAAGGGCTCGTCCAGGATAACCAGTTCAGGCTTTGAAAGGATTACCGATGCAATACCCAGGCGCTGCTTCATGCCAAGGGAGAAATTCCTTACCTTTTCATTTTTATAACGGTGTATTCCTGTTATCTCAAGCACTTCATCGATCCTTTTTTCATCCACATTGCTGTAATACCTTGAAACCTGTCTTAAGTTTTCATAAGCAGTCAGATAGGGATAAGATTCGGCTGTCTCGATGATACATCCGACTTTCTCCATGGCTTTTTCAAAATCACTGCTGACGCTGTGGCCGAAAATATAAACGTCACCCCTGTCGGCTTTCATTAAGCCGGTCATTATCTTCATGGCTGTGGTTTTACCTGCCCCGTTGGGCCCCAGAAAGCCAAAAATATCACCCCTGTAAATATCAAGGCTGATATCCCATATACCTCTTCCGTTTTTATACATTTTGGTAAGCCCATTTATTTCAAGAACCTTTTCCATGTGTATTCCTCCATGTTTCCTGACAGCAGCCAGGCATATAAATTATCTGAAAACATTTGTCGGTCATGCGGCACTGTGTGTATGCCGCATGACCGTTATTGGTGTGTATCAGTCCTCAAATACCCTGGAGAAACTGCCGTCATACATTACTTCATCATTATACTGTGGAATGTAGAAGTATATCTTGCCGGGTATCATATCAAAATGGATGCTGCCTGATTCTTCATCACCCGATGCATTGATGAATATGAACTCCGCAAAATTCGAACCCCTTATTTCCGCGTCAAAGTAGAATTCCGATTCATCATTCCTGTATTCGTCATAACCGTCTCTATAGATTTCATAATAGCGCCCTGATACATGATTGTCATCTACATGAGCTATTTCAACATATCTTTCACCGATCTTTATAAACTTGTCATCCTTTTCTATTATTATATCATTTACATATTTGCCGATGTATTTTTCAGTAACCGTCCAGGTATAATAATATCTGTTCACGGATTTTTTAACGTTTTTCCCTTCGAGGTTCGGCATTGACACCTGGGTGGAGCCTATGTCATATACTTTAAACAGCATCTCTATGGAAATTTCATGGGTGACACCCTCATCATCCCTGCCGGACAGAACTCCTGTAGCCAAAAGGCTTTCCATAATGCCATCCTTGTTGACAAAAGCCTGACCGGACAAGCTTTTTACAAATACATCTTCCAGGGTTTTTCTGGATGATCCTGAGTTTGCTTCTGCAATAAGGGATGAAGAGGACTGTTTGAAGAGGAAAGATGAAACTGCATTCACCAGGGCGGGAATCTGTCCTTCGTCCAGGCTGCCTGACAGCTCCATGCTTCCGTCAGCCTTTTCTTCAACCACCACATAATTTTTCAGATCGCCCACCAGCGCATCCAGGATTTTTTCCAGGTCTTTGACTTCACTTTCCTCAAAAGGATTGTCAATAGGCCGGTAGTTTCTTGAGCCTGTAATTTCATTTACATAATAGGTGTCATCGGAATCATTATACCAGATTGTGGTATTGCTGTCCGTGTATGAATAATAGCTCTTGGTTTTACCTTTTTCTTCAGAATAGTTCTGACTTTCAGACGCACCTTTTATATTGTCAACCTTTTGTATGCTGTTCTCTGAACGAACCACCTTGTTATTATCTTTCACTGTAAGTACACTTTCAATTGTAAAGTTGTCGAGATCTTCGCTCATGCTTTTGACTGTAAATTTTACAGAGTCTTTTAACTTGTCATAGCCGGTTTTTGAAGCTATGTCGGCAAATGCCGTCGTCACAAACATAGTTGCGCCCAGCACGAAACTGGCGACCATAACTAGTTTCTTATTGGCTTTCATCAAAATATCTCCCCTTGTTTTAAATTTATAACGGACCAGGAAGTATGAAAGGTTCAGGACAAGCAATTAATACAAACACAATCCAGCGCTGGGCTGATATATTAATCCATACTCCCTATAGTATATTTTACCCTCTACATATTGAATTCCAATAAATCATATATAAACATTTTATAAACTATCTTGTTGCGCCGGCATTCTCCAATCGTGAGTTCAGAAACAAGAGACGGCATTCCTGGTAAAGGCCCAGGCAATAGGCCTGAGTTCAGGGGATTGCCTTGCTTTATATTTAGATACTATATCTGAACTTGCCACAATGTTATCTAAATCGGCCGGTGGCACCACTGCAATGTAGAACAATCGATTGGCTTGAACTCATCTAACTGAATGGCTGCTTGTAAATGCGTCCATTATTGGCTGAATTCATACTCATAGGCATCAAACCATGTTCTGCTGAATCGTTTTTGAATTACATCACGGTTAAGGCGCCGGCACAGCCTTATGCCTGCGAAGCGTACAAATAATGAGAATTACTCATATTTTATGCAGGCAAAATGAATGCAGAACGTGGCAGAATTTGCTTGACCTGAAATATCGAAATTCTTGGTTTATGATATTGAATTAAGGGTAAATATATGTTAGCATGAATAATGTATACAGGATACATTATACTTGCGAAGAACAGTTTATATATATTTTAGCTTTGTGCCAGATTATTAAGGAGGATTCCTATGAATGCAAGATTTAACGAAGGCAAGTGGAACAGCGAAATAAACGTAAGAGACTTCATTGTCAGAAATTACACTCCGTATGACGGGGATGAAAGCTTTCTCGCAGGCCCGACGGAAAAGACCCGTAAACTTTGGGACAGGGTAAAGGAGCTGATGAAAGCCGAAAGGGAAAACGGCGGTGTTCTGGATATAGATGAGAAGACAATTTCGACCATCACTTCCCATAAGCCGGGTTATATAAATAAGGATCTGGAAACCATAGTCGGACTGCAGACAGATGAGCCTCTAAAGAGAGCGATCATGCCTTTCGGAGGGATACGTATGGTGCGTTCATCCCTTAAAGCGTATCAAAGGCCAATGGACCCTGAAGTTGAAAGGGTGTTCAAATATAGGAAAACCCACAACGATGGTGTGTTTGATGCATACACCGATGAGATGAGGAAAGCCCGCCATACCGGAATAATCACCGGGCTGCCGGATGCGTACGGCAGAGGCCGGATAATAGGCGATTATAGAAGAGTAGCCCTCTATGGGGTGGATTACCTGATTGAGAAAAAGAAAGAGGCCAAGAGCAGCCATGTGTTTGACACCATGGATTCCGATACCATCAGGGACAGGGAAGAGCTCAGCGAGCAGATCAGGGCGCTGGAAGAACTCAAGGAAATGGCTGCAAGCTATGGGTTTGATATAAGCAGGCCTGCCCAGGATACGAAAGAAGCAATTCAATGGCTGTATTTCGGGTATCTGGCAGCGGTGAAGGAACAGAACGGTGCAGCGATGAGCCTTGGAAGAGTATCCACCTTCCTGGACATTTATGCAACCAGGGACCTTGAGGATGGGCGTTATAGCGAAGAAGAGATTCAGGAAATGGTGGACCATTTCGTAATGAAGCTCAGAATGGTACGGTTTTTGAGAACTCCGGAATATGACGAGTTGTTTTCCGGCGATCCGACATGGATAACGGAATCCATCGGCGGCATGTGCTTAGACGGGAGACATATGGTAACCAAGATGTCCTATAGATTCCTGCATACCCTTACCAATCTTGGTACAGCACCGGAACCGAATCTGACGGTGCTCTGGTCTACGAGGCTTCCGGAAAACTTCAAGAAATACTGTGCCAAAATGTCCGTACAGACTTCGTCAATTCAGTATGAAAATGACGATCTTATGAGGGAGAAATTTGGAGATGACTATGGAATAGCATGCTGTGTTTCGGCCATGAGGATCGGAAAACAAATGCAGTTTTTCGGAGCAAGGGCGAACCTTGCAAAGGCACTGCTGTACGCAATAAATGGGGGCAGGGATGAAATATACGGCACGCAGGTGGGACCTGCTCTTGCACCGATAACTTCTGAATACCTGGATTATGATGAAGTGGCCGAGCGCTTTGATCAAATCATGGAATGGCTGGCAAAACTGTACATCAATACATTGAATATAATCCACTATATGCATGATAAATACTGTTATGAGAGAATAGAGATGGCCCTGCACGATGAGGAAATCGTGAGGACCATGGCGTGTGGAATAGCCGGACTGTCAGTTGTTGCGGATTCCCTGTCCGCCATAAAGCATGCAAAGGTAAAGGCTGTCAGGAATGAGCAGGGACTGGTGGTTGATTATGAAATCGAAGGGGATTACCCCAAATACGGAAACAATAATTCCGCTGTAGATGAAATCGCAGTTAATGTAGTAAAAAGCTTTATGTCCAAGATCAGGAAGCACAAGACATACAGAAACAGCAAACCTACCCAGTCCATCCTTACCATTACCTCGAACGTCGTATATGGCAAGAAGACGGGAAATACTCCGGACGGAAGGAGATATGGGGAACCCTTTGCTCCTGGGGCAAATCCCATGCACAAAAGGGATACAAACGGCTGCCTTGCTTCAATGGGCTCTGTGGCAAAACTTCCCTATGATGATAGCGAGGACGGCATATCATATACTTTCTCCATAATTCCCGGCGCTCTGGGAAGAACACAGGAGGACAGAAACAACAATCTGGTAGCTTTATTGGATGGGTATTTCGGCAGCGGAGGACATCATATAAACGTGAATGTGCTGGAAAAAGAAACCCTTCTGGATGCCATGGATCATCCGGAAAAATACCCGCAGCTCACCATAAGGGTATCCGGATATGCTGTAAACTTCATCAAGCTGACGAGGGAGCAGCAGCTGGATGTAATAAACAGGACTTTCCACGAAAGATTCTAAAGAACCAAACAAGCCTCTGGGCCATGGGTCCAGAGGCTTTTATCATATCCGGAAGCAGTATGGAATTTTGCACAACAAGATACCTTAAACATCCAGCAAAATCCTGCCAGCCGGTTGTTTTTCATATGTTTATTGTTAAAATTCGCATTATGACAGATACTTATAGCTTGAGTAATATATTGAGCTTAAAGAATTTTCAGTTGAATCATTATGTTTGGGTTTTGCAATCATTGTTCCTTTTAAGTCATATTTGAGTGCGCCTTTAAGTAGAAAATAGAATGAAGCAACTATCATTGCCATGAGTACAATTTTCATAAATGCACACCACCTTATAGTGAATTGTTTATTTTTTAACATTTCCTGATAATATTATATCACACTTTGTTTATAAATTAACAGACTTTTTTAAAAGTTTTTTTAATTTTTTAACCGGCATTTTTCAAAAGAATTTCAGAGTGTAAATAAAGTGCAGGATTTTCATGATGGCAGTCATTTGGGCAATTGGCACAACCGGGAATGTATTCATTTCCCCAAATTATTTATGGGTATTGTGCCTAAATACAAGGAACCCCTGACAAAAATTTCAGTCTAATATTAAAAAACGCCATATTAAGTGTTCCGAGGAGAAGGTAAATTTGAAAAAAACTACTGTTATTCTGATAATATTAGTTTTTGTTACATTATTCTGCGTAGGGCTTTATGTCTATGCAAGAGCAACTTTAAACCAGTTTCATGAGACCGGTGTGGAAGCCGCAAACATTGATGATGGGATCAGCGATATGCATGAAGCAGGCAGCGATAATGCCATGGGCAGCGGAGTCCGGAACGAAAAAGGATATTCCGGGGTTGGTAAAAAAGATGATAGGGATAAGGCTGAGAATGACCCCTATGTAAAAATGATCAAGGACAGCAAAAGGGTAAACATATTATGTATTGGACTGGCCAAGTATTCCCTGGCAGATACCCTTATAGTTGCAAGCCTGGACCCGGAGAGCAATTCTCTGGACATTATTTCAATCCCAAGGGACACCTATTTCTACAGGCCCGGCTTTGAAAGTGCGGCGGAAAAAAAGATCAATGCGACATTTTATGGGAATTCCCTGGCAGAAAGAGCCCAGTCATCCTTGAACAGCGTTCGGGATTTGCTCCGGATCCCGGTTCACCACTTCGTAAAAATAGAATACAAGGGAGTGGAAGAAATTATTGATGCAATAGGAGGAGTTGAGGTGGACATACCTTTTGACATGGATTATGATGACCCCACTGATGATCTGCATATTCATTTTAAAAAGGGAAAGCGGCTTCTAAATGGAGAGGATGCGGTAAAATATCTGAGGTTCAGACAGAACAATGATAACTCCCACTCAGATGGAGACATAGGCAGGATAGGAAGACAGCAGAAGCTGATAAAAACTGCAATGGAAAAATCCCTGGGACTGCAGATCATGAAGATCGTAGATATAGCAAAAGAGTATATCAAAACGAACATGACGGCTGAAGATATGATGTCATACGCCATGGAGGTTTCCAAGATAAAGATGGAAAATGTAAAAATGTACATACTCCCGGGCGAACCCAAATACATAGACGGGATGAGTTACTATATCCATAACGGCCAGGATACAAGGAACATGATTATGGAAATATACCAGTAGCGGCCAAAGCCTGCAGAGGTTTGCCAATAAGCAGGCTGACCGCCAATGATAAAAATAAGGCAATTTCTGAATTTAAACCACCATACTTTGTACTTTCTCAATTAAGTTCAGCAAATTGATACTTTCTTTTGCATTTAGAAGTGTTGACAGTTTTCCAATCCCATGCTATTATAGTAGAGCAGCTGCTAATCAGCTGTTTGGTGTGTTTCAGCTTTAACATTTGAATGCTGGTGTAGCTCAGCAGGTAGAGCAGCTGACTTGTAATCAGCAGGTCGGGG
>ENA-UPSB01001790-UPSB01001790.1-bioreactor-metagenome-genome-assembly--contig:-NODE-1790-length-23172-cov-55.689449_pt1 | contig 23172 bp, 18 predicted proteins | sample MGYA00238182_ERZ773286 | MGnify/ENA primary metagenome ERZ773286 (study PRJEB29026, sample SAMN07631240) | bioreactor metagenome | isolation source: Switchgrass digestor | place: USA: Dartmouth... | reverse complement strand
CTAATCTAAAGGTATGCAGGGGCGACCAATTTTAGAATACCTATCTTGCTATAAAAAACTGGCACGCAAGAATGAAATTGGAAACCGAAGAAAATAATAAATTTTATAAAAGCTTTAAAAATGGACAAAACTACAATATAGTAATAATAGACAGCAAAATACAAAAAATAATAAGATTTATAGTAAACAAAAGGTTGGGATATAAATACATGAACGACAAAACGGAACTAACAGAACTGCTACAAGCAATCGGGGCTATAAAAAGAAAACTCAACGAATTGATTTCGAAAAAAGGCGTTTTGGCTCCCGAGGTTATAGAAGTAAGTCAGCAGTTGGACAAATTGCTTACAGAGTACTACGAAATCAGGAAAAACGGTAAAGAAAAACCCTCTCCTGAAGAAGATGATCCAGAAAAAGACTGAACATTAACCGCCTATCATGGGTACAAATCGCACATGGCATATCGGCTCCCTATTCACCCTACCTTCGATCCTGGTTATGCGGTAAAGCATTTGTACGCCATAGCTAGGGCCAACAGGTATAACCATACGGCCTTTCTCGGCCAGCTGGGCCATGAGGGCATCCGGTACGCGTTCGGGAGCACAGGTGACCATTATGGCATCATATGGCGCGTGCTCCTCCCACCCCTCAAACCCATTCCCCGTCCTGTAGCGGATATTGGAGTATCCCAGGGATTTCAAAATTTCCTTTGCGCGCTCCTGCAGTGGTTTTATTACTTCAACGGTATATACCTCTTTAGCCAGGCGAGCCAGAAACGCGGTTTGATATCCGGAACCGGTACCGATCTCCAACACCCTTTCATGCCCTTCTAGCATCAATAGCTGCGTCATATACGCTACCAGGGAAGGCTGGGAAATGGTCTGACCAAACCCTATGGGCAGTGGAGCATCCAGAAACTCATCATCCTGATAGGCCTCTCCCAGGAACAGCCTTCTGGGAATGGAATTCAGCGCATCCCACACCCTGTCATCCGTTATCTCCGGCATGCATTCCCTCACCCACATCACGCCGGTACCCCCTTCCGTTTATCATCATCCCTTTATCGTTATTTTATCACAAAACCCGGCTTACAAATCTCGCAATATTTTAAGTTTACCGTCTGCCCCTTTATATGTCCCCGGTATTAACCGGCACTACCTAAAACTATATAAAAGGCTATAAAGGTAAAGATTACCGGCAATTAATTCCAATATTTTCCATTATTGTATAATAGGTTTTTTCATAAAAACCTTGGAAATGAAGAAAACTCGCCAAAAGTATGATAAAATATTTCCCGGGGAATAAGGAACCAATAAGCCAGCGGGGGTATACGCATCACCCTCTAACCCATAAAAATTATATAGTGTATGCATAATACATGCCGAATTTTGGAGAAATTTATGCGTTTTTGGAATGTCTGCTGACAATTTTAGAATTTATGCTATCGTTGCTGCAATTAAATCACCGGATTCAAGGAGCTTAAGCCCATGAAGCCAAAAAAATCCATAAAATCGTATATATACGAAAGGGACGGGCGCAAGTGCCGCTTCTGTGCCAAATGCCTTCGGTTTCATCAGGCCAGCCTGGACCATTACCTGCCCAGAAGCAAGGGCGGTACGAACGATATATTCAATCTAATACTGAGCTGCAAGAAGTGCAATAAGCTCAAAAAAAGCTCCATTCCCTCCGACTTTGAGCAGGTAATGATCGACCTGTTCAAGATCGGCGTAAGGGATGGAATGATTAGGACATCCCTTCCTCAATTTTCCAACAAAGAGATACAAAGCATAGTTGAAAACGTTGATAGGTTAGAGGCTATAAACTCCCATGTGATATTTCAGGGGAAGAACTACCGCCTGTATGTCAAGGAAAACCGCATTGTAAAGGTCATACACATCGGCACTCAGCCCCATACTTCCGAGTAATGCTCCAAAAAAACTAATGAGGGGAAATCGCTCCCCCCTCATTATCTCCCGCTGCTCGATATACCTTAGAAGACTTCTTCAATGTAGTATTCCTGTGTACCGAGGCCTCTGTTTTCCAATTCCCTTAATTGGATAAAGGGATCTTTTCTGTGTATGCGCTCAAACAGATGGCCATGGGTACCCAGCTCCATACCCTGGGGAAGCCCCGATGGGATGAGGTCCTCCACCTTTATGGCATCCAGCGAAGCCTTTTCAATGGCCACAATGTCCTGTGAAGCAAACACCCCTATGTCGGGTACCAGGGCCGGAGTGGTAAGACCCCAGCAATCACATAATATGGTTATGTTTGTGAGGAAATTGATGTAAAACACATGCCCAGGTTCAAACGTCTTGAGCACTACATCGGTACACAAAGCCATTCCTTTCTGGAAATCCTCATACCTGTTGGCATCCATTTTGATGGCACCGGTGGGGCATACCTTCACGCAGTGCTGGCAGAAGGTGCAATTGTGGAAGAACACCGTGTATTTTCCTTCTTCATCAAAGCTGTTTGCGTCGTGATTGCAGTTTTTTATGCAGGCTTCACAATGTATACACAGGTCTTCGTCCCACGTAATTCCTCCCTCCAATGCGTGGATCTGCTGCCTGGTCCTATCGGTTACACAGCCCATGGCTATGTTTTTGCAAGCCCCGCCATAGCCGCAAGCGCCGTGGCCCTTAACGTGGGAGAGGTTGATCATAACTTCGGCATCGTGTATGTATCCGCCAATGTCCACATTCTTAAATGTTTTGAAGTCCACCTGTTTTTCATAATAATACCTATCCAGCAGCCCACACACCGGGACAATGGGAACTCCTAAATATTCCTCGGTATAGCCCCTGCTCCTTGCTCCCGAAACCACGTTATCCGTTATATAGACCTTTGCCCCGTACTCCAGCAGCTTATCCACCAGGATCTTTACAAACAGAGGATGGATGGTGGAATATCCGATATTACGCCCAAGATGCATCTTTATGGCCGTCCATTTCCCCTTTACAACGTCCTGCATGCCCATCCTGTCAATGAGCCTGCCAAACTTAGCTGGAAGCGTTACATCGGCATCAAACTTGTCGTATTTAACAGACGCAAATAATACCTTTGATCCCATAGGCCCTCTCCTCCCTTAGCATATTTTGCCACTGCTTTTGCTTGTAAACAATTTATGCCCTACCCGGTAAATACAACCGCTACCGGCAAATTCATCCTTCAAGCCCTTTGGTGCGCATCACCTGCCGTTCAATTGCGGTAGCCTACCAAGCATTAAGTCCAGGTTCGCATTCGTCTATGCCACCTTGTCTTATTCTACCACAGCATTATAGCATCATCAATACAGCATTAAAGGCTATCCGAATATAAAATCTGGGAATTTTTACTGTTGAGGCATACCATGCCGTAATTTTTTGTGTTTTGCAACATCAAATCCACTTGCTAAAATCTAAAAGCCTTCAATACCGTAGAAACACCCCTATTATCCTTTCGGTTTCAGGATCTACCAGAGCGGTAATGGGACCCAGCATGCCGTCGAGCTGGGTGCGAAAGCTCACCCAGTACACATATCTTCCCGATACGTCAACCCATGTCTTTGACTCCAGATCCACCACCTTCTGGCCTTTTTGCCCCACCATGGCGTATACCTCCTCTTCTCCCGTAAGCTTCTCTTTACTTCCGGCTACTATTCGGTCATAAACCATATCCCTTATTCGACGCTTCTTTTGTTCGTCAAGGGGTATGTATTGGGATTTCGGAACATAGCTTATAAGGTTTAAGCCCTTCAATGTAACGGTAAATTGGCCCCCGGTCTGCTCAACCACCGATCTTTTTAAATAAATGGCCATTTGACAGCCCGGTCCCACGCCTCTCAAAGAAACGGTATCTTCAATGGTCGTTCCCAAAGAAGGGGAAAAGATGTCCCTTTCTACATCGGCTGTAAGGGTAAATGAGCGCGATGCATTATCTTCAAAATTTACGGTGCTAACGCTCAAGATATTGCCTGGAGAACCGTCAACATCGTGAATAAAATAGAATATGGCATAGAGATAATCCGGAGATTCGTTGGACTCCACGATGCACTTGAGATACGCAGTCGTGTTTTCGTAGGTAAATAAAGGTATCCTCCAGTCAATGTCATCGCTTTGATAGGCTATGACATACTCATCGGGAAACATGTCGGGAGTAAAGTTAACTTTATGGCTGATCTGCGACTGATGGACAATTTTATATCCCCTCTCATAGACTATATTCAAATAAGAAGGGTCATCGGGCCTAAAACCGATGCTCTTTTTCCCGCTATAGCGCATGGGAGAGGTGCAAAGGAAAATCGCCGCCGCCAAGACGGCCAAAATGCCCGTCAGCGTCAGGCGATATTTCTTTTTGGTAAACGTCGCTATACTGGCAATCCTTTGCTTCAATGCGTCCTTCTTTTCGGCAATGCCAGCCATAACTGGAGACGGCAAATGCTTTCTGCTCTTCTTTATCACCGACAAGAGAGTTTGGCCGTATTGCTCAAACTCCTCCTCATCCATAAGGGACATGGCATATGCATCAGCACAAAGTTCCTGTTCCCTTCTCAACAGCTTTAAACAATGCCATACCACCGGGTTAAACCAGTGAACGGCGCATGCAAGGGAAGCCAACCAGTTGACCGCCAAATCGTTGTGCTTGATATGGGCAAACTCATGGGCCAGAATATGAAAAAGCGCCTTTTCATCGGACTGAGCCCTCTCAGCTAGGCCGAGGCGCCGTTCAACCCCTGCCTGCGCAGCCATCCCTTCCTTTGGTCGAAACCCGCCAGCCCGGCCAATGGCCTGCATATTATCCCTGCCCCCATCACCAGCCAGCATCTGGCCCAACAGGCCTTCGGGGAGAATGATGGTATGATTGATAATGCCAACAACGCACGGGGACGCAATCCCCTCCATCTCAACAAACCTTACGGTGCGATTGACTTTGGTTATGGATTTGATCCGGTCAACGGCCTTTGACAGGCCCGGTGAAGATATATGGGACATATTTTTGAGCTGCCGGGAAAAAAGGGCATTCCTGGCAAGCAAATAAGCCGCAATCAAAATTGTTCCAGCTGCCCACAGATAAGACGAAATGAGCAGCGTGACTCGAGGCGATAACTTTGACGATAAAATGCTGATGATTGACTTCCGGAACCGGTCATATGGAGCATGGGCTTGAACGTCTCCACCTTCCACCGATTCTCGTGTATGGGACTGCTGCTCATCAGCAATGGCGGAGGAACGGCTATTGGCAGATGTATCCCGGTGAGCCCCGACATCCAAAGGATCTTCAGTCGGTAGTACCCCGCCTGCCGACCGGTTTAAGGCTGCATCCTTCCAGGCCGATATCCTGGTGGCGAGGCCAAAATCGGCATAATTCAATATGCTTATGGAACTTTGAGGCAGCGCCGGAAAGATAAGCCTTATGAATACCAGCCCCCAGAGCAGATAGCTTACCCTGACATTTATCTTGGATGAAAATGCCCTTTTGATCAGCATGACGATAACTGCTACCAGGGTAGCCTCAATGCTCATAATAAATATGGCAGCAAAAGCCCTTATGAGGGCATCGTTTAAAGCCCCAATCATTTGGCTTTACCCCTTTTCTCCTTAAGCAAATTTTCCAGCTCCTCGATTTCCTCATCGGTGAGCTCCGATTCCCTTACCAGGAAAGCCAGCACCAGCCCCATCTTATCCTTTATGATTCGGCTTAAAGACCTGCTTTTTTGCTTCAACGCCTCTTCCTGGCTGATAACCGGGAAATAGTAATAGATCCGGCTGTCGTTCTCATCCTGCCGGTAACGCACCGCACCCTTTTCAACCAGCCTTCGCAAATATGTGCGGGTGGTCCCGTCGCTCCAGTGATTCTCCCTGGAAACCTCATTGTGAACCTGTACCGCAGTAAGCCCTGGATGCTCCCACAACACCTTCATCACCTGCCATTCTGCAGGGGAAATCTGGGGTATATTTGTCTCCATATCCTGCACACCTCATACAAATGTATTTTATATTAAAATAATACATCTGTATTAGATTCGTGTCAATGAGCATTTACAAAAATTTGCCACGCTAAAGCACCTTATTCTGCCCCCGGCCGTATAGCGGAACATAGCCTACTTATATTTGCCAAAAGCTCTTTTGAACGACCTGCTAAAAAATTGGCAAAAAACATCAGTAAGTCCCTCGTTTAACGGGGGTGAATTCCTCGTTAAGCTGGAGTAAATCTCTCGTTAAACAGGGGTAAATCCATCATTTATTGGGACGAAATCGCTTCTGCTTCTTTTGCTTTGAGACTTCGAACAAGGTATTATTCCGTACACAGGTGACGCAATTATAGGTGACGCAATGAACCTTTATGTATAACGGCTTAATATTGGTCCTAAAAGAAGCCGGCATTTGGCAATATGGGTACGGGCAATTGATGCTAAAGAACCGGCAACGAAAAAACGGAGCAACGGAAATAGCATCCGTTACCCCGTTTTACGCCATTGATATATCTCAATTACCCAGCCATCAACCGCATTTCGAATACCCGCAGGAACGGCACACCACGCAACCGCCGTCATGCTCCATGGTAGCACCGCATTCAGGACACTTATGGCCCTTTCCCTTAAGCGGGTCGTCTGCCTCGAAGGCATTGCCCAAAGCATTGGCTTGCGGATTGGCCGATAAACCCTTCGCTGAATCCTTACCGCTTAATGGTATCCCCCCGTTTTCCCTGTAAGGGTTGTTGCAAACGTCCTTCAGTGAACACAGAGAACAGTTGGCAAGGCAGCTGTGCCTGTCAACCATGTCTGGGCTGCCTATGTCCAGATCTTCCGCATCCAGATGGTTGTTTAGCCTCAGCTTAACCACCTTTTCCAGCACCCTGCCTATGGCATCGGGGCAGGACAGAACCTTAAGCCCTTTTTGCCGCAGGGTGGAATGGCATCTTATGCCCTTGAGCTGTTCTATGATGGTATCCACGTCCATGCCCGAACGCAGGGCTATGGAGATCAGGCGGCTGGTGGCCTCGGATTGAGACGGACATCCCCCTGCCCTCCCCAGGTTGGTAAACACTTCGCATATGCCCTGGTCATCGTAATTGACGGTGATGTACAGGTTACCGCAACCGATCCTCACCTTTTCGGTAAAGCCCATGGTGACGTCGGGCCTCGGCCTGGGGGTTATCCTGGGCTGCCTGCTTTCGGCCTGTTCCTTCATGCGGCTGTATATCTTTTCGGTGAGGGAGCCGCTTTTTTCTTTCCTATCGCCTTTATCGTCCACCTTAGGTTTATCCGCTGGCAATACAGCTTTGTCTTCCAGCGGTTTACCCTCCATCTTGGCTTCCCCCTTGGGCTTTACCGTCGCCAGTACCTGGCTTTCACGGCTGCCGTCCCTGTAGATGGTCACGCCCTTACAGCCCAGTTCATAGGCCAGCCAGTAAACCGTTCTTACGTCTTCTACGGTAGCGCTGTTGGGGAAGTTTACCGTCTTGGACACCGCGTTGTCGGTATATTCCTGGAAAGCGGCCTGCATGCGCACGTGATACTCGGGTGAGACGTCGTGGGCGGTCACAAACACCCGCCTTACGTCCTCGGGTATCTCCTCCATCCCCTGAATGCTGCCGTGGGCGGCTATTCTCCTCATCAGCTCATCGGAATAGAATCCACGCTCTATGGCCACCTCCTTGAAATATGGGTGCACCTCTACCAGCTGATCGTTATCCATCACGTTTCGTACGAAGGATATGGCAAACAGCGGCTCTATCCCGCTGGTGGTACCGCATATGATGCTTATGGTACCCGTCGGAGCTATGGTGGTAGTGGTGGCATTTCTGAGCTTCATGCCCTTGTGCTTCAAAGTGCTCTTATCGTAATAGGGAAAAACTCCCCTGACTTCGGCCAGACGGGCCGACATCTCCTTGGAGCGCTCCTGTATGAACTTCATGACCCGGCGTGCTAGCTCTACCGCCTCATCGGAGTTGTAAGGGATGCCCAGCTTAAACAGCATATCGGCAAACCCCATCACTCCAAGGCCGATCTTACGGCTGCCCTTGGTCATCTCTTCAATTTCCGCAAGCGGATACCTGTTGACATCTATGACGTTATCCAGGAAATGCACCGCTAGATCCACAACCCTGCCCAGCTTATCGTAATCCACCTCATATCCTCCATCAACCTTCTTGACCATCCTGGACAGGTTTATGGAGCCCAGGTTGCAGCTCTCATAGGGCAGCAATGGCTGCTCGCCGCAGTTGTGCACGTATATTCCATTGGCGTCAAAAGCGTTAACGCCGGGTATCTGGACGTCAAAAACGTCCTTTTCCTCCCCAGGGATGATTTCGGTAACCGTTGCGATAAACCTCTCCCTGTTGAGGGCCCTCCTGTACTCCTCAAGGCGCTGCTTCAAAAGCTCCTGCTTTCTCACATTGGCAAAACCTATTTTCTCGAAGAAAATCTGTATATTATCCGAAGTTATGACCAGCTCATGCCCGGCCTTGACGCTGTACTCCTTCATTCCCCCCTTGCCGTCGGGCATCTCTTTGATGCCTTCGGGTTTGCGCTCCATATATATGGTGGAGGCTATTCCCAAACGGAGCAGCATCCGCTGCACAAGCTTCAAGCCCTCGGCATCGGTTTGCCAAAGCCTGATGGAAACTCCCTTATCCTGATGGCCCGTCACCGTTCCATCGGCATCAAATAACCCCCTCAAAAACCCGCGGTGGAATTCATAGCTCGTCCTTTCCAGCTCCTCGGTGATCCTCTTATTTCCGGGTACAATCCCGTAGTCAGCCGCCAAATCCCTGAGGGCCGCCATCTCAAGCCTGTGTTCCTTTCTATCATCAATCACCCGCTTGAATCCCTTGAAGTCCTCCCTGTGGGGCAGAGTAAAAGCGGCTTGCTGGGCTGCCTCCATTACCGATTGGGCTTCCCGGTCATCTCCCCATACGGATATAATGCCGCTTCCTTCCTTTAACGTGCCATCTCCTATGAGAAGGCCCAGCAGATATCCTTCCTCAAAAGTTCCCTTGCCTTCCCACACGAGAGCGCGGTTGTTGCTCAAGAGTATTTGATCCCCCGGCTTCAATTCTCCTGCCGGTTTCCAGCCCTCCTCTATCCTGTCCCGCGTCACGAGCGAAGCAACCCTTATCTTATGATCAGGCGTAACTTCTATACTATAACCCCTATTGGTCTGTATTTTTATTACCTTCTTTTTGCCGGTCTTAAAAAATCCCTGCTCTGCCGAAAGATAGAAGTTTCCGTTCAATGCAAGGGATACCTGTTTGCCCACTATATCGGCTACCTGTACGGGTCCTTCCTGGGTGAGCACCCATGTATCCCCCGTCACGCACGGATTGGTGCTCTCAATCTCACCCAGCTCGATGAGCACGTTGTCCCTGTTCAAGCGGTCCAAAAATATGATCCCCGGCTCCCCGTTGTGCCAGGCATTCTCGACGATCTTATCGAATACTTCTCTGGCGCTCAGCCTGCCGGCCGGTTTGCCCGTCCTGGGATCTATCAAGTCATAATCCTCTCCCCGTTCCACCGCCCGCATAAAGGCCTCCGTGATGCCGACGCTTATGTTGAAGTTGGTTATGTCGGAATTGTTTTTCTTGCAATCGATGAATTCCAGTATGTCGGGATGGTCCACCCTGAGTATTCCCATGTTGGCACCGCGTCGGGTACCTCCCTGCTTTACTGCTTCGGTGGCGGCGTTAAACACCTTCATGAAGCTGACCGGGCCGCTGGCCACGCCGCCGGTGGACTTCACCGCCGACCCCTTGGGACGCAGGCGGGAAAAGCTAAAGCCGGTGCCGCCGCCGCTTTTATGTATGAGTGCAGCATGCTTGACCGCATCGAATATGCCCTCCATGGTGTCTGGAACGGGCAGCACGAAACAGGCAGACAGCTGCCCCAGGGGCCTGCCGGCGTTCATGAGGGTTGGAGAGTTGGGCATGAACTCGAGGTTCACCATGAGATTGTAAAATTCCTCTTCCAGTGCCTGTACGTCGGCCTCGGGCGAATATATCTCATCAGCCTGGGCAACGTGCCTTGCCACGCGCCTGAACATGTCCTCAACCGTCTCAATAATATTGCCGTTTTCGTCCTTGGCCAGATACCTCCGTTGCAAAACCTTCAAAGCATTCTCGGTTAAGTTCATACGACGACCTCCTGTTTATTCTTTTGTATTCGTATTTACGACCGCATCGTCATAGTCCGCCTAAGCCATTTTGCGCTCATCACATGGCATAACCGTATATCCGGTCCTATAATATGTAATCGGCGTATATACAAAAGCTATATATACATATATATAGTATTGTTGTGTTGTGGCGAGTACTATATATTGTATCACCCTGCTTTTTTGACGTCAAACCCCATCACGAGTTATGAGCAAAAATCACGTCCAAAAACTACTGTTGCACGGCCTGGCATGCCAAAACAGTTACAAATACAAAAAGTAAAAGGGAACCTCCCATTTTTAAGGCGGTCCCCTTTACGGTTGGTTTTATATCCCATTTAGCGGGTTTTACTTAACCTTTCAATGAGCATTTTAAACCATACGCAACAGCGCAATATCTGTTTTTCGTTCTCACTTGATCCGTTGACATACGCATCATTTAAGGCAATTTATTTTTTATTTAAAGCATCCCTTTCGCGATCAAAACGCCAGCCTAACCGGCATGGATAAAACGCTGCCTCTGCAGAACCGGTATTGACGGCGCTTGGTCTACCGCTGCACTCTGCCGGAAGCATCCCCCTTCATGAGGGTCTCGACCTCTTCTACCGATACGTGGTTGGCATCCCCCTCGATGGTATGCTTCAGAGCCGAAGCCGCCACCGCAAACTCCAGCGCATACTGCGGGTCTTTGCCGGTCACAAGGGAGTATATAAGCCCGGCACCAAAGGAGTCGCCTCCCCCTACCCGGTCCACAATGTGGAGCTTATACTTCTTGGAGAAGTAATACTCCCTGCCATCATACAGCATGCCCGACCAGTTGTTGTCGGAAGCCGACAAGCTCTCCCTCAGGGTGATGGCCACCATCTTGAGATTAGAGCGGCTGTGCAGCTCCCGGGCCACGTATTTATATCCCTCCAGGTTGAGCTCACCGGAAATCACATCGCTGTCGGGAGCTTTTATGCCAAACACCTTCTCGGCATCCTCTTCGTTGGCAATTACCACGTCAACGTATTGCATCAGGTTGCCCATTACCCTGCCCGCCTTTTCGGTGGACCACAGCTTTTTACGGTAATTTAGGTCACAACTTACAGTAAGGCCCATCTGCTTTGCAATTCTGCAACCTTCTTCAAGCAGCTCGGCCACATTGTCACCCAATGCCGGCGTAATACCCGTGAAATGGAACCACTGGGCACCTTCAAAGGCAGCCTTCCAATCGATGTCGCCCACCTTTGCCTCCGATATGGCCGAATGGGCCCGGTCATACACAACCATAGATGGCCTTACCGAGGCTCCCTTTTCCATAAAATAAATGCCTATTCTGCTGCCGCCCCTGGCTATGTAGCGAGTATCAACGCCGTAACGGCGCAGCTCGTTTATGGCCGCATCGCCTATGGGATTTTTAGGCAACCTCGTGACAAAAGCAGCATCTATACCGAAATTGGCCAGCGATACCGCTACATTTGCTTCACCACCGCCATATACCACATCAAAGCTGTTTGCCTGGGTAAATCTTAAATACCCGGAGGGTGACAGCCTCAACATTATTTCGCCAAAAGTCACCACTCTCTTTGACATCAGATTAACCTCCCCATCTCTCATATTCTCGAGCATAATGTCATGCATCTCACATCAAATTTATGCTTCCATCGAGCAAGCATCCATAAGCGAAGATGTTAAAGTTCCTCGCATATTACTTAACTCCTCTGGCCGCCCTAATCCTGGCAATGAACTCCTGGGCAGTCCTGGTTATGGCTTCATAATCTCCCGTCTTTGCCCCTTTGGTCAGTGCTCCGCCCACGCCTACCGCCACGGCTCCTGCTTTGATCCATTCTTCGACGTTGTCCAGGCTGACTCCTCCCGTGGGCATCAATTTGGCATAGGGTATGGGACCTAGTATGGCCTTGATGATTTTAGGCCCGAAAAGCTCCCCGGGGAAGATCTTGATGATGTCTGCCCCGGCTTCCATGGCTTCCACAACTTCCTTGATGGTCATAGCGCCCGGCATGCAGGGCACCCTGTACCTGTTGCACAGCTTAACCGTATCAAGGTTCAAATAGGGGCTTACCACATATTGAGCACCTGCCAGGATGGCCGTTCTGGCCGTTTCGGCGTCCATAACGGTGCCAGCTCCAAGCAAAATCTCACCGTTGCTGTAAACCCTTGCCAGCTCCTTGATGACCTCTTCAGCACCGGGGACGGTAAAGGTGATTTCTATAGCCGCTACGCCGCCCTTCATGCAGGCGTCTGCAATCTTCAGGGCCTGCTCGCTCGACTCGGCCCTTACCACCGCCACCAGGCCGCCTTCAACTATCCTTGACAGCACCTGTTCCTTATCCATGGATTACATCTCCTTTCAGCATATATAAATTTACATTTTTTAAGCAATCGCCATTCAGGCAGAACTTCCCATCAAATTTTCCGCTTCCATCTTGCCTCAACTCAAAAGTATCCCACATCACCTTCCGGGGTTATACCCCATCCTCTTAGAAATTTCTATGGACGTTTCGATCACGTATCCGGCTATTTCCTCATCCCTCTCGGGGGAGATTATGGCTTTCAAGCCCGACGTACTGACCGCAGCTATAATCTCGCCCCTGTAGTCATAGATAGGCCCGGCAATACACCTTATGCCCTCTTCATGCTCCTCATTATCCACGGCCCAACCCCTTTGCCTAACGCCCTCGATCTCCGATATCAGCTTCTCAATGTCAGTAATGGTATGGGCCGTGCGCGGGGTAAGCTGCGTACCGCTAAAGAGCTCCCTTATTTCACCATCTTCCTTATCCATCAAAAGCACCTTGCCCACAGCCGTACAATAAAGCGGAACCCTTTTGCCAATGGCTGAATACATGCGAATGGTATTATAGCTCTCAATCTTGTCTATATACACCGCCTCACGGTGGTCCAGTATAGCCAAATGGACCGGCTGAGCGGTCAAAGCCGCCAGCTTTCTCAAATAAGGCTGGGCTTCCGTCTTAAGCTCAAGGCTGTTCAAATAAAGGCTGCAAAGCTCAACCAGCTTCAAGCCCAGGCGATAGGTGCCGGTTGACTCATTCTTTTCGATGTATCCTCTTGAAGCCATGGATGCCAGCAACCGGTAGACGGTGCTCTTATGAAGTCCGATGCGGTGCGCAATCTCGGTGACGCCCAAGCCTGCTTTTTCAGTAGCCAGCACTTCCAGTATATCAAATGCCCTGTCGATGGACTGTACAGTGTCCCTCATGCTACCCCCTTGTTTCGCATTATGAAACTGCGTTTTCATATAATATTATACTATAACTTTGGGCTCCGTTCAATATTTATGGCTGTATTCTTAACACCGCTGCAAAAGCGGCCATTGGTTGCAACAAAGCAAAAAAAAGCCGGCCTGTAAGCTTACAAGCCGGCCCTTTAACCCTTATAGCTTCTTGTTATAGCTTCTTGTTTATGAAATCCCAGAAGTTCTGGCTGAACAGCTTGCGCACATCCCTGCGTATCTCGCTTTCCTCAAGCTGCCAACCTGTCTCCATCAGGTCTCTATACTTGTCAAACAGCACATCCGCTATGACTTTCTTTGAATGGGCCCATTTGTAGATCAGCTGATCCAGCACGCGAGCATCGGAGTGCTGCGGAATTACGCTGACGCCCAAAAGCTCGAACCGCATGCGGGTCATCTCGTCGACCAGGCTGGGATTGTTGAGGAACCACCAACACCCGAACACCATGAGATTCCTGAATTTACGCGCCGTCACGGTCAATTCATGCTGGTTTTCCCTGGACAGCATGGTGACCATGAACTTGTTATACGGATAGTTGGCGCACAGGTATTCCACGGCTTTAACGCTGCCCCTGCCCACCGAATCGCCCGCCAGCCTCAATCCCGGATTGACAAGCCTCTTGGCGCCTATCATTATGGCAAATGGTATGTTGTGTTCCCTGCATACCGGCAGGACACATTCCTCGATGAGCCTTGCCATGGTGGAACTTTCCGGGAGTACAAATGTAGGTGGCAGCGATACGGTCACGTACACTGGCTCCATGCGGTTTACCCAGTCATTTAAGAAGCGCCTTACCTCTTTCAGCGTGGTCTGGCTCAATTCCTCTTCCACATCATAGCCCCATTCCTTAAGCTTCACCCAGGTTTGCTCCCATGTATTGAGCAGCGGGTCAATTCGCAACGCCGCTTTAAACCGCGGATCTGCTTTGTAGGATTCAAGCCACACCTTGCGCTCGCTGTCATTAAAAGGATCGTTGGTCATCACCACTTCCTTAACCCTGGCTAGCTTAAACACCTGGTCCACGTATTCTTCCACGGCTTTTCCTGCAAAGTACCGGCGATATGCCTCCAGATCGCGTCCAGCAACATCAAGGCCCAGCTTGTTGAGCACCGTTAGCACACCGCGGCAAGCCTCGCTGTACGGGCTGTTTTCCAGAAACAGCGTCTTCCATATGATGTCTGCCTGCTCCTTCTTAGACATGCTCCAGAAATCATCGTAGGGCATGTCTATCCATCTAAAAACTTCGGCCACAAGGTAGTGATAAGTGAGCAGCTCGTCAACGCCCCATAGCAGCATATCGCCAAAACAGGGCGTATATAGATGGGTATGTACGTCGGTGATTTCAACCTGCTCCACCGCCGCATCCACCGCAGCCCTTAACCCTTTAACATCGGTAACTGGCATAATTTCACCCCTTTAAAATAGCCTCTGCCCATCCGTTATTTGCCCTAACTTCTTTATAGCCAATGTATTTTTAAAAATACAAAATTAAAGCCCTTAAAACTGTTGACTTTTTGCCTTTTTTATCCCTTCATAGTCCCCAACATTTAGCCGCTCCCCCTCGTTATCAGTTCGGGGGTCACCACCATCTTGCGGACGACTTCTTTGCCCTGCAACACGTCATATAGCATTTGTACAGCACCCACGGCCATATCGGTGACCTTGTTGTCCACCGTAGATAGCTCGGGCACAGTACACAGCGAATACTGGGAGTTATTAAACCCAAATACCGCCACATCTTCCGGTACCCGCTTCCCTATCTCCCTGAGCTTTTTGAGCACCCCCACCGCGATGATGTCCTCGCTGGTCAGGATGGCTGTGTATCGCCTTCCTCCCCTCTCCAACTTCTCCACGCCATCATAACCGCCCTGGATGCCCTGGGGTACCCTGATGATGCTGCCATCGCTGAACTTAAGGCCGTTCTTCCTCATGCCCCTTTTGAAGCCCTCTATCTTGGCCATACCGCTGAAGCTTTCCACATCATACATGTATACTATATCCCTGTGCCCTCTAGAATAAAGCAGCTCAACGAGGTTAAACATGGCGGCTCCATCATCGCAGATGATTGAATAGATGTTGTCCCCCTCTAAGTTGCCGTTGAGCATCACCACCGGTACGTGTGTGGCCACCTCATATATATGGCTGTTATCGTTTTTCTCCTTGAAGACCGACCCCACCAGGATTATGCCATCCACCTTTTTTTGGAGCATTATCCCAAGGTATTCCTTCTTCTTTTCGAGCTCCAGACCGGTATTGCACAAAATAACATTGTATCCCAGCTCCCTAAATCTTTGTTCTATTGTATAAATAGCGGTGGCATAATACGAGTCCCTCACATCGCTGGTTAAAACGCCAATGGTATGCGTGGCCTTGATCGCAAGGCTTCGCGCTATGGCATTGGGGGTGTACCTGTATTGCCGCAGCACGGCCTCCACCTTAGCTCTGGTCTCCTGCTTGACGTTTGGGCTGTTATTTATTACCCTAGATACTGTTGCAATGGATACCCCAGCTTTTTTCGCAATCTCGTAAATATTCATGACTTACGCCAAATCCTCCAGCACATAGAGCCATCTACCCTTAGTCGCTTACCAGTTTAACAATGGGCGGTTCATCCTCTTCTATATCGCTAAACCTTCCCACATTGGGATCATCGAAGAAATTATCATGCAGGTCATCGTTTGCCGTAGAGACCTCCCCTACGATGGCATAGTCCGATTCAGCCCAAAATGCATGGCGTACTCCCCTGTTGATGGTAATCCTTTCGCCTGAAGTTAGAATCAGCGGTTTATCCGTAGGGATATCAGTCTCTACACCGTTAACCTGCAACCTTATGGTATCCCCGTCGCCTTCCAGTTTAATCGCCAGTTTTCCCCACCGGCATATAATGTCCTCTTTTTTGGATGCGTGATAATGGGTGGGAGTAACCTGATTCTTCTTCACATACATTATCTTCTCGCAATATTCCGGCTGTTCGGCTAAATTGACACAGACAAGGCCTGTCTTTTCAAAATCCCCCAGTCCAAAATCAGTAACATCCCATCTGGGATTGGGAGGGAGAAACCACCCATGTCTTTCAAATGCAGCAGTAGCTTCCCTAATGATAGCATTTATTTGAGAACGCTTCAAAACCACACCCCTTCTATTAAAAATTGCCCTTAGGCATAGATTTAAACAAATTCTCAATGCTTTCAATATCCTTCATCCCTTCGGTGGCACCAACCTCGGAAAGGCAGCAAGCAGCTGCAGCTGTCCCTACTTCCAGAGCCTTTTCAATGCTCCAGCCTCTATGGATCGAGTAAAGGATCCCGGCACAAAAAGCATCTCCGGCTCCCACCGTCCCTCTGATATACCCCGGAGGGAGGGCTAATGAAGGCTGCCTGTATATTTTCCCGCTGCTGTCCATGGCTACCGCTCCTTCCGAAGCGTGAATAACAACCCAATCCTGGACTCCCATATCAAACAGCGCGACGCACATCTTCTCTACGTTTTTTAGTATAAGGAGTCCCCCGGCATCCCTGGCCGGTATACCCGTAGTTAAAGAGGCTTCCACTTCATTTATAATACAATAGTTTGCATATTTAAGGCTATGCGGAACAATCCTGGAAAATCTGTCGCTGTTTTCGCTCACCACATCGATAGAAGTCTTTATCCCCCTACTTTGAGCCTCGGCTAGCAGGCGGGCTAACAATGTCCCATATTCCTCATCGAATGAATCAAGGGTATCCAAAAGCAATACATACCCCACATGTAGCAATTCAGCATTAATTTGGGAAAAATCAAAATGCCAAGGAGCCAACAGGCTATTGGCACCCCTGTAATGGAAGAACGTCCTCTGCCCGGTTGACTCAACCGTAATGACATCGGTAAAGGAAGTCTTAACGGAGGCCTCTTTTCCTACAAGGCGGGTATCAATATTATACCTGTTTAATAAACCTAATACGAACTCTCCATCTTCATCGCATCCCACGAGGCCAATGGCTTGAAGCTTGAGCGCAGGATCCATCTTAGCGAGGTCAATTAAAACATTGGTAACCGCTCCGCCAACCGATTTGCTTATAGAAGAAATGGTAGCCAAATTGCCCTCCTTTGGATAGCTATCAACCACCTTCAAGTAGTCCACAACCAGATTGCCCCCTACTGCAATACCACCCTTGCTCATCCCCGCACCCTCCATTATCCTTCCCCCACTATCCTTAAACCTGCCACATATTTATTAATTTGACTTATAATATTAAAATCCTTCTATTTATATAAAGTTCTTATGAGGAAAGTAAATATTGGTTAATCCCGAAATATCCAATATCCGGTCCGTTACGGCTCCTACCCTATCTCATAAGCCGTATGGTTATGCTTCCCCTTATAATATCCCCCGGCTTCATGTAAATGGTGCCCGTGTCATCTATTCCCTCTTCAGCCATGTTGAAGCCGTTATTGCAGTTGGTAACCGGCTCAACCGCAAAAAATTCGGGGTTATCCTTAGGGGAATAGAGGATCACGTGCCGGAATATCTCATCGGCCTTCATGGTAAGCGCCACGCCGCTACCCGGCCATTTGATGATCACAGGAACATGAAGCGCCCTATAGCACTTGTCGATATGGTCGAAGCCCAGCTGCCTCCCGTGTGAAAAGTCAAGCCCTTGGGGTATCTCGGTCCATGGGCCGGTAGGTATCGGAGTGTCACCGGGATAAACTCCCTTAGCCGGCATTTGCAAGAATACAGCATTATCCTCGGGCGTAAGCTTTCTCATGAAATACGGATGGATCCCCATCCCGCCCGGCATCTCTTCTGTTCCTGCGTTTTTAAGCATCAACTGCATGGTCAACTGGAAACCAGCCAGGGCATATTCCATCTCGGCATAAAAGGGGAAAGGCCACGATACGTCATCGAAATCCCTGCTATCAAAGCCCATGGCAATCCGTTCGGCACTTTTATGGAGCACCTTCCATGGCCTGAAGCGTACATCACCGTGTATGGCATGCCCCTCGGGGGTATTCTTTTGAAGGTTATAGACCCTGCCCCTGAATTTTAAGACGGCGTTTTCTATTCTGTTAGAATACGGGATCATATTGAAGCTGGCAAACTGGCCCGCATTTCTTTCTTCAATAGCCTGATAGGGGGTGGGCCTCATTATGTCCACCCACTTCCCTTCCAGGTAATACCTCATGGAGAATATACCCGCCCCCACCTGAGGGCATACCTTAAGCTCTATAAATTCATTCTTCAATACCTCCAACAGCTGTTCCATCATGCAACCTCCAGGCTACAAACTCAAATTCCTCACCTAAAACTTGGGGTTTTTCGTGTGCAAAATCCAAACTTCTCCTTCAATCAACGGAATATCATTTTTTTGTCATCACTATCGTCTTGCTTTGTCCATTTCCTCATTCGTTAAAGAACCTGCCCTTGTATGCCCACAGCCCCAGCGCCGGGTTGCTGATGTAGAAAATCCTCTCGCCATTTTCCAGCACGTTAAATCCGTCCCTGAGCTTTTCTGGATCGTAAAGCTTGTAAGCTTCCTTAAGATCCATGTACTTGAAGTTTACGCCCTCTACTTCCTCGCAGGTTAGATAACCCGGGGCGTACGTGATGGTAAAGCGCCCATCCGATGAGCCGTGAATGAGGTGGGCCGCCACCGATTGGTTTTCCTGCAGGTCCTTTTGCTCCTTCCACAGCTTGAGCACCCGTTCCCTGCCCACATAGCCGTATTTCCGGATCAGCATGTCGTTGCCCTTATCTTCGCCAAATTGCCTCACGCCGGGTGCCAGCACTATGAGCTCCCCACCATCGGCGATGGCCATACGCGTCCTGTATACGGCCTTATTGCCCAACCAAGTGCTCTTAAACTCATGGGGATCCAGGTACACCACAACTTTTTGCAGCGGCTCATCCAGGAATTGCATGTTCTTTTGCTGGCTCAGGGCCACGGCTTCTTCAAATAACCTGCGCTCCCTTCCTATAAACAGGCCGTGGATCAAAACCTTCCCCTCTTCATGGGTGGTCACCGTCAGTATATACATCAACGGAATGTCTTTGGCAAAGTGCTGCTCGGCATAGTCAAACACCTTGCGCACCGGCGAGTGGTCCCGGCCCATTATCCTCTCCATGCCGTACACGGCACCCAGCATGTGCGTCCTGTTTATCATGCTGTATCCGCCGCAGCCCACAAATACGTTCTTGCTGTAGTTGGCCATACCCACAACCTCATGGGGAACCACCTGTCCGATGGATATGATGAGGTCATACCCGCCCTTTACCAATCGCCAGTTGACCTCCACATCTATCGGGTCCTCCATCAGGCCTTCGGAGATCTCCTTGATATACTCCGCGGGCACCTCCCCGATTTTTATTACATCCTCCCGCCAGTTATGCACGATGAACCGCTCTTTAGGGATCCCCTCTCCGAAGAAGGCTATGCGCTCCTCATCGCTTACGGGCATATGAGTGCCCAGCGCCGGCATGATATCCACCTGACATACGCCTTCAAGCATCTCGTACAGCATGGCGGTTATATCCCCCGCCCCGGAATGAGCCCGGGTAAAATCCGGTGGCAAAAGAAGCACCTTTTTGAGGCTACTCTTACGCCCTTCCAAAGCCTTTTCCAGAGCAGCACGAACCTGCCCTGCCTCAAGCCCTCTGTTATCGGCCGCTTTCAATATGATCCCTTCCATAATTCACTCACCCCTATTTGCCGTTTTATGATACCATTCCATATAGCGCTCAAACCTCTTGGCATATAGCCTTGCCATCGATTCATTCGGAACTATTCTTTCTCCCTGGCTTGGATTGAATTCCTCAAGCGATTTTAAAGCACCAATAGCCTTCAAGGCCACCGCTACGGCTCCCATGGTGGAGGCATGCTCTACGTTGGAAGTATATATCTCCCTCTGGAATATATCGGCCGCCATTTGGAGCCACCAGCGGGAATTCTCGATGCCCCCCGATATCCTGATCTCCCTGGGCATACCCATTAGCTGTTCCAGAACTACATAGCACTGATACAGGTTAAATAGCACCCCTTCCAGTATCGCATAATGAAGGTGCCCTACCTCGTGATGGGGCTTTAAACCGATAAATCCTCCCGCCCTGCTGTCCTCCCATCCCGGACAGCGTTCACCGTACAAAAACGGAAGGAAAATTGGCGCATCCAGTGCATCAACCTTGCTGGCCAGTTCATCCAGCGCACCATAGCTTATACTGCCGCGGTTCAGCTTTTTCCCAAACCATTGCACGCAGTTTCCGGCGCCCGAGGTGGCAGCCCCGGCCAGCCTTTTGCCCTCGGTTACGTAGTAACACCACGTCGACGGGTCATCCGGCAAAACCGGTACAGGGCTGGCAACCCTCAGGGCTCCGCTGGTCCCAACCGACATGGTCATTATGCCCCGGCCCATGGCCCCTGCCCCCACCTGGTTGAGCGCCCCATCGGGGCCGGGCAGCGCTACCGGAATGCCGGCCTTAAGCCCCAGCCTGGAAGCGGCCTCCTCGCTCAAAGGCATGGTATGGTCCAGCTCATAAAGCGGGGCCAGCTGGGAAGCCATTAACCCTACAAAGTCCAGTATCTCCTCATCCCATTCCAGAGTGTGGATGTTCATAAACCCAGTACCCGAGGCAACGCTGCGTGAAACCCCTATCTGCCCCGTCAATTTTTCAAAGACGTATTCGGGCTGTGAGGACAGGTAACCCTGCGGATCAATCTGCCCATGCTGCTTGGCATGAAGGTACTTCCACACGGGGTATATGCTGTGCACCATGCAACCCGTGCGCTGGTAAAACCAGCGCTTGAGCTTATCGTCTTTTCTGTACCGGCCGGCAGTGGGAGCCGCTTCGGTATTGGCCCAGGTCTTGATCCGGCTTATGGGTTTGCGCTCCCTATCCAAAAACAGTACGCTGTGCCAGGTGCTCCCCAGGCCGATGGCATCGATCTCGCAGCCTTCGCGTTCTATAAGCGCCCTGGCGCATTCCATCACAGCCTGGTAAATTCCATCCGGGTCCTGCGACACCACATCATTTACTGTATCCTTATAAGGTATGCTGAATACTCCCCTTATTCCTTTTTCAGGGGAATATATCATGGCTTTAGCAGAAGAGGTGCTCACTTCCAAAGCAAGGATATTCACGCTTACCAATCCCCTTCCCCTTTACTTTTCCGACAACCAGTCGGTGTGGAAAATGCCTTCCCTGTCTACCCTCTCATAGGTATGGGCTCCGAAGTAATCCCGCTGCGCCTGAATCAGGTTAGCCGGCAGCTTATCCCTCCTATAGGAGTCATAATAGAAAAGCGCCGAGCTGAAACAGGGTATCGGAATACCATATTGAACAGCAAGGCTTATAACCCTTCTCCAGCTGTCCTGTGCCTCCTCAACTACCTCCTTAAAATAGGGGTCCAGCAACAGGTTGGCAAGGGATGGGTTCCTGGTATAGGCTTCCTTTATGCGCTCCAAGAACTGCGCCCGGATTATGCACCCTCCCCTCCACAGGAGAGCGATATCGCCCAGCTTAAGGTTCCAGTTATATGACTCTGATGCCTGCTTGAGGAGCGCAAAGCCCTGAGCGTAGGAACATATTTTGGATGCGTACAAAGCCCTGCCAATATCCTCTATCAGCTGCTCGCGGTCCCCATCAAACTTGGCCTGGGGGCCTTTTAATACTTTGGAGGCAGCTACGCGCTCTTCCTTGATGGCCGATATGCAGCGGGCAAACACAGCTTCGGCAATGGTGGGGACAGCTACCCCCAGGTCCAGTGCATCTTGCGACGTCCACTTGCCCGTCCCCTTTTGCCCTGCCCTGTCCAGTATGACATCTACCATGGGCAGGCCGGTTTCCCCATCTACCCTTCCCAGAATATCGGCTGTGATCTCGATAAGATAGGAGTTGAGCTCGCCCTCATTCCACTTCTGGAATACGGGCTGCATCTCTGGAGCCGAAAGCCCGAGAAGCTCCTTCATCAGGAAATAGGCCTCGCTTATGAGCTGCATATCGCCGTATTCAATGCCGTTATGTACCATCTTTACGTAATGACCGGCGCCATCCGGTCCCACGTAATCGCAACAGGGAATGCCTTCCCCTACTTTTGCGGCTATATCCTTCAGTATCTTCCCCACCTGCTTCCAGGCCTCGTATGACCCGCCGGGCATGATGCTGGGGCCCTTCAAGGCGCCTTCTTCACCGCCCGAAACCCCCACGCCCATAAAGAGTATTCCCTTCTGCGCAAGTTGTTCGGCCCGCCTTATGGTGTCCTTAAAATAGGAATTACCCCCGTCGATCACTATATCCCCCTCATCGAGCAGGGGAACTAGGGAATCGATCACCGCATCCACGGGTTTCCCTGCCTTAACCATTATCATGACTTTCCGGGGCCGCATCAAAGAGGCTACGAAATCTTCCAGCGTATAGGCAGGTATGATCCTTTCCTTACCTTCTGCAGGTCCATTTATAAACTCCCTGGTCCTTTCCGCCGTACGGTTGTACACCGCCACGCAATAGCCCTTGCTCTCCATGTTAAGCACCAGATTCTGGCCCATGACCGCAAGTCCTATAAGCCCTATATCAGCTTTTGCCATTCAAAACAGCCCCTTTCGTATTCGTTCAAGATAGAAATGGAATTGATAGTCTTAGCTTAAAAAGCATGAGGTTAAATAACAGCCTATACCAAAGAGCACAATCATTATGTAAGCGCTTACATTTAGTGTAACACAACGGATTTTGGCAGTCAATAAAAAAGTGCATCGCCTGTTGTTATTCTGTGATAATGTCATATTGAAATTATTCTGATATAATGTCATAC
>ENA-UPSB01001784-UPSB01001784.1-bioreactor-metagenome-genome-assembly--contig:-NODE-1784-length-23217-cov-4.917581_pt1 | contig 23217 bp, 6 predicted proteins | sample MGYA00238182_ERZ773286 | MGnify/ENA primary metagenome ERZ773286 (study PRJEB29026, sample SAMN07631240) | bioreactor metagenome | isolation source: Switchgrass digestor | place: USA: Dartmouth... | reverse complement strand
GGTCGCGCTCGATGTAGATGTCCAGGAAGGTGGAGATGCGGCCGATGGACATCGCCGCGCCGTTCTGCTCCTTGATGGCCGCGAGGTAGCCCATGTACGTCCACTGCACCGCCTCCCGGGCGTTCATCGCCGGCCGGCCGACGTCGCACCCGTAGCGGGCGGCCATCTCCTTTAGTTCGTGCAGGGCGTTGATCTGCTCCCGGAGCTCCTCCCGGAGCCGGATGGTCGCCTCGTCCATCGTGTCGGGCTCGGTCCAGGCCAGTTCCATCTCCTTTGCCCGGATCAGGTTGTCCACGCCGTAGAGCGCCACCCGCCGGTAGTCGCCGATGATCCGCCCCCGGCCGTAGGCGTCCGGCAGCCCGGTGATGATGCCGCTCTTCCGGGCCAGCCGCATCTCGGGCGTATAGACGTCGAACACGCCCTGGTTGTGGGTCTTGCGATACTGGGTGAAGATCTTGCGCAGTTCGGGGTCCGGCTCCCGGCCGTAGGCCTCCAGCGAAGCCTCCACCATGCGCCACCCGCCGTAGGGGTAGATGGAGCGCTTGCCGGGCCTGTCGGTCTGCAGGCCGACGATGATCTCCAGGTCCCTGTCCAGGTAGCCGGGCCCGTAGGCGAGGATCGACGAGGGGGTGCCGGCGTCGATCTCCAGCGGGGCGTGGGTGGCCTGCTCCTGCTTCAGGATGGCGAAGAACTTGTCCCACAGGGCCCTGGTGCGCTCCGTGGGGCCGGTGAGGAACGAGCCGTCGCCCTCGTAGGGGGTGTAGTTGCGCTGGATGAAGTCCCGGACGTCGATGCGCTGCCGCCACATGCCGGGGATGAACCCCTCCCACGCGGGGTGGTCGTCGAACTCGATGCGAAACACCGCGGGCAACCTCCTCCTGTGGTGCGTACGTTCCGCAGGTAGGGTGCCGCGGTTCGCTCGCCCTCAATCAGGTGCGGGCGAGAGTCCGGGCCGTTTCGCCCCTCCGCAGGCGGGCGCAGGCGGTGGCCCGCACGATGGGCCCTCGCACTGCCCGCAGGCGGGTGCAGGCGACCTGAATGGGACAACTCCAGGCAGGCATACATCTTCGGGGGAGGTGGTGCGCCCGTGTTCTTCCACGACCGGCGCCTGCAATACAACGCCAAGCCGGCGCGGCCCGACCCGGTCTACGCGAAAAAACTCCAGGAACTGCTGGGCGGACAGTGGGGCGAAATCACTGTTGCGCTGCAGTACCTCTTCCAGGGGTGGAACACCCGCGTCCCCGGCAAGTACCGGGACATGCTGCTGGACACCGGCACGGAGGAACTGGCCCATATTGAGATGCTGGCCACGATGATCGCCCGTCTCCTGGAGGGGGCGCCCGTCGCCCAGGAAGAAGCGGCGCGCAACCCGGTCATCGCCGCAGTCCTGGGCGACATGAACCCGCAGCACGTGATCGTGAGCGGCCTGGGCCCGCAAGTGGCCGACAGCGTCGGCTACCCCTGGAACGGGCGGTACGTCACCGCCAGCGGCAACCTGCTGGCCGATTTCCGCTACAACCTCACGGCCGAGTCCCAGGGAAGACTCCAGGCGGTGCGTCTCTACAACATGACGGACGATCCCGGCGTCCGCGACATGCTGGCCTTCCTCATCGCGCGCGACACCATGCACCAGAACCAGTGGCTCGCCGCCATCGCCGAGCTGGAGGCGGACGGGCTGGAGAAGACGCCCGTGCCCTCGGCGTTTCCCCCGCACCTGGAGCACCGGCAGTTCTCCTACCAGTTCTGGAACCTCTCGGCCGGCAACGAAAGCGCGCAGGGGCGCTGGGCGCGCGGGCCTTCGCCCGATGGGCGGGGGCAGTTCCAGTACGTGGCCAATCCGGCCCCGCTGGCGCCGCCCCCTGAACCGCCTCCCGTCCCCAACCCGCGGGTTTACGACACCGTGCCCGGCCGCCCGGCGGCGCCGCCTGGCCGGTCGATGCCGCCCGGGCCCCCTATCCGTCCATCCGGGCTGTGACCGGAGCAGGAAACCCGCCGGTCGGCGACCCACCCGGGCACAAGAAACCGGCCGGGGGTGACGCCCTGTCACCCCCGGCCACGTGTCTCTACGCTACTGTTCGATCAACCGCAGCAGCCTGCTCAGCATCACCGCCGCCTCCGCACGGGTGGCGGTCTCATTCGGGTTCCAGGTCTCCGCCGTACGGCCGCTCACCAGGCCGAGCTTGACGGCCACGGCGGCGGACTCGGTCGCCCACGGGGCGATCTGGTCGGTATCGGCGTACCGCTCCGCCAGTATGCTCACGTCCGCATCAGGCACCAGGTCGGGCCGGACCTGCTGCAGCGCACGCACGAGCATGACCGCCAGCTCCTGACGGGTCACGAGGTCGTCGGGCCGGAACAGGCGGTTGTCGCCCTTCACCAGGCCCGCAAATGCGGCCGTTTCGACCTCGGCACGGTACCAGGCGGTGGCAGGCACGTCATCGAAGGGCACGATGGCGATCTGCCGCTCGGCCTTCAGGCCCAGCGCCCGCACCAGCATCGCCGCAAACTGCGCCCGGGTGACCTGTGCATCCGGCGAGAACTGGCCCGGCGCCGTACCCTTCACGATCTGCCTTGCGGCCATCCGCTGGACGTCGCCATACGCCCAGTGGGTCGGCGGCACGTCGTCGAACCGCTCCACGTACTCCCTGGCGTCGTACAGGCCGGGCTGGCGCACGGCTGCGGTGACCGTCCGGGCCGCGGTGTCGACGCGGCTGTCCACGTAGACCCACTCACCGCTCGTCGCATCAAGCCGGTAGACGGCCAGATTGTCGGGGAACACCACCCGTTCGTACGGCAGCGTGAGCCGGACCGGCGTGACGAACTCGGTCAGCGCCGCCGCAGACCCACTGCCGCCCTCGACCCGGGCTGACAGCAGCACGCCCTGCCCCGTCTTGATCAATGCCAGGCGGACCATGCCCGTGCTGCCCCGGGACAGCAGCTGCTGGCCGATCAGCGCCTCAGGCGCCACTTCGAGGCGCCCGGCGCCGGTCCGGATGACCACCCGCCGCCCGTCGGACTGAAGCACCTGCAGCGCACGCAACGGCAGCAGCACCGACCGGTCGGAGATCGTCACCTTGCCGCCCTGCGGGTCGTCCGGGATCGGGTACTGGGTCGCCGTCAGGTCGATCTGCACGTCGCCGGTCTGCCCTGCGAGCCGATCGGCCTCCACCATCGCCATGAGGGTGCCCGAACCCGACCTCACCGGGACGATGATCAGGTTGCCGTAGGCGGTGGGAACCTGGAACGGGACCGGGCCCGAAGGCCCGGCAGGCTCTCCGGGCTGCTCCTCCGTCGGCTCGGCGGGCCCGGCGACGGTCGTGAAGCTCCAGCGGAGCTCCTGAGTCTCCCAGTCGCCTTCGGTCAGCTTCAGTCCGCCGGCCAGTGTGACGGTGTACGTCGTCGCGTACTTCAGGGCCTGTGCGGGCACCAGCACCAGCGCCCGCCCGTCGGCGCCCAGGGAGACCTGGCCCTCCACCGGCACCCCGTCAGCCGCAAGGGTCAGTACCTGGCTCAGGTCGCCGTCGTACGACAGCGCTCGGTCGAACACGATGGTGATCGTGGTGTCAACGGGCACATCGGTGGCATCCGGGGCCGGCACCCGGGCAAGAACCGTGAGCCCCTCAGCCGGCACCACTCCGGCGCCGCCACCGCCACCGCCGCCACCACCGCCACCACCGCCGGACGTAGCGCCCTTGGTGGAGAAGGTGATGGTGATGTCAGAGGTGGGACGGTTTCCGGCGTAGTCCTCGACGGACTGCGCAATCCGCAGAGTGTAGCTCGCCCCTTCAACCAGCGGCACCGTCGGGATGATCGTGAAGGTGCTCGCCAGTCGGTACTGGCCGCCGCGCCACGGGTCGCTGATGGGATTGTCAGGCTCCACCGTGACGGGCACCGTGGCTACACTCCCGGCGTTGTCCCGCTGCGTCAGCGTCAGCGCAGGCGCCAGTTTGTCGACCCGCATCAACTTGTTGAAGGTGATGCTGAGGGTCTTCGGAACCTCGATCTGCTGTGCCCCGCTGGCCGGGTTCGAGCTCTCCAGCTTCGGCAGCTCCCGCGTGGTGCGGAAGGTGATGGTGTACGACTGCTTCAGCGCGAACCCGGCATAATCCTTCAGAGACGTGTCGACTGTCAGGGTGTAGGTGGCTCCCTCGATCAGCGGCACCGCAGGGGTGATGTCGAACGTCTTGGCCACCTGCCGCCCGTCGAGCCACGGGTGATCGACGGCGTCCACCGCGGTCACCGAACCGATCGCCACCGTCGTCTCCTGCCCCGTCGCGTCCCGCTGCGTCAGCGTGAGCGCCGGCGCCAGCGTCTCGGCCCGCATCCACTTGGTGAACTCGAGTTGCAGGGTGTCCGGAACGTCGATGGGGCCACTGCCGCTGCTCGGCTTGGACGCCTTCAGTTCGGGGGCCACGGTCGAGATGACCATCGCGTGCACGTCGGTGCGTGCGGGCGGAACCTCAACCTCAATCCGGTAGGACGTCACGAACTCACCCGTTGTCTCGTCCCTGAACCGGTACGGGCCTGTGTCGTCCACCTCAAACACGACCCGCCACTCGCCCGCCGGCACGTCCCAGCCGTACCGGCCCTGGTTGTCTGTGACCTGGGGGTTCTCCTGGCCGTACTTCTTCGCATTCCACTCGACCCAGGCGTCCTCATCCTCGCCCGGCTTCAGATCCTGCTCCAGCCGCACGGTGATGCCGGGCACGCGGTCCTGGGGAACCACTTCGTACACGTACCCGCTGGGGTCGATCAGCACCAGGACGGTGGCCACCGTCAGCGTGTACTCCGGGTACTCGCCCTGCCCCGGGATCTTCAGCCGTACCGGCTGCTCGCCAGAAAGGCCCTTCGTCGCCGTCAGGGTCCAGCAGAAGGACTTCGAACTGCCGCTGCCGGCACCCTCGGTGCACTCCTTCACCTCGCCGGCCGGGAACTGCACCTCACTGACCTGGACCGCCTTCTCGAACTCGACCACCAGGTTGAAGGGCACGTTCTCCAGTACCGAGGTCGCCACCACACCCAGGCTGGGGTTGGACTCGACCTCGTGTTCCGCCCCGGTGCCCGGGTTCAGGATGATGGCCGCCTTCGTCACCTTCGGCATGCCCTCCACCAGGGTGACCTCCAGCGGTTCGGTCAGGGGCCCCGCCTCGCCAAGCCTGCCGTTTTCCTCGAGGGCGACCGACTGGGCGACCAGCACGTGCTTGCCCAGGCCCTGCAGCGCCACGGACATGGACCAGTACTTGCCGTCGACGCGGGCCTCGCCCAGCAGCGCCATGCGAGTCGTGGTCGTCGTGCCGGTCTCGTCTGCCAGCGGCTTGATCTCCCACACCCGCACCAGGGACCCGGATTCGGCCTGGCCGTACACCTGCAGGGTTGCCGACCGGTCCTCACCGGCCGCCGCGAAGGCCGGACCCTCGATGCTGGTCACGCGCAGGTCGGTCCGCACGCCGCCGAGCACCATGGTCTGGTTTCCGCCGGTCCAGGCATAGTCGACCGAAGCAACCGTGAGCAGGGTAGTGTTACGGTCCGCCTCCTTGTTGACCCGGTACTGCCAGGTCACCTCCGCGGTGCTTCCGACCTTCAGGTAGCCGAGCCGGACCCTCCACGACCCGGACTTGTACTCAACCTGAGCGCTGGTGCTGGTGCTGACCACCACCGACTTGTCCACGGGCCTCTGTTCGACCTCGGCCGGTAGGGTGACGGTGAGCCAGGCGTTCGACATGTCGATCACCGGACGCAGCGTCAGGCGGTAGGTGATGACATCGCCGGCTGCAACCGTCTGCCGGTCCGCCCGGAAGTCGATCCCCGCGACGGTAAGCGGCGTTCCTTGAGCCACGGTGAGGATGATGGGGTCTTCAATCGTCGTCGTCCTGCCGGGCTCCACAACGGTCCGGTCGCCCGTCAGCGTTGCAGTCTGGTAGCCCGGAGCGCGAACCTCCACGGTGTACTGGCCCGCAGGCAGACCGAGCAGGCGGAAGCCGCCGTCGCTGTCGAGCGCCACGGTCGCGCTGTACTGGCCCGAGCTCACCTTCACGACCACGCTGTCCCGGACGTCCGGGGGAAGCTCGCCCTCGCCGTCAATGGCGACCTTGCCCTCGATCGCGCCGAGGAGGTTGCTCAGGGTCAGGGCCACATCCTCCCCCAGCGGCGCAGGATAGTCGGTGACATCCTCGTACCCTTCCTCGTTCAGGGTGCTGAGGGTGTACTCGACGTCCATGGGCAGCCGGTGGAAGCTGAACCGACCGTCCTTATCGGTGCGTGCCCAGTAAGTCTGGTTGTCGCCGGTCGCCTTCACCAGCACGTCCTTCACCGGCTTCTGACCGCTTTCAGTCGCAATCTCGACTGTGCCGTCGATGCTGCCGGCCTTCCGGAGAAGGCCGTCGGCCAAGGCGCCTTCGTCAGACTCGAGGGTCACCGTGAGCGGTTGATCCTGGTAATACCCGTCGAGGTCGAGGGTGATGTTGTACTCAAACCCGGCCTCCAGGCCTTCCACCGTGAACTGGCCAGACTCGTTCGTCAGCGCCCAGCCCCGGGAGTAGGTCTGGGCCGACCACACCGACACGGCCACACCCGCGAGGGGGTCACCGCTCGCATCCGTAACCGTGCCCGTGATCGCACCCCGGACCGGCTTGCGGAACGCCCAGTCCAGGCAGAGGTCCAGGGGGCCACCCTCGGTGCACTTCAGCTGATCGCTCGGCACGACCAGCGCCCTGGGCGACTCCGAGTCTTTGACCTCCACAAGCCCGGAGCCCTCCGGGATCACAGCCACCAGCACGTAGTCGGAAGCGGGCAGGAGCTGGCTGAAGGTGACCTTGCCGCTTTCTACCTGCCGTGTGGCCTCGTAGCCGGTGGACTTGCTGTAGAGGCGGAACTCGACGCCGGCCGCAGGGTCGGGGTCCGTCCCCTGACCCTGATCAACCGTGACGTTCAGCGTGAGGGTGTACATGGGATCCAGGGTGAGAGCCAGATGCGTGACATCGCCGGCCGTGACTCCCACGGGATTGGGCCACGTTACCGAGCCGGCCTCGTCGGGCCGGACCATCGTGATCTGGTAGTCGCCGGCAGGAGGCAGTCCGTCGATGCGGAAGGCGCCGTTCTCGATGTCGCGCTCATCCTCACCGATCTTCAGGTTCGGGAAGCTCGGGCTCCGAAGCTCAAGGGTGATGTCGTCGGCGTGGGCAGCCGTGCCTTCGAGCCCCCTGTATGTCACAGTGCCCTCGATGGTGCCGCCCACCTGCAGACCGCCGCCCAGGTTCTCCGCCGGGGTCTCGGGCGTCACGTTGTTCGGGTTGCTGGCGTCGGTCATCACGGCCCAGACGCCGGTGATGGCGACGTAGCCCTTGACCACCGTCAACGCGGCCGTGTAAGTGCCGGGTGTGGACTCGGTCATCACCAGGTAGAGCGTGGTCTCCTTGCCGCCGGTCAGTGTCACGTCCACCACCGCCTGGACGCGCTGGCCGGGCGTGCCCGTGGCTTCGATCTCCAGATCCGAATCCAGTTTCAGGTAGTCTTCGGAACCGAACTCTCCGGACACCGTGACGCTGGTGAGGCCGAACTCACTGGCCTGCACCGGGGCCGAGAAGCTCTCGTGCCCGGCCAGATCCACGTAGCTGACCCTGTAGGTGTACGTGGCGCCCGGCTCTACCTTCGTGTCCGTGTAGGCCCTGGCCGTCGGACCCAGCTTCTCCAAAGGCGCACCGTCCGGCTTGCCGGATTTCTCCCGGTACACCCGGACCTCCGCCAGCGGCTCACCCGGGTCACCGGACCAGGCCAGCTTCACCGTGCTCCCGTCTACCCAGGTCGCGGCCACCAGCGTCGGCGCCGCCGGCGGGGTGGTATCCAGCCGGATCTGGACGGCGTCCTCGGTCTGTATGCCATCGCTTCCTTCGGGGGTGGCCACAGCACGGATCCGGTACTCACCGTCCTGACCAAGCTCGACAGTGGCGCTCCATCTGCCGTCCTGCCCGGCCTCGGTGCTCACGGGTCCGTATATCACCTGGTCGCCGCCCTCCGATACCTGCAGGACGTCGATCTCGATCGTCGAGCGGGCAGGCGCGACACCGCTCACCTCAAACGACTTCGCGTTGACCGTGCTGCCATCCGCAGGACCGAGAATCGTCACGGCGTTGATCTCATAGGTGAAGTCGGCTGCAGCCTTCGCGCCGGTGCGGTCCGGCAGCTCCACCTCCACCCTGTATGCGCCCGGGCCGAGGTTCGTCGGCAGCGGATAGGCGAACTCGCCAAAGAGGAGTGTGACGTCTTTCTCCTCTGCCTTCAGGACCAGCTTCTCGCCATCCTTCTCGTACAGCCGGCGCACGGGCCTGCTGCTGTCCGGGCCCTCGATGCGGGTCAGTGTGTTGCCGTGGGCGTCCGTGAACGAGACGGCACCCGTGAGCACGTCTCCCGGCCGGTAGGCGGGCCGGTCCAGAGTAAGCTCGGCGCGGCTCGGCAGGCCGACCTGCAGCGACGCTCCTTCAGGACTGGACACCCGACCGGCAAGGTCGTACAGCACCCCGTCCTTCCCGACCGCCACGGTGACCACCATCGGGTCATCGCCGGAACTCCTGACGAAGTACGATCCGCCTTCAGTCCAGTCATACCCGAACGCATGCGCAACCGCCGGGTGGCTGAAGCGGACTCCGTCAACGGTTACGCCCTCATCCGGTATGATCGTGAACCGCTCGGAGTCTGTCCCCTCGAACTGCCACTGCTCGTTGAGCCATGTCGTCGTGATCTCCACCTTGCCGTACTGCCAGTACGGCCGGGTGCCCTTCGGATCGCCCACAACGAGGTGGTAGGCCATGTTCGAATCGAGGTACACGTTAATGCCCTCGCTCGAGGTGATCCCCAGCTCCAACGCCTCGTCAAACCCCGACCCGACGTCGGGCCGGCCCCACAGCTCCATCTCCTCCAGGGGGCTCCCGCCGGCCTGGATCGAGAAGGTCATGCCCGAGGTCGGAGCACTTAACGTGATGACACCCGCCTGGTCAAGCGGCACCTCCCGGCTGACGACGACACGGCTGTTCTCGTAGCCGACCGCCGGCCGGAAGCTTGCGACGACCCAGACCTGCTGGGGCAGCGCCAGGGCATCCGGCGTCACGAGGTACCCATTTTCATCCGTCTGGCCTCATAGAGGACCGTGACGGCGTCCCCGTCCTTCTTCAGCAGCCAGACGTCCGCCCCGGAGGCGCCGGACTGGGCGTCAAGATCCAGCAGGCGGAAGGTACGTGCGTGCGATTCCTCCACCGTAATCGTGAAGGTCTCGCAGAACGAGCCCCACGGACCGGCGTCCAACTCGACCACGAGGTTGTACGTGCCGGGCTCGATGCTGTCGGGAATCACCAGCGGAGGCTGGTCGGAATGGACGAGCACGGTGCCTGGCGTCTCTGTGGTCTGCAGCTTCAGCGTCGGCTGCGGCTTCGTCAGCGCAAACCCGTAGTCGTCAGCCACGGTGACGCCGATCGAGTCGCCCCGCAGGTACGCGACGCGGCCACCGGTGAGTGCGATGTGCAGACCGCCGCCGGCCATCACGTTCAGCCGCTTACCGAAGATGTTCCGGGTTTCAAGCGTCGTGAAGGTGTACGTGAAGACGGAATCGCTGCCCTCTTCCTTGAACTCCGCCGTCACCGACACGTCGTAGCTTCCCGGCGTCACCCGAAGCTCCTCTGCAGCCTTGGTCCACGCGTCGTCACCTTCCGGCCCGGCCGCGTCGCGGACAGAGACGGTGACCACGCTCGGGGAGGCACCGGCGACATCCACGGCACCCGTGATGTGCGTGGCGCTACGCCCGTCCAACGTCACCTCGTCCGAGACCGCTCCCCACTGGCAGAGCTGGTACAGCGTGTCGCCGTCCAGCTTCCGCAGGCAGATCCCGTAGCCGGCCGTGGAGGCCGTGGCCAGCAGCGTCAGGCGGCCGTCCGCCCCGGTCTGCGCCGGGCTGCTGTCCCCCGTCGCCTTCGGGAACACTGCGCTGAACGGCAGCCACACCTCGCCGGCCCGGGTGGTGACCAGCAGGTCTGCCTCCGTCAGGGGCGCGCCGGTCGCGTCGAGGCCGGCCAGGTCGTACTCGGCCACAAGCTGGTCGCTCAGGTCACCCAGGGCGTAGGTTCCCGGTACCTCGACCTCCGCCCGGTAGAACACCGCACGGCCGTCTGCCATCTGGGAGGAGACGGTGACCAGGTAGGCCCCATTCGGGATGGCCAGCTCCAGGCGGCCCTCCGCGTCGGCGTTGCCTGTCAGCCCCCCGTCGAGGCTGTACCCGTCGCCGGCCTTCGGGTAGACCGCAACCACCGCGCCACCGGCAGGCGTCTCATCAGGGTTGCGGACGGAGAGCCGCAGGCCGCTCGTGACCTGGTTGGCTATCGTGACCGATTGGCTGACCGCCGCGATCGGAGCCTCCTCCTCCGGGTCGGCATTCGGGTCAGCGTAGGTCTCCACCCAGAGGACGTACTCGCCATCCGGTGTCTTCGTGCTGTTCCACTGATAGCGGAACGGATCGGCGAGCCCCGGGCCCGTCAGCCTGGCCAGCTCCGAAGCGGTTGCGTCCCCGCCGGAGGATGTGCCCAGGAGGAACCGGACCATCCCCACCCGCTCGGGGGCATCCGCCTTGGCCACCAGGTCCACCAAGCCCCAAAGCGTCCCGCTGGTCTCCAAGGTGAGGCCGGGGGTCTTCACCGTCACCGTGTCCGAGCAACTCTCGACATCGGCGTAGTTCACATAGCAAACCTTGTACTTGAACTCGTCGAAGCCTTCAGGAACCGAGTCGACATGACGGCGGTCTGACGCCGGCAGGACGTAAATCGGCCGCGTCTGGCCCGAACCGTCAGTCCGGTAGACTCGCACGTGCCGGATGGCGGTGCCGGGATCACCCTCCCAGATCAGTTCCACCTGGGTGGCGTTCCAGGCCCGAGCCCTCAGCACCGGCGCCTGTGGTACAGCGGAAGCCACGGTCACGACCACGGTGTTGGAAGTCAGCTGGTGGTTGTAGAGCTGGGTGACGGCGTACATGGTGTAGACCATGTCCTCGGGCGCCTCGTACTCGATCGACCAGTGGCCGCTGTCGTCCGCCTGTGCCGTCGAGTCCCACGGGGAGAAGGCGCTGTCGGCCGGCGACTTGCCCTGGGCAACCCACAACTGCACCGTCGCCTTCGGCTCGGCGTAGCCCTCCACCGTGAACTTCCTGGACCCCAGCACCTCGCCCGTCTGAGGCGACGTGATGATGACGCCCGTCTGCCCGATGGTGAACGAAGCGACGTTGCTGGTGACCATGCCCTCGGGGCTCACCTGGAGCGAGATCTGAGCCGTGTAGGCGCCGCCCTGTACGTCCGCCGGAATCGGCCAGGCGATCTTGTTGAAGTGCAGGTCGTCGTTGTAGTGCGCGACCTCAACCGCCGTGTCGCCCTCCTGGCGATTCACCGTCAGGAACGGGAGCGTATCCCAGTGGCTGTACGCCGCGGGCACCCGCTCCGGGACCTCGGGACCGCTCTGAGGCAGCCGGGTCGCGCTGCTCAGAGCGTCGTTCAGGTCGACCCAGACCATCTGCAGGACGTTGCCGGTCTGGTCCTGGATCGTCACGGTCCCGTTCAGCGTGGAGATGCCGGGCAGCAGGTCCTGCCCCGCGACCAGGCTCAGCTGCAAGTTGACCGAGATGTCAGTGTCAAACGCCAGGACCTCCGTCTTGTCTTTCGTGAGCGTCAGGGTTCCCAGACTGGTCCTCTCCCAGTAGTTCCAGCTCACGTTGTCGTAATGGCGGGTGACGGTGGCGTAGGTGCGGTAAGTGTCAGGCGAGGCGTAGAGCACTCCCTCCTGGGTGAAGAGGTACGACATGCCGGTGTAGACCTTCTCGGTGAACAGTGCAACCGCGACCCGGCTGATGCCTTGTCCGGGCATGACGCGGAGCTTCCCCGTCTGGGTGCCATCCAGTTGGACCGTATACTGCTGGCCGGTGATCTGAACGGACTTGAGCAGCCAGTAAGCCTCGGTCGTCTGGGTGCCCTCGCTGAGGAAGGCTGCATTGATATGGTAGATTCCGGGATCGAGCCACACCGTAGCCGTGCCATCGCTGCCGGTCGTCAGGAGATCCAGCGGCAGCGCGTGGGCCGTCGCCGGCAGCGTATCCGTCAGGGGGGAAGCGGGCTGGGCCAGCAGATAGGCGCCCGGCATGCCACGGCCGTTCGCAAAGGTCGCCGTGATCGTCACCTGGCTCGCCTCGCTGGCGTAGATGGACCGCAGGTCTGCCACGCTGTTGAAGGTGCGGTTCAGCGCTACCCTCCGGTCCTGGCCCTTCCAGTAATAGAGGCCCTCCACCTGAAGCAGGCTGCCGGCGGGGACGTCGAACCCCTTGGGCAGGTAGAGGGTGCCCTCGGAGTCCGTCCAGTCCTTCAGGGCAACGACCCACTCGTTCCCTTCCTGATACAGGATGCGTACCTCTGCGCCCGGCATCGGGTTGCCGGCGGGGTCGAACACCTGCATCATCGGCCGCTGGGACTCGACGATGAAGTAGGCGACGCCTTCCGTGGCGTTCCAGCGGCCCTCAGCATCCTTCGAGCCGCCCATGGGTCCCGCGTTCAGCGAGATCACCGCCATGTAGGTGCCCTCAACCGCTGTCAGGGGGACGTTCCAGTACACCGTGTGGTAGTACGAGTAAGCGGAGCTCGTGTGAACGGGGTCCTGTTGCGGCGGCTGGGTGCGGTAGATTCTCAGCTCAGGGTAGGAGTACTTCCAGCTGAGCGAGGTGCTCACCCGGGGCTCCAGGCTCGAGGCCGGTACCCAGGTGGCCGCGTCGGCGCTCCAGACCATGCGCTCCGTCTCGCCTCCAGGCTGCAGGACAGCGATGGAGGCCGTATGCGTGTCAGCCGCCAGGCTGCCGTTGGCATACTGTACGTCGCGCAGGAACAGGTCCACCCCGTCCACGAAGTCCACGAAGCGCACGCCCGCTGCGAGTTGGTCGCCGGCCGGTACATTGTCGGTCACGAAGTCGATGTCCGCCCACAGATCCTGGCCAAGATCCAGTGTGCGGTCACCGGAGGTGAAGCTGACCACATCCACCGACTCCGCCAGGTAGGCCCAGACCTGTTGGTTCTGCGGGTCCTCCACCCAGAGGCGGAGCACCACCTTGGCGTCCACGTTGCTCACGACGACCTCCTCGCCGGAGGCCACCGGGATCGTGTAGGCAAACAGGAAGTAGGGCTCCCACAGGTAGAGGTAGCCTTCCGACGGGTATGCGGAGTCGTGCAGCCCGACGGTGAGACGGGTCGTGTTGGTCGCGTCCGGCTCGAAGACGATGCTCATCCGGTACTCGTCGTCCTCGTCCACTTCGACGCCCTTTTCGGTAAGGAAGTAGCCCTCGTCATAGGCACGCACGTGGAAGTCGTACCTGCCGGGGGAGACCCAGACGGTACCGGTCCCGTTGTCATCCAGGTTGAAGCCGGGCAGGGGATAGGGGATGCGAACGCCGTTCTCGTCCTCGTAGCTGACCCAGACCTCCGCCCCGCTGAGCGGACGACCGACCCGGGTGTAGGCCGCTACCTCCACCTCCTGGAACGCTAACACCTGGCCTCCTTCCTTCGGCTGTCCTCCCAGATCATAGCTGCCGGGCGCCCGCAGCCCGTGCTTCACCATGATCTTGGGCCGCGCCGCGTCCTGGGACCAGATGACGGCCGTGTACTCATAGCCATCGGTTGCGTAATCGCTGGAGATGGTCACCCGGCCCGAGTCGTTGGTGGTCCCGTAAAAGGCCGGTTCATACCAGTAGGGAATCCCGGGCTCCTCAGAATCGGCGCGGTAGAAGAGCGCCACCGCTGCGCCGGCGACCGGTTCGTTGTCGTTGTCCCTGACCACCAGGGTGAGGCCCGTTGTCGCCCCGCTCGTCAGGGTGACGGTGATCTCGGCCTGCGCGTACTTCTTATCACCCGCGTCACTGACATTCGTGAACTCGGCCTCGGCCCTCAGCTGGTAGTCACCGGCAGGCAGCTGGTCCGTCGACCAGGTCCAGGAGAAGATGCCGGTTCCTTCTTTCATTTCCTTCGCTACCGATGCCAACTCAGAGCCGTTCAGGTAGAAAGTCACCTGCTCCACCTCGTAGTCCGACGGCTCGGTAACACGAACCCGGAGCTCCACATCGCCCCAGAGCGTCTCGCCGTCCTCGGGCATGAGGAAGCGGACGCTCCCCTCGTCCGAGACGGTCCTTCCCCTCAGGGCAGCTTCGATCTGCAGCAGCCCCGCGCCGTAGTGCGAGCTGTCCCCCAGGTACGCGGCAGTGGACGTCAGCCGCTCAGCCACCTCCTCCGCACCCAGACCGGGCTCCTGGAGCAGGAGGAGGGCCGCCGCACCCGAGACAAAGGGGGCCGAAGCCGAGGTTCCTTTCCACGAAACGTAGTAGCTTTCGCCGTCCACGTAGCACGTCGGCTGCTGGCAGTCGTCCTCCACGAACTCCGCAGGGATGGTCGATACGACGCCGACCCCCGGTGCCATGATGTCCAGGGCACTGCCGTAGTTAGAGAAGTCTGCGCGCGCGCCGGACTCGTCCACGGCGCCCACCGCGATCACACCGGGGAAGGCAGCGGGGTAGAAGTTGTTGACGGAACCGCCGCTGTTGCCGGCGGCGGCGACCACGACCACGTCATTCTGCAGGGCATAGTTCACCGCCTCCTTCTCGGCCGTGCTGTAACCGTAACCGCCGAAGGAGAGGTTGATCACCCGGGCGCCCTGTTCCACCGCCCACCGGATACCCTGGGCCACCTGCCACGAAGAGCCGTAGCCGTTCTTGTCCAGCACCTTGACCGGGAGAATCGACACCTTGGACCCGCTGTACGGGCCGACCGTCCCGGCAACACCAATACCGTTATTGGTCTCGGCGGCGATGATGCCCGTCACGTAGGTGCCGTGCCCGTTGTCGTCGTCGGCCGTTGCATCGGGCACCGGTACGCCTTCCAGCGTGGCGCCGACGAAGCTGGCGCCCTCAAGAATCGTTACACCTTCGAAGTCCGGATGATCGGCATCAACGCCGGTGTCCACCACGGCGACAACGAGCCCGTCTTCGTCAAGAGACTGCGTCTGCAGATACGCCCACGCGTGCCGGGCGTAGACGGCCTCCAGCCCCCACTGCTTATCGTAAAGGCCGTCGTCGGGCTTGGGAGCGTCTGTGGGGTCTGTCTGGATCATGCGCACGTAGTTGGGCTCCACCGTCAGGTAGATGCCGCTCTCGCGCAGTTGGGCGATCGCGTCCTCCACGGTCATGCCCTCGGGCAGGTCCAGGTCCAGCAGCATGTACTGCCCGTCGGAGGAAATATCCACCGCAGCAACGTCGATGGAAGGCCCTTCCTCTGCCGCCGCCAGGCCCTTCAGGCGCGGATTAGGGTCGATGCGCACGATGACCTGGTTGGCAAACCGCAGCCGTCCCTGGCTGTCCCGCTCGATCTCCGCCGCGGACTGCCCCTGCGGAGCGGACTCCTCCTCCGGCACCTCCTCCGCGGGCAGGTCGGAACACTCGTCAGTGCCGCCCTCTGGGCACGCACCCGGAGTGGGGTTCTCAGTGGCGGGATTCTCGGTGTCCGGATTCTCAGTGTCCGGATTCTCAGTGTCCGGATTCTCAGTGTCCGGATTCCCGGTGTCCGGGTTCCCGGTGTCCGGGTTCCCGGTGTCCGGGTTCCCGGTGTCCGGGTTCGTGCTATCGCCGGAGCCCGCGCCAAATCCGGGGTCCTCGTTGGACCCGCCCTGCTGGTCAGCACTGGTCACCTGGCCCGGTCCGGTCGACTCGTTGGACCCGGTGTTGTCACCAGTCGCGCCCTGGCCCGCACCAATCTCGGTCGTGGTCTGCGACGGCAGCTGTTCTTCCGCCACGGCCACCGGCCCCAGAAGGGTAAGGATCAGCGCCGCACTTGTGAGTACGGCGATCCAGCGGCGGCTCTGCCAAAGCATTTTCCACCTGGCTGTGTTCATCGCGAGGCTCCTCTCCTTGCTGTGGGCTCACAACAAAAATCAATGGTAATGCCCATTCAATTTCGAGCCTATCACGCAAGGCTGACAGGGGTCTGACACCACTCTGACAATGGCCTAAAAGAAAGCAGACCGGATGGTCCATTTCACCATCAAGCGCCTGGGCTTGTGCAGGACTTGGCCCTTCGATGCGCTAATTATTAGAACGCATAGAGTCACCGCCCTATGGCTCCGCGAGGTGATGCCCAATGGCGGAGGAAATCCGGATTCACCTGCTGGGAAGGCCGTCAGTCCAGTCCCGGTCACAACCGATCAAGATCGCTTCCCACAAGGCGAAAGCCTTGCTCTGGTACCTGGCCTCGCAGCCGAACCAGGAGTTCTCACGCACCCACCTGGCCGCCCTCCTGTGGGCCGACTCCTCGGAACAGGAGGGCCGGCAGTCGCTGAGCACCACGCTCAACCGGCTGCGCCGGGCGCTGCCCTGCTGCCCCATCGAGGCCCACAACGACCGTCTGAGCTGGCGCGGAAGCAGTGAGGTATGGGTGGACACCACCCACTTCCACACACTGACGGCCTCCGCGGGCGACACCGCCGCCCTGGCCGAGGCCGTTACCCTTTGGCGGGGTTCCTTCCTGGAAGGGTACTCGGTACCCCAGGCGGAGGCCTATGAAGCGTGAATCGTACAGGAGGCGCAGCAATGGGAGCGCCGCATCATGCAGGTGCTGACGAGCCTTGTTCAGACGTACCAGGCTCGGGGCGACTGGGCAAAGGCCATCCACTATGCCCAAAGGGCCCTGTTGATCGACGCCCTTCACGAGCGATTCCAACAAGTCCTGATGACGTGTTACTACCTTACCGGGGACAGGGGGGCGGCGCTCGCCCAGTACGCCACCTGCGAGCGCCTGCTGCGAGAGCAACTGGGCGTCGACCCGGACGACTCCACCCGTGAGCTGCGCGATGCCATCGCAGCCGGCACGTTGCCGCGCTCGGTGCTGAGCCAGCCGACGAGGCAGCTGAGAGAGTCGCTCACCGTTATGGCACCACCGGAGGAACCCCTGTTCGGCCGTGAGCATGAGCTGGCGCGAGTGCGGTCGGCGCTCACCTCCGGCGCAGGGCGAGCCGGCCGGAACGTGCTGATCCATGGCGAGGTCGGCCGGGGCAAGAGCAGACTGGTGCGGGAACTCCTCCGCCGACTGGCTCCCCATTCGTTCGCCACGGTGATTCAGATCCATTGCCGTGCAGCCTGGATGTCGCAACCCCTGTGGCCCATTCTTGAGGCGTTGCGGCTTGCGGCCTCTCCGGTGGAGCAGGGGGCGTCGCGAGGTCATCTGCTCCAAGCGCTGGAGGAGCGGCTTTGCGCCCTGCCCGGACCGGTTCTGCTGGTAGTCGAGGACGTCCACTGGGCGGATGATGATACCGGCCGGGTGCTGGACTACCTGCTCCATAACCGCGCAGCGCACCACATTACAGTGGTGCTCACCAGCCGTGATTGGGAGTTGTCGCCGAATCGCTACCTTCTGCTGCGCCGGTGGGAGGCAGAAGGCCACCTCACATGGATCGATCTTCCACCCCTGCAGCGAGACGACTTCGCCGACCTCGTCCGCAGCCGGCTGGCGGACGCAGGCAGCAGTTTCATCGATCTCCTGGAAGAAGAGACGGGCGGAAACCCGCTCTTTGCCCTCTCCATCCTCGAGGCGATCGACAGTGCGGAACCAACTGCGGTCCCCGCCTCGCCCAACCAGCTGCCGATGCCGCCGTACCTGTGCAGCCTGGTGGAAGCACGGATGCGCGGCCTCTCTCCTGAGGCCGTGCAGCTGGCCAAGGTTGCGGCACTGACAAGGGAGGGCGTGTCCCTCAGGCAACTTGAACTGGTGACAGGCCTGGGGATCGGCCGCATCCTCGACGGCCTGGACGAGTTGCTCACCACTCGCTTCGTGCGGGAGGATCCCGACTCAGACCGAATTCGGGTGCTCCCGGGATTCGTGCGCAGGGCGATCGTCAGCACACTCAGCCAGTCCCGCAGGCGATACCTTCTGTCCATGCTGGGGTCATCGGGGAACCTGTGCCCGCCGGTACGCCTGCAGTAACAACGCCGAGCCCCCCGGGGGCTCGGCATTTCTTTTTGCGGGATTCTGCCAACACGGTCAGGTCTATGTGAGATCGCAGTAAGACCCGTGTCAGAGCAGGTTGTTACTATGCTTGAATAGAGGGATTAGGCGACCTTCCTGTCATGAACGGTTTAGGGGGACAACAACATGCGCAAGCACCTGAACCTGTCGGCCCTCACGGGCAGGCACAGGCCCCGTGATTGGCCGGACCCGAGGCGATCCTGGAAAGCCTCCGGCCCCTTCACCATTTCCCGCCGGAGCTTCGTGCTCGGCGCCGCCGCCGCGGCAGTGGGCATGTCGCCAGCCGGTCGCGCGGCGCTGGCTGCGCTGGCCTCGTCCGAGTTCACGTACGAGGACGGCGTCGCCACTTTTTCACTGCAGGGGTCGCCTTGCTGGGTCATCGATCCCCGCCGGTTCGCAGGCTCGCCCCGGTTGAAGGTGGAGAGAAGCGACCCCGGCAGCGATGAACAGTGGCTCCGGCTGACGCTGAGCGGCGCCCGGTTTCCCGGCCTTTCCCTGCCTGCGGACTTCACGGCGGAGATCCGCCCGGCGCTGGTAGGCTCCACCATGACGCTTCAGATGGCCCTCGGCGGCTTCTCCACCGAGGTGTCGCTGGAGAACTGGCTGGCCGGCACCGTGCCGGCAGAGGGCGTCGTGCGGCTCGACGATCTGGCTGCCACCCTCTCCACCGACTCCAGCCTGCGCCTGGTCGGCACGGCGACGGCAACGTTCACGCCCGACTGGCAACTGCGCCTGGACGGCACGGCGGTCGCCTGGCTCTCAATGCGGGGAGAGCTGTACCCGGCCGACGGGGTCACGCTGGCGCCGCTGGCTGACTCGGCGCCCAGCCTGCTGAACACCCGCATCCGCAGGCGCTCCATGGTGGTGCTCGAAAAGGGCGCGCAGGAGTGGCCCGCCCTGCCTCTGGAGGACGGGGTGATAAACGGACCCTGCGGGCAACTGGCTTTCAGCGAGGACTGCTTCGACCTGCTCCGCCTGGAGGCGGCGGAGAGCCGGGCCGGGCAGGTGGCGCATGCCTGTGCCGCGGAGTCCGTGCGGGGCTCGGGCCGTGCCAGGCTGCGTCCTGCCAAGGGGCAACTGACGCAGAAGGACGGCTCGCCCTTCGAGCTGCCGCTCACCCAGGTGCGGGCAGCCGTGGCCTTCCAGCCGGACGGCGACGAGGTCGCCGTGACGGGCCGGTTCGGTAAGGCGGTGGCAGTGGCCGGCGCGTGCGCGCTGACCCTGGGCGATGACCAGGACAACCCGGGCTTCACGCTGCAGGCCAAGGGCGGTCAGGTGACCCGGGTGCAGGCTTCGCCCGCCGTGCTGAAGGCGAACCTGCCCATGGCCGGGGCCCTCGTGCAGGAGGTGCGCATTCCCTCTCGCCTGCGCCTTGACATGGCTCCGGCACCGCTGGGGCGTGCCCCGGCGGCCGGGGGCGAGAGGGCTGTGCTCACCGAAAACGGCGCCGCCATGTCGGTGAGGTCTGTGACGGTCATCCGACCGGAGGACATGCTCTACCTGACGTTCGACTTCTTCGGCCTGAATCTCCAGGTCGAGAACGGAAAGCCGAAGCTGGTTCCGGACCCGGACGCCGGCAGCGCACACATCGTCGTCCACTTCCAGCCGCAGCACATTGCCGAGCAGTCGTTCAACGTCGTCCTCGGCGAACCCACGGGCCGGGCCAACGCCCGCATCGCCGGTCCGAGCCGCGTCGCGTTCATGGTGCCGAACGGCACTTCCCTCGACTACAGCCTCGACGACCTGCTGGACTGGACCAACCTGAACAAGGTCCGGCTCTCGTTGCGGGACCCTGACGCGGGCTCGGGCCGGCTGAGCAAGCCGAGCGACTACGTCACCGCCATCGAGGCTCCGTACCGACTCTGGCTTGCGCCGGTGGCTTCCTGGACGGTCGGCGAGATCACAACGGAGAGCGTGTTCACGCATAAGCTGAAGCCGGTCCGCAACCCGGAGACCGGCCGGACTGAGCTCTGGCACACCCGGCTCGCCCTGCGGGAGAACGGGAAGATACGCGAGAGCGACCTGCTCGAACTGCAGCTCCAGGCGATCTGGGCGCGGGATTTTGACCCCAGTGCCGGGGATCCCTTCGAGTACACTCCCTCGAGCGACGATCGCAAACAACTGGTCGACCTCACCACGGATACGAACCTCTCCTGCCGGGCTCCGGTGTATGCGAAGCGGCTGATGCTCTCGTCGCTGGGCGCCTGGCTGGACGCGCGTGGCTCCTGGGACCTGACCGGCGTCAGCGGGTACTCGCTCGCGCTCTGGGAGCACCAGATGCTGATGGCCCGGGACCAGTATGTGAAGACCCAGAATCTGGGCTTCCTCTTCCCCTTCGGCCATCTCTGCTCACTGATTGAGGTTGTCTCCCGCGAGTTCACGCAGAGCGGCGTCGCCTATCTGATGAAGCGGAGCTACATTGTCATCCACAACGCCGTGGTAGAGTACGGAGACCCCGGCTTCCCGTTCCGGCGCGTCGAGATCCTGGATGACAAGACCCCGTTCCTGACCGACGACCGCGACGGGTTCGGCCTCGGCGAGCGCGCCTTCTGGCCGAAGGTGAAGGTCGGCGACCAAGTGAAGCCCTTCGCCTTCCGGATCGTGGCCACGGACTGGAACAACCAGAGCTTCACCTTCTCGCTGTACCTGCCGTTCGTGCGAAAGGACATCGCCGTACCCGCAGATGCAGACCAGGCGAGCAATATCAAGAGTGTCCGGGCGACATACAACAGCCACCCCTGGCGGCAGCTGAACCTCAACGGTCTCTCCGTGGCCTACGCGCGCCCGAAGGGCGAAAAGGTCTCGAGCGACAGCGACCGGGAGGAGGAGGTCTCCACCGCCTTCCCGACCGATACCATCTGGTTCATGGCCGACACGCCACCCAGTTCCCGGGGTTCCGACTCACCCCAGTTCAGGCCGAGGCTGCAGAAGGCGGTCGTCCACATGAACCAGGTGGAGGGGCTGAGCAACCAGTCGGCCCCGGCGACGGTCGTGTATTGGGAGACTTACAAGCAATACGCCTTCGATACTGACAAGAACTCGAACGAGATTTACCTCGAGTTGACCCCGCCGATCTCCACCAGCCTGCCCGAAGAGGGCCTGAACGGCATGGTCAACCCCGACTACCAGATCTGTTACATCTCCCGCAAGTTCGGCGCGATGGGGCCCTTGAACAAGACGAGTCCAGGGACGGCCCCGCCGACACCTGTGCAGACCTGGGGCGACCAGAAGGACAGCAAGATCTTCGGCATCTTCGACCTGAGCGCCATCCTGGACATCGAAGAGAACGACGATGACTTCGGCTGGCTCCCGAAACTGGTCATCGAGTTCATCACGCTGTCCAACGAGCTCGACGATGAGGAGAAGGACAAGCCACCGGAGGACATCCCGCCTGGCATCTCGCCCAGCTACAAGTGGCCCAAGTTGCCGCCGTCGACGCTGAACGAGATCGTCGGCATCAAAGTGGGTTTCGAATGGGAGGTCAAGGGGCTCCTTACTTCCTTCCCCCGCAACTGGCCCATTTTCATCGCCTCCGACGATGAAGATGAGCCGACCACCATTAAGGTCTCCCTCACGAAGACCATCAAGTTTGAGGACGACAAGCCGAGCAGCGGCGGAGGCGGTGGCTCCTCCGGCGGCGGCTCCTCCGGCGGAGGCGGTGGCTCCTCCGGCGGCGGCAGCGGGGACAGCGACGATGACGACAACGGCATCGAGTTCTATGCGGGCCTGCAGAACTTCGGAGTCGGGATCCCCTGGGTCGCAACCGGCGAGACCCTGCTTGGCGTTTCCTTCGAGGAGATCGCCGTGAAACGCGAAGACGGCAAGCCGGAGGTACTCGTCGCCATCGACGGGCTCATCTTCGGCGGGCCGCTCAACTTCTTCAACGCGTTCGCGAAGTGGCTGAAGGCGCTCATCCCCAGCTACAACCCCGACGACAACGACGGCGAGAAGCCGGAGATCAAGAAGCCGCCCATGCTCGACCTCTCCCTCCCTCTGCCGCCTCTGCCAACCATCTGGATCAGCATCTTCCAGATCTCGGGCATCAAGCTGGGCTTCGGCCTCGGCATTCCGCTGGACAAGTCGTCCTCGAGCGGCCCCGAGTTCCGCTTCAACCTCAGCGATGTGGAAGATCCGTTCGCCTTCACCGTTCTGGCGTTCGGCGGCGGCGGCTACTTCGGTATCGGGTTCACCCCGAGCAGGCTCTCGTACCTGGAAGCCGGCTTCCAGGTGGGCCTCATCCTCAACGTCCAGTACGCCGTCGTGAAGGGCAAGGTCACGGCCGCCCTCGGCATCAACCTCCGCGTCGACTTCCCGGACAAGGACCTCAACCCCAACTACCCCACCGCGATCGTGCAGCTCACCGGCTACGTCCGGGTGGAGGGCCAGTTGAAGGTGATGGGCTGCGTCGAGGTCTCGATACTGTTCCTCCTCTCCCTCACCTGGATCTCGCTCAACAACTGCCTCTCCGGTACGGTGCAGCTCAGCATCAAGGTGAAGATCGCCTTCTTCGCCGTCAAGGTCACCCTCACGGTCCGAAAGGTCTTCTACGCCGAGGCTGGAAAGAGCGAGACCGCTCTCGGCGCCGGCCGCCGCACACAGACGCAGCTGTCGCCTGAGCGCAAGCGCAAGTATATTGACGCGTACGCCAAAGCGTTCGCCGTGTAAAGGTGGGTGAACCATGGCCAACCAGACATTCATCTGGACAGCGCTTCCCAACGGAATTCGGAATGGGAAGTATTTGAGACTCTCCGTCGTGCTGACCCCCCGTCTCACCGCTTCCGGACTCAAGCCGAAACTCGGGGACAAGGGGTTTGAGGACATAGCCGACTGGGCCAACACGGTGAACGGGCTGGAGTTCCAGGTCCAGTTCGCCAACGGGCCGACCTACGATGCGCAGAAGGTCAGCCCGCCGGCGGACCCGGAACTGTGGAACGCGCTGTTTCCTTCCGACACCTACGTGCGTTCTTACAAGGCCGAGCAGAGCACGTCCACCGTGGTCTCCTACCCGGTGCGCAACCTGCTGGGGTATGTGTCTGACCGCTACCGCAAGCTGGCGCTGGCGTATCCCACGCGCCTGCCCCCGGCGAGCAAGCTGCTGGACCCGGAGTATTTCGGCGAGATCCGCCTGGGGGGCGGCCTGACCACGCAGGTC
>ENA-UPSB01001783-UPSB01001783.1-bioreactor-metagenome-genome-assembly--contig:-NODE-1783-length-23241-cov-34.764513_pt1 | contig 23241 bp, 18 predicted proteins | sample MGYA00238182_ERZ773286 | MGnify/ENA primary metagenome ERZ773286 (study PRJEB29026, sample SAMN07631240) | bioreactor metagenome | isolation source: Switchgrass digestor | place: USA: Dartmouth... | reverse complement strand
TTTCTTACGAAATCTTATTTACTTTTTAGGCCTTGTATATATGCTAGCACATTTTTCTAAAAGTTTCAAGAGCAAAGTGAACTATATTAAAGTTTCAGTATAAGAATCAGATCACATTCCACACCAGCCCCGTAGCCCGCAAGCTAAGACCAGGAGCGGGCTTGCGGGCACGCACATGTATGATGTCGTGACCGGCTTAAAAGGAGGGCACATTGTCGAGAGAAAAATCTCTTGAAAGCCTTGATTTCTCTGGATTTTCTGGTACGCACATGTTAGACACATGCACTTGCAAAAATTTTCAAACAATGTTATGATTTTTATGTAAACTATTGGAGGTGTCTGCATGAAACGGGCGAAGAAAAAGCGCTCTGATATTTCAGAGGTAGTATATTTGTTACTGGGTTTATGTGTCTTTTTTGTATTAGCAGAACATTTTGAGCCTCTTCAAAAAGTTTTTATATTCATCGATCATGGCTTCAAAGCTATCTTAGCAATTTTCTTGTTTGGAGTTGTAGGCATCATCGTTCTTCCGATTTGGGCTGTGTTTTTTGATTAGAAATCTACCAAGAACTCTACTTGCTTGTTGTCTATTCTTCTCCAATTATAGTTCTTTCCATTATGTATGAACTGATAAACCCGTCTTTTGCCTTTATTATTGCATGCAGCTACATAAATACTTCCGTCTTTATCAACAACTCTTACTTTTGCGACATATTCTCCAGGTAGAGTATATTCTATATTGTTGTAGAAAAATTTCCCATTGGCAACATAACTATCAGTTAAATTTGTTTGGCAGCTAACTGCTAATTGATCGAAAATTCCGTAGTCAACTAATTGTTTTATAGTTTCTTGATGTTTTTTGGGTAGATATTGGTACGCATCATGAACTAGGGCTAACGCTAAGACTCTTACATAGAGCTCTTCGCTAAGTTTTTTCTCAGCCAGGTCAACCTTGTAACCTTCTTCTATAGACCTTGGAACATACTTGAGTGCTATCTTGTTTTCAGGTGTTTGGAACTCCGGCGGCTGAAAATATTCTATCTTAGCCACAAGCATCAGCTCCTTTTTGTATGATTGTGATTAAGACAATAATAAATTATATCACCGTTCATTGAAATTTCCAAATTTTCGGATGTCTTGCAAGACAAAACTGACTGAAACAAAAAAAGACCCCGCCGCTTGGCGGGGTTGTTCGTGTTACTCGATAGGATTTTCTCTTTTTCTTTCTTCTGTAACTAATTTTACGATACTATCGAAGATGCTCTGTACAAGAGCACGAAAAGCCTCTTCAGAGAGGAAAAATTTCAACCATTTTGGCAAATACTGATATCCGTGCTCTACGACCCAGGCAAATTTTTCGCTACCTATTTGCAGCGCATACTCTTCTGCTCTTTCTTCAGCAACGAAGATGAGAGCTGCTATTTTGCGTTTGAATTGTTCAAAGTCGTAAAGTGAATAGCAAATTGTTATCACGATCACGGCAATAAGACCCCAATGGTTTTGCAAGAATTCCAACATACTATCTATTACCTCCTTTTCAGAAAAAATTAAAAACGCTTTTGACGGCGTCTATCCAACAATTTCTTTAATTTTGTTCAGTTTATAATTCAGGAGTGTGTTTTCTGTTTTTAGGGTCTTAATCTCCTGTTCAAGTTTATCTATTCTTAATAGTAGCTCTTCTTTTTCTGCCTTTTCTTTTGCATCGCTAGGGATTTTTATTTTCTGTCCAGGATAAATCAAGCTCGGATTCGCAATGTTGTTGTATTCTGCCAAGACCTGCCACGTGGTTCCGTATTTCTCAGCGATTTTGCTCAGAGAATCCCCCTTTTGGACAACGTAAATTATTTCACCTTTACCCTGATCAGGCATGGATTGTTCACCTCCTACCTGTTCTAACCGTCTTTTCACTTCTGCCCTAAACATGTCCATCGTTTTGTTAAACCGTTTGAACCAGTGTTGCGGGTCAGAATGATTTGAGGCTATGCCTCGCTGATAGCCTTCGTAATGCCCTATGATGTTCTCTGTTTTGATACTCGGGAAAAGTTGGCAAAGATACACGCAAAGTTGTATTGCTGTTTCGTACACTTCTTCGAAATATTGCCGATCGGTCAGGTCGTCTTCGCAAATTTCGAACCCAATATGCGTGTCGTTCGCCTTGCTGCCCGCATGCCAACCCCGGTGGTCCCAAGGTAGGGTTTGATAAATTCGAACTTTCCCGTTTTTATCTTTGCCGATGAAAGCATGAACACAAACACTTCTTCCATCGGGTTTTGGTTGGTTCCAGTGGTTATTGTATTTATTATGCCCAATTTCATCGTTCCCGGGCAGGTATCGCCATAAGTAGGGATTGTTCGCTCCTGTACTATGGACCATAACCCCCACTGGCTGTATTTTTTTACCAGCCTTGTAGCAATCATTTTCGGTAAGGAGCTGTTGTCTTATTTCAATCATGCACATTCCTCCTTTTCTTTATGTCTTAAGAGACATTACTTCACAAAAAACTGAATTAGCGACAGTATCCACCCCACGACAGCTATAGCAAATAGAAGCCAGTCTCTCGTGTTTTTCGTGGCGTTAGATGCCGCTTTTTCTCTTTTCTCTTCTTCGAGTTGCTGCGTTTCGAGCCTAATTACTCTTTCTATTGTCTCATTGATCGTTTTGCGCAAGTCATTATACTTCCGCATTTCTTGTCTAGTTATTTCCATCTCTCTTGTGAGAAGAGCAATCTGAGTTTCAAGGTCGTATCTTTTCTCGTTCATGCAAATTCCTCCTCACTGCGCATAAAGTCTAACTATATACAAAACAAAAGGGCCAGAAAACTGGCCCTAAAGTTCAATTTCTGTTCCTGACCCTAGGATTATAATTTTGTGTCTCGAAGGAACAAGTCTTACTGCAGGCTCTTGCTGGAGACGCTGGAGTGTCAATTTCAAGAGCGTTTCTTTTTCCGCAAAACCAGCTGAGTCTATTGTGAATTCGCTGTAGAAACCGTTTCGACCAAAATTGTGCGTCACGCTCGTGATTGTGCCGATTTCTTCTTCTTCGCTGTTTTCGTTTAAAATGTAAGCTACATCGCCCGGTTCTATGTGGGGGCGGAAAGCGGTTACGAAGGTTTCGGTTTTGCCGGCGTTTTTAAAAATGCGCACTAATCTTGCCAAAATTGTTTCTGCCTGATCGGTCGTAGTGTTATTCGGCACCTCGTAGAAAAATGTCTTGCGTGACAGTGTACCCATATTGTTTTCTACGGTCTGATAAAGCTCTATGCTCCAATCTTGAGTGTGAACACAAACCCGACCGTAAGCGTTGTCTGCACTCTTTACAATCTCTCTTGAGAATATATCCCTATCACGTCGAAAAATGTAAGCTCTTTTGAGTATTTTGTATTGTGCTAAAAAATCTTCGTCACCCACAAGTACAGCTTCGAAATTACCAGGGTATACAGAATCGTGGCGAGCCTGATATATGACCCAACCCGGTTTAGACTCTAAAGCTTGTTCTATAGCAGAGAGAAATGAGTCTTTAGGGCTAAGTTCTAAGTGCACTTGCTCTACAAAGTCTTGCTGAACTACATATGCGTGGACCCCTGCTGCCGTTAAAAGCTCTTCGATTACTTCTGTACCTGTTCCTAAAAAGTTTCTATTCTCTCCAACCTGCTGATCACGGAGGAGTTGTCCGATAGGGTTTCTTGCTTCTAAATTTACAACAGTATCCCTTTCTCTATAGCTGTAGCGATCTATTAGGTAGTTGCCCATCTCATAAGAAGAGCTACCAGTTCTAAAGCGAAGCCTGAGAGCCGAAAGTGGCGGATAGTTTGGCACTAACTCTCGGAATGATATTACTTTGATGTATGCGGTAGTTCCCAAATAACTGTTTAATGGCAAAAACTCGTCCTTTATTTTTACAACCAATCTTGCGTTCAAAGCAATTTTTTGAGCTACTACTTCAATCGTGTTTTCTTCAATTTCTGTTACAAGTATTGCGCTGTCACTCGTGACGTTGCAAATCTCTTCGAGCGGTTTCTCTTGTGCGCCCTCGGCCCAGGTGATGGTAATTCGAAATTCTTGGCTTTGGCCCTTAACAAGCGTTATATTTTTTGGAGTGATTTGAATACTTTCTATGAGCTGTTTGATTGTCAGTATCGCCTCAGCTACGTGTCTACCATAAAGCTCATGGTTCAATTCAACTCTGATTTTTGCATTATGAACGGGTCTTGTGCCAGTGATTGTGAGCCTGTCGCCGCTCTGTTCTCCCTCAAGTAGATTTGGCCACGTGAACGTAATATATTCGGAAACGTCTTGCTGTTCAGCGCCTTCTTTCCAATTCACAACGACCTCAAAATCTTGGGTTTGTTCGTGCAAAATTTCCGCCTGATCAGGGGTGATTGCGATACTCTCGATAGGCGAAACAACTTTGATATCAGCCCGAGCGGTGAGCTTGGCCTTCCGATCACCGGAAAAGCCGCCCTTTGCACTTATTTCTACAAAAGCGTTATCAGTTACTTGCATACCTGTTACTTTGATAGTGTTTTGACTAATACTCACTTCTAGGCGATCTTCTGGGTATCTAATGTTTAAAATCTCTCCTGGAGCTTTCGACGGAGCTATACCTTCTTTGTATACTATAGATCGTAAAATAGAATTGATCCTAGATCGTCAAGTAAAACTGATCCACCTGTGATAAAATCTCCCCTGAAAAGGGGGAAAAAAGAGGTGGTCAGTATGTACAAATGGCAGCGCATTAAGGCATTGCATGCTCAAGGGGTCAGCATCAGGCAAATAGCCAGAACGGTAGGGGTGTCAAGAAATACAGTCAAGAAGTACCTGAGGGAAGCCGGCCCTCCCCAGTTTAAGGCCAGGAAGTATGTCAAAGAATTGGACAACTACCAAGAAGAAATCGAGGACATGCTTGCCAAGGGGTTTATCGGCACAAGGATTTTTAATGAACTAACAGATATGGGCTACAAAGGTTCCCTGTCCAGCGTCCACCGTTATCTCAGGGCCATAAAAGAGGATGACAAGATAACCAAATTAGCCACCACAAGGGTAGAAACAGGGCCGGGGCAGCAGATGCAGTACGATTGGAAAGAGTGGATGCTGCCGGTTGCCGGCAAACCAGTAAAAATATATCTTCACGAAGTGGTCTTATCCTACAGCCGCATGAAATTCTACACCTTCTCCTTGCGCATCACCACCGCTGATGTGATCAGGGCCTTAACTGAAGCTATTGCCTTCTTCGGCGGTTATGCCCTGGAGCTGGTGATGGATAATGGTAAGCAAATGGTTATCACCCACCAGAAGGACGGTGTTATCCGGTATAATGATGAGTTTTTACGCTTCTGCGGCCTGTACGGTATTGAGCCTTCCCCTTGCGCAAACTACCGTGCCCAAACCAAAGGAAAGGTAGAACGTCCCTTTTACTATGTCCAGGAACACCTGCTGCGGGGTCTGGAAGTGAAAGACCTAGATGAGTTTTCTGCCAGGCTTTCCGACTTTCAAGATACATACAACCAAAGGCCACACAGCACTTTAGGCCGACCGCCGCTAGAGATGTTTACCGAAGAGAAAGGCTGCCTCTCTCCAATACCTCTGGTCGAACCGGCCCTGCTCTTTCAGAAAGAACCCCGAAAGGTAAGTAATGACGGTTATGTATCCTATGGCGGCAACTTCTACCCCGTGCCCATGCGCTGCGCTTTAAGGCGGGTATGGGTGGAAAACATCTACGGCCGGCATTTGAGGGTATATGACGAGGCAGGAAGACTTTTAGCAGAGTTTGACCTTGAAATCAAAAAGCAAACTGTCCGTCCCCCTCATCCCGAACACGAAACCATCAACCGCCATTACCAGGAAAAGAAACTGAAGGCACGTTCAGTTCTGGTGCAGAAGTTTACCACTGCCTATGGCGAAGACGGGCAAAGATACCTGGAAGGTTTGCGTAAAGAGTGCGGCGCCAACTTGTACTGGCATTTGGCGGAAATTTTAAGCTATCAGGAACTATATAGCCCGGAAGATATCACAGCAGCCATTAAAAAATGCCTCGAGATCGGTTCTTTCCATAAAAACAGTGTAAAAAGATTTCTAGAGCAGAGGAAAGTCGCCCCCCTTCCCCCGGTAGATGGACAGTTAAAGTTAAATCTGCCACTGGTTACAATTAAACGGGACCTTTCCTGTTATGCCTTCAAGGGTAGTGAGGTGGGGGCGGTACCATGAGCAAGGAACTCATCGGCTATCTAGAAAGCCAGCTGAAAGCCTTAAAGCTAAAAGGGATGCTAACCCATTACCAAGAGATAACCCAGAAGGCAGCCCAGAACAACCTCTCATACCCAGAGTACCTATCCCTCCTCTTGGAAGAGGAATTAAGGAGAAAGAATGAAGGCACGGTCAAAACCAAAATCACCAAAGCCCGCTTTCCCTTTATCAAAACCATGGAGGAATTTGACTTTAGCTTCCAGCCTTCCATCCGGGAAAAGGAAATTATCTCTTTAGGCTCACTTGATTTTGTGGCAAAAAAAGAGAATATCATCTTTTTGGGCCCCCCCGGGGTGGGAAAGACCCACCTGTCAATAGCCTTGGGTGTCAAGGCTTGCATGGCCAAATATCGGGTGGGATTTGTTACCGTTCAGAAGCTATTGGAAGAACTGCTTTTAAGCGCTAAAGACGGCAGCTTGCTGGACAAGCTGTTGGGCTATTCCCGGCTCAATCTTCTAATTATCGACGAACTCGGCTACATGCCAGTCACTAAAGAACAGGCCAACCTTCTCTTTCGTCTGATCTCCATGCGCTATGAAAAGGGAAGCATTATCCTGACCAGCAACTACAACTTCGACGAATGGGGGGAGATATTTTCCGACCAGGTGGTAGCTGCTGCCATAATTGACCGTCTAGTGCATCATGCCCACATTTTTTACATCAATGGCACAAGCTACCGGCTCAAGGGCAAGCTGAGAGCTTCAACAGATTATTAATTCGCAAACAATGCTAAAGTTTTATCCCTTTTTGCATCACTACAAGCTCGTAACTGTTGCTCTTAGGTGGGTCAATTTTATTTGCACATGGTGGATCAATTCTATTGACTATCAACAGGTTTTATACCTAAAACAAAAACTCATAGGATATTTATTAGGTGTGAAGTCGCCTTTTTATTTATTTTTCGTTCCGTTTTATCGCAAGAACCGATTCCAAAATTTCGGTTTTAAGTTTGCCCGCAAAACAAGATTTACTTAGGGGATTTTCTCTATCATTTTAGAACAAAATAAGCATAAAACTCAAATTTTACTCTATAAAATAAAAAGCAGCCGTAAAAATAACAGCTGCTTTCAAAAAATTCAATATAAGCCCAAATTATCTATGGGTAAGATGCTCCATAATCTATAAACTCTCGTAAAAAAATTTTTTTGTCAAATCGATTTTCGGATCGTAGCCTACTCCTTCCATGAGAAAAAATATATTACCTTAAGCTATATGATATGACCAGTAACATATCTTAAATGAGAAGTTATCTTTTATTGTTATTTTTCTTTCCCTTTTATCTCTAAATCCGATTCCAAAATTTCGGTTTTTAGAATAGCTCCCTTATTGACGGAGCGTCAACAAGCCTTTAGCGTATAAGAAGAACTAATAAAGAAAAAAGCAAAAAGTTTATTACTCGAAGGTGCGGCCTCAGCGGACGAATAAGCAGCACTTTCTTCCTTGAGTACTAAGTACTAGTACTCTATTTTGAGTTATTTTTCTTTCCTCGTTTATTACTAAAACCGATTCCAAAATTTTGGCTTAGACATTTCTTTTTGTTGTTTTGTTTATACGCTTTCGGAAAATAATAAAAAGTAGCTACCGCCTTTCTTAAACCTTTATCTTATTCTTAAAAACACGATATAGTTGCCAAGGGCAACCTTTCCTACTTTCCAACCAACACTCAACCAGTAATTTGAATGCGAATGTCCGCCATTCGCCCACCACGCCCTATATCTATAAGCCGATTGAGGAAGCGGTCTGTTTATAATCTCTTCAATTTCTTTAAAAGTCAATTTTGCAGAATCTCTATTAATTCTTTGCAGATAAGCAGATAACTTTTCATACCCATCGTTATGAACACAAAATACGGTTTTATTGCTACTGTATTTATTTTTAGCAGTATTGAATTCCATACCAATTTGGTTTGAAACACTAACATTGCTTATTACATTTTTCCCTGATTGTGAATTCCATGGAGGATGAAATTTTTCTATAAGTTCTTTCTCAACCTTATAACGCTCTTTTGTCTCCAGAAAATAAAGTTTTATTGTCCTTCCTTGCTTAATCTCATTTAGAATAAAATTGTTGACTTTACAGTTCGTCGACTGCCCACCTTTAAAGCAGTTGCGAGGAGCGATATTGCCATAACCAATATTAAATCGTTTACTTAGGTCTACACATTCACCCACATAAACTAATTGATCATCTGAATATATGCAATAGACACCTTCTTTACCAGCCCAACAATTTGGGATTTTGAATTTGCAAAATGGCCCCTTGCCGTATTCATGTAATTCAACATTTTGCTTTTTTGTGTACAACTCTTGCGGGGAATATTCAATAATATTCCCATTATTATCGGTTTCAGGAGTTATGTTACAGACATATTTAAATTCATATTGATCTATCTTGAGCATCTCCGACTAACTCCCAAATTTATCATTAACTGAAATCCTAAAAGCTTAACTTTATCAGGTATTTCAATTCAATTTACCTGTTCTCTTGCAAGGTTCACAACCAGGTTATAGATAAACCATCCATCGCCAGTTACGAAAGTTTGGGGCTTAGCGCTTGCAGCATCCCTTTGGATTCCAATACCATCTGAATAAGGCGTAAACGAAACTATTTTAGAATAAGGCACTCTGAAGCTTTTAATTTTGCCGTAAAAGTAAAGATGCTTTGTGGTAACTGCCAATATTCCCGTGTCTACATAGACTTGCTCCTCTCTTTCGATTGGGTAACCCTTAAATTGCCCCACCCTATAATAAACTCCCTTCGCAATTCGAATACTTACACCGTGGCTTCCTCCCACGTATTCCCTTCGAGTCCTCTTTTCGTAATATTTCACATTTGAAAAAGCCCAAACCAAACTTTCACTCTTTTGAAAATTAAACGGCAGAGGCTCAACCGTTTTAAAACGTTGTGGAACTTTGCCTTCTAATATCTCACGTAAAACTACTCCTTGCACAAAACGCGTGTATATTCCCTTCACATCCAGCTCATCTTGTGTAAAACCAAAATATTTAGCGTATGCAACCAATTTATCTTGTTCCTGCGCATCAAGATTGCCGTCCTCCAAAAAATGTAAAACTGCCTCTTCCCAGCCCAGAATTAAAGCCTCTTTTACTTTATCTTGTGAAACATAACCTTCTTTTGCTAAATCATGAAGTTCTCTTTCCAAATTCATTATTTGACCTATTCCAAGTGCAGCTTCCTTGGCTTTAAAAACCATTGCATTCCAAGTATTTTTGTGCTTTTCTTCACACTCTCGATGACGTTTTCTGAGAAAACCTGCAGGTTTGCCACAATAAATACAGTTGCCCATAAACAACCACACTCCATAATCTTACTCTATTTTTGCTAAATTATCTAATCTTCTCAAGACTTCTTAAAGAGTTTACGACCAATCATGCGGAACAGTAGGTATGTCGTCTACCGCTGAAGACATTAGCAATAAAACTTTTTGCTCTTGCAGCAAGCATACCCGCAGTACATTACCTCCAACCCCTCATCAAATGCTTTCGCTTTTCTTTGCTGTCCAGTACTTTCGCACAACTTTCCCAGTCAACTTTATCTATCTTATTGTATTTTAGTTCGAAAGGATGCTTCCTGGGGATAGCATCAATCTTCTTCTTTGCTTCTTCAATTTCATTTAATGCCACATGAACCCATACATCTTCCAGAATATCTGGAATCTGTCCGAACATCGCGTAGATATTTTCAAGCCTTTCTGATAGCAGCGAATGGACTCTATCTTCAACCGATCCTTTATATCTCATGTTGTATATATAAACCTCGTCATAAATCTGCCCAATGCGCTGAATCCTGCCTTTTCTTTGTTCAAGCCTCGTGGGGTTCCATGGTAGGTCAAGATTTATAAGGGAACCTAATGTCTGTAAATTCAACCCTTCACTGGCAGCATCAGTGCCTACTAAAATTCTCAGTTCTCTATTCCTTACCATCTGTTTTATTTCTTCCTTGCTTCTTCTTTCGTAAATGCCGCCAATTAATATCCCCGATTTATCACCGCCTGCATAAAGGCCAATCTTTTCATCAGGAAGGTCATTTGATAAATTCTCGGCTACCCAGCGGGCAGAATCGTAATACTGAGAAAAAATAATGCACCCACGGTCAATCCAGTTTTTATCAATGAGAATCTCTAAAAGCCGCTTATATTTTGGATCCTTCTCCTGATTGGCATTGAGGGTTTCAATAAACCTTTTGAGGCACTCTCTTTCTTCAGTTGTAATGTTTTTAATATCGCTCTCAAATGCTCTCTCTTCTTCTACTGCTTCATCTTCCTCATAATCTTCTTCCTCTGTTACCTGCCCCCAGTTTGCCAGCATCTTTTCTGCCGTATTTTTCCCTGCAATCATGGTGCTTCCTACTCTCCTTAACAACAGGGTTTTTAAAAATCCGCCACCTTTTACCCTTTTCTTTAAAAGTTCACAAAACTGCTCGGCATGGCTGTAAGCATCTTTTAAATAAGGCGGTAAAGGAATTGCTTCTTCATCGCTCTCTCCAAACAACACCACATCTATTTTCTTTAAATAAGGCTCTCCTGTTTCAGGGTTAATAGTGTTTTCCAAAAAATCCCTGGTTCTTCGTACAATGTGCCTTATAAACGGGTTGTAATTGGCAAAAAAATCTTTGTCAATTATCCTCTCAATTCTTCTTCTTTCAGGACCGCTTAATTCGTCGATCGCTTCTGGCCTTACAACAAACTCATCATCAGATATACCGAGTCTTTTTCTCAGGAGTCCAAAAGTAGCTTCATCTTCATTAGCAGGTGGAAACGGATTCCTTATCCATTCCCAGTATTCTCTCACTGCTGAACGCTCAACAGTCTCCTGTCTCATGACAAGCTTTAGCCCTTTAAACGGATATCTTCTCCACATGCTAAAAGAATTGCCAAGCACTCTGTCGCTGCCCTGAGCAAGGATGTTTAAAAGATCCCATGCTTCTATCGGATAAAGCTGAACAGGGGTAGCGGTGGCAAGAAGCATACTTTTTGTCCGTTTAGATATCTCCATCAAAAACCTCATGAGATTGTTTGGGTCAGCTTTTTCGTCCTCTTTTCCAGGGCCCAAATTTCTTCTTCTTGCTCGGTGTGCTTCATCAACTATTACGCATTCATACTCCATATTCAATAAATGCTGAACCTGCTGGGAATTGGCAGTTATTAACCCTTGTGATATAATTCCCACTCTTCTTGGGCATTTTTTAATTGCATCATCGCCGACTGCAGGGTATTTGATGCCATTTTCATCCACCCATTCCTTGCCGTTCCAAACAGCAGAAGGCATGTCAAGAAGATTAAGCATTTCATCCTGCCACTGCCAGAGCAATGTCTTGGGAACGATAACAAGTACAGGTTTGTCGCCATACAGTGCCATAAGCTGGGCTGACATTGCAAGCTGGACTGTCTTGCCCAGACCCACAATGTCAGCCAGCACATACCTTGCACCGTGCTTTTTGTGGTCATCGAAAGCCAGTTTTACAAAATATTTCTGGTGCTCCCACAACCCGAGTTCTTTACGGTACACAGATGATTCAATAACGACAGAAGCAGACTCAGGGTTTTCTCTCCACTCGTCCACCGAATAAATGACCTTTCTTTCAGAAATTCGCTTGATATCTTCGACGATAAACTCTGAAAGAGGTATTGCATAGGGGCTGTTCCAAAAATAATCAAACTCATCCTGAACCCACTTTACTCCCTCTTCAGAATCGTCTTCCCAGAGTATTTCATAGTTCAACTTCCATCCTGTATAGGTTTCATTTACACTGCCAATAAAGCATGTCTTTTTGCCATCTTTGTAAGTTATCACTCCCGCTTTTCCGTGAATAAGCCCAAAAACATCGTTAGGAACTACTTTTATTTGAAGTTTTCCGCTTTTGATAAGGCTGTAAAGCTTTTTAAGCCTGTGAGGGACATTTATGTAAAGTTCTTCTGGCTTTTTGCTGCACCATTCCCGCCTCATGGCATTTACAGCAGCGCCTACCGTTACAGCATCTTCCTTTTGCATTTCCGAATTGCATACAACTCTGACGCATCCTTCGATTTCTTCTATGGCTTCCCCAGCTATTTCAAGGATGGAAGAACTGAAATAACCTGCAATCCTGTCGTATCTTACCGCACCTTTCAATTTTTCGTTTAGAAAACTTGAATCAAGTTTTTTTAATCGTGAAGAGTAGCGATATATCATATTGACCTCCACTGTGCATCAAAATGTATGGTTTTTCAGAGGCTTTTTGGCCAATTTGCAATCTATTTATTAATTAATTTTTCGATTTCTGGCTGCAAAATCTCTATAAATATTTTCATTTTTTCAACAGCCCATTTTTTGAGATCTTCTGTCATTTTACCTTCGTTTTTTTCGATATACATCCTTGTCCAATTACTTCCCCAATTTTCTTGAACAATTACTTTTTCATTTGTTTTTTGCTCGATTTCTGCTTTTTTAAGTTTTACAATTTCTTTAAGAGTATCTATGTTCCAGTTCTTGTTTCCGCTTTCAAAATGAAGCTCAACGCCAAAACTGCTTCTTGGTCTACCGTGAAATGCCCATTCAAAATGAACTCCTTTCCCAACTGGAATTGAATAATACGCTCTTGGACCTGGTTTTGGATAGTCTCGCGGAATAATAGCATTTAGTCGACTTACCAGCTCATTATAAAAGTCGATATATTCTTGTTGTGTTATAGTAAGTCCAACATTCTCCTTTTTTTCAGACTGAATTATAAAATCCTCCGCTTCAGGCAACGGAATTAAAACTGTTGATTCAATTGCAACAGTTTTATCATCAAGTTCGTAAGGAGTAAGCTTTACACACTTTATATCAACACCAAATTTTCTAAGCCATAAAACTGTGGCAGTTACTTCTGGTCTGAATTCCTTTGAAGCAATAATTATCCTTGGTTTATCTGAAAGTTCTTCAAAATCTTCATTGTCTATAAACTCAAGTATTTCATTTTTAGCTTTTTCTTCGGTTATTGATCTCCCTTTTTTATGAAGGTAGTTGCAATATAGTTTAACCACCTCACTAAAGGTCATGTTTGAACAATACGCAGCATATTTTATTGCTTGTAGATCAACATACTTCCCCGTATCATCACGCTTTAGCTCAATTACAACTAAATTACCATCTTTATCAATTGCCAATAAATCTAATCTTTCATTTGTCTTATCGAACCTATCGTATTCAGTTGAAATAATTAATAATTCTTCTCCCAAAATATCTGGACAATTCTCAATCCATTTTTCGATATCCCGCCTCTCAAGAATGTTGTGTGCACTGAAATTTGTTTCTGAAAGAGGTATTATCTTTTTCGAATTCTTATCATAAATTACCAGCATACTTTGTTCGCACCTTTCAAACAAGTTTTTACTCCTCATCAAAGTAATCATTGTCTATCTTTTTTATTTCATACTTAACATCAACAAAGACACCAATGTTGTGTTCAATCATCAGATTAGCCAGCATTTGCCCGTTTATCAAAACGATTTTGGTATCATTTTTTGGATTATACTCCTTTGCTTCTTTTGTGAAATCGGAGGTGGTTACAAATATCCCCTTCTTCGCACCTTGACCTGCCAATACTCCTACAAATTTTTGGATTTCTGGCCTGCCGACAAGCCTGTCGGGACTCCATCTTTTTGCCTGGATATATATGACATCCAGCCCCAGCTTGTCTTCTTTTATGATTCCGTCGATTCCTTCATCAGAAGTCCTTTTTGTGACATTTCCCGCATCCTCTAGAGAACCACCGTATCCCATTGCCTGTAGAAGGTCAATGATAAGTTTTTCAAAAAATTCGGGAGGCTTCTGCATTATTCTTTCTAAAATTTCTTTTGCCAGTTGATCTTTTATAAACTAATATGCTCTATCAATAGTCTCAATAGGCGTTTCTGTTTCTGATATTCCCTGTGTACTTTTATCATCCTCAGTTGTCTTTTCTTTACCTTTATTGAGAAATTCTCTGAATTCTGGAAATCTCATAAGATAATTCACATTTATCTTTGAAGGTTTTTCTCTCAAGACTTCCAAGCCGCGTTCCGTAATCTTATAAACTCCTTTGTCTACTCTTTCAATTAACCCTGCGTAATATAAATAAGTTCTAGCCCATCCTATGCGAAATTTATAAACTACCTGTTTTCCACTTGGTAGGCGCATTTTCTTCTCTTCTTCACTGAGATTGAAGTATTCAGCCAATTTTTCTTTGATATCCAACATCTTATGGGGTTCTCCATCCCTCATCAATTCAAGCATTGGCAGCATAAAATCTTGAAAGCTGGGTATTGCCATTAAATCTTCCTCCTCGCTCTTCTTACACCCCGTCGTTTTTTACAAGCTCAGCCAGAAGCCTTGCGTATCTTGCTTCTGCTTCCCAGTGCGACATATTTTCGATGTGTTCAAGAGAGGCTATGTAGTTTAAAATTTCGACAATCACGTTTCTCTGGTTCCAATAGCTTGAGAGCTCATTTCTGAGCCAGTTCCTGCCTGCAGCGGTATCCTCTGCTTTGACCGCCTGGTGCAGTGCGGCAAGTACATTTCTTAAAAGGCTATTGCTAAATCTATCATTTCCTCCAAGCATTCGCATACCAAACTCTGTCGCTGTCTTGAGCCTTGCATGGTTTGCTTTGGTTGATGCAAGAAGGTCTCTGTATTCCCTCACTCCAAAGCCTTTTGCCAGCTCCTGGTAAGCTCCAAGCTGGTATATCCCGCTCTTTTCAAGGTCAAGCCCTTTGATATAGAACCTTTCTTCAGGAATCAGCATTTTCCAAAAATATGAGTCAAAGCCTTTCGGCGTCAGATAATCATAAGCAATTTTTACCGCTTCATTTATGATTTTTTCAACAGGTGACTCCTCTCCAGGTCTTCTTGACCTAGAAAGCTCATAGTTGACGTCAATGTCCTCAATCTTCTTATAAGAAGTTAATACTCTTAAAGAAGCCGCATAAGCTGCAAGCAGGTAATCGGTATCGCTGAAGTTAGGATCTTCTTTGTCGTCAAGTTCTCGCATGCCGTCAATCTGCCTTTTCACTTCCATTTCAATCTCGGGATAAAGTTCATCAAGGTAAGCTGTTTCCTCAGAGGTTTGTTTGCGTAGTACGAGGAGCACCGTTCCTTTTACATAATTGCCTTTTTTAAACCCGCTGGCATCGGTTTCTGTGGCAATAGTCCAAGCTGCTGTTACTCTTAACCCAGCTGCCCAGAGAATCAAAGCAAGGTCTGCCCATACACCTACATTTTGGTGAGTGAACATGACAATCTGCATGCCATCATCTGGCATGTGTTCGGCCAGGTTCCTGTAAATCTCCACCATACTCTGATTAAAGCTCTCTCCCGTCCCCTTTACTGCTAAAGCCCTCTTGCTATCAGCATACCAGTCGGGGAAAATATCAAGGAGCATTTTCTTATCCCAGGCTAAAAAGAATTCGGAAAGTTCATGATAGTTGATGGCATCAGCATATGGTGGGTCTGTTAACCAGATATCACTAGTTTGATTAATACTTCTAGCATCGATTGTTGCAAGTAACGTTTTATTTTTCTTAAAAAATGGTTTTTTAATATTTTTTATTTCAATAAAAAAGTTGCTGGTACTTAAACTCCTTGTAGAGTAATTGAACATTGGATTAAGCGCTTGATTATAAAAAGTCTGAAATCCTAAATCCTCTCTGGTAAGATTCCAACCACTCAATTTTGAATTCCAATTACAGCACTTGTTTACCCCCAACAATCCCACTACTCTTTCTTTTTGCGTTTCAGCATGCTTTTCAATCAGCTCCATCAAAAGCCCGTGTACCAAAAGCTGCCTGGGATTAAAAAGCTGATGCCAGTATGCCCAGCCTCTTTCCCTAATCACCTGGCTTGTGTTGTAACCTTCTTCAATTATGCTGCTTGGGATATACCCCTTTTCCTGCCACTCCTTAAATCTTTCCTTTAAAAGCCCTACTACCTTTTCCTCTCTCTCCAAATCCCCTCTCGTAGGAGCAGTGTAAGACCTTTTGCCATCCTGCGTCTCATATCTTACGCAATACAGCCTCTCCTGAAAAACATCATCTGGCCGAGGAATAAATTCATCTGCTTCCCATCGGCGAAGCCCATACTCTATTGTCCCGTCTTCTTTTCTCCTGTCTCTCCGCAAAACACTAATTGGAGTGGAATTCTTACAATGAGGACAAAACATACTATTATCCCTAACAGTTGCCATCTTCTCCGCCTGCTCCATCTCAGCTTTTGTCGCATTTGATTTTATTTCAATATCAAAATTTTTTCTGCCTGGGTTCTCCTTCAAAATTGCCACGGTCCTTGTCCCTTTGCCGATTACCCAAGAAGGAGCTAACGGTACACGAAAACCACACACAGGGCAAATTGTCTCATTGCAGTAAAGATATGCATTTGCCCTGTGTCCCTCCTCATTGTGCTCTATCCCCCATTCCGTAATCTGTTCATCTGCCAGTTTAAAGATTTTCTCCTGAAATTCCCTTAATTTTTGTATTTCTTCCTTTGAACTACCGCATATACTTAAGGCTGCCCAGGTAAGAAGCATAGCAATAGGGTTTAGATCAGAGGCATATACATCACAACCCATCCTTGCCGCTTCAAAAGGAACACTACCGCCACCACAAAAGCAATCTCCTACAACGGGTACTTTCCCATATCTCCTCTTGCCAAGTTCCTGCACAAGTTCCTGAAGGTTTGTAGCATTAGTACCCAGATGCTCATTTATCTTTTCCCATTCTGCTGGCGGTAGATTCTCTAATTCTTCAGGCCTTACACAGTAAGTTAACTTCTCATCATAGGTCATCCTCTTGAAAACCAGCTTCTGCAGGCTCTCCTTTTCTTCTCTTGTTATGCCTTTTCGGTAAGAGAACTTACCATCTTTATCCTCTTCAAAATACCTTTTTCTCTCGCTCGGAGTGAGGTTATTATAGACTTCCTGTACAGGAATTGATTTATTCTTCCTGAGCCATAGCCCTTCTTCATCCATGGTAAGGATTTTTAAGAAAATCTCCTTATCCTTTTTGGGATTGTCGCTTGCAGGCATCAAAAGCCCCAAAAGTGCTGCCCTAACGAGAATAAGGGGTTTTCTCCCCCACCACTTGCCAAGGCCCGTCAATGTCTGACCGCTGCCCGCTTTTCTCTCTTTATAGCTTTCCTTAGATACCTTTGATACTGGAAATTGTACTTCTATAAATGACTTGTTGTTAGAATAATCCATAACCGCACCACCTCTTCAATCGTCAATTTTCCTGCTAATTAACAAGTCGAAAAGATCCATCTGCCGATTAGACTCCTCTATAGGGTTTTCCGTGAGAGCATATCTTACAGCCTTACGCCAGCCCCGTTTATCCTTCAATCCTCCCGTAGCAGCATTTGTCATTGTAAAAAGCCACCAGCGTTCTTCTGGGCTTAAACCAAGCCAGTTTTTTATCGCCGTTGGAATCACTGATGGATCACAGTCCTCTATTGCCCATGCCAGAAGAACCATTTCCTTGCCAAAAAGCCTCTGAACAGGCACCTGCCCCACTTTCCATTTTCCTGTAGGCAATTTTTCCTTTTTTAGTCTACTGTTGAACTCGTCCTTAAGAGCATCTTCGATGAGCTTCCATTTGTATTTTGAAAGCTCTACCTTAGACCTATCGTCTATATAATCTATAGTCTGAACTTCTGTATCTTCCTGCCATTTGAATCTTTCATAGATAACTACCTTCCCATTATTATCTCTTGGAATTACAACAAGAAAATGGTGCTGAGATTCTCGTGGATCAAAACCAAAACCAAATATCTTTTTTTTCTCTGCCATTACTGCACAATCTCTCCTTCTTTAAAATCTTGCAATGATTTCTTCTTTTCTGCTACCCAGTCTAAGAAATCCTGTCCCGTAGCAAAAATTGCTGTACCGTATTCCAAACTTATATTCACTTTACCCTCAGGCATAAAATTGTTTCTTACGGAATCGATACTCTTTTCTATATTATCTATTTTAATTTTCAGTGACTTATCTACGGTAAGCTCAACCCAACCTTTTTCACCGCTCACATCATCACTTTTATATAAAGTTATAATCACATCGGATATCTCTGCATTGTGCTTTTTTAAAAGTTCAAGTTCACTATAGGTTTCCCGAGTATCATCAGTTCTGCATCTTTTATCCAGTTTAAGAGGTTTATTTTTATCAATAGTGATACCGTAATTGCTCTTCCAATCTATTTTTATCTGAAGAACCTCTGAATAGATACCCTGGTTTTCAGCAACTGCCAAAACATAAGTGCAGTTTTTTGGCACAATTATTTCCCCATCATAAATACCCCCATACTCTTTTGGGTTAGAACCGTCTGTTGTATATCTGATGGTAGCTGCGGGAGCAGATACAAATTCTATAACTTTTTCACTGCCTCTATCAAAAATCCTGTATTTCAAATCAATTTTATTTTGCCACTCTACAGGATCACCAGTCTCATGTTCCCCTGTACTGTCCACACACAGGAACGAAAGCCTCATTTCCTTTGTTTTGAATTCATTTGGGTTTTCCACCAAGAAAGAAGCTGTAGTGGCAGGAGCTCCTATTTCATAGTAAATCTTATCTCCATACTGAGGAGTAAGCTTCAATGTCACTTCCCCCGTCGTATCATCTCTGCGGATCTCCTGAATTAACACATTTGTTTTTTCTTTCGGGAACGGCGGTTTTTCAATATAGCCTCCCTGCTCACGCCAAATTCCCTTTTTGAGCATCTCCTCCTTTAGGTCATCAAGAGCTCGCGGAATGTGCCATTGCCACAGAGGATTAATTGCCGCTTGTTCCTTAACCTCTGCCCAGCGCATTTCCTTTCTTATAAATAGGCGGTCTTCACACTTTTTCCTGAAACTATCATCGGTTACATCCAAGGTAAATTTCTGTCTTTGCAAAAGCACATCTCTAATCTGTTTTTCACCATTATACTCATTGCCCGTAAACTCCATAAAAAAGTCTGCTTTCATAAGCCCATTTTTTGTAGGATAATAAAGCTGTATAAAGGTCTCCCTGGCTGCTTGCAATAGCTCCAGCGTTATTCTATCCCGTTTATCAACAGCCTTCTGATATTGGGGATTATTCTCGGGTACTTTTTCTTCGTTCATCCTTGCGATGATCTGGTTGATAGCCTTATACTCTTTTGCAGCATGATAGAGTTTTTCCATCGTACTCCTTGTCCCTGACAAGAACATTACCCTGTTCTTGTAGAGTTCGTTTTCATAGAATCTTTGCAAATCTGGATGTAGCCCTGTACCTCCAGGGTAAGGCTCAAAAAGCACAAGCGTCACTTTATCTTCAGAAAGCCTGATTTCATCCACAGCAGGAAAAACAAGCACTTCCTGATAACAATCCTTTATAGTGGGCTTGAATTTTTCATCCAAAAACGCTTTTAGCTCTTTTTTCGCACTTTCGTTGTCATAGGAATCTACTAACGAATTTAGCTCGGCAATTAGATTTTTGGTGTTCTTGAAAAATATCTTTTCGTCCCTGTCGGTAAATAGATACCATGCCCTCATTATAAATTCGTCAAGTGCTCTCTTAACCCTCGTTATATCTTTTCCTGGCTCACACAAATAACCGATCGTTTCCTGAAGCGAAAGTCCTAATAGAGCATTTGGAATGTCTGCAAGGGAAGAAACCAAAATGAGCTTTGCTAGATCCTGCATGCAGGTTTCTCCCATTGTAGTATCAATGACTTCAGCAACAGCTTTACCATTTGAAGCAATATCATGCGCAATAGCATTAGCTAAAGAAGGTTTAATCTGAGTTATAGCAGTAAGCATCTCATGATCGTTAAGATCAAAGTCATAAACATTTACTAGATACTTCTCTTTCGCTTTTGGCTTTTCTCCCTTATATAATTGAGAAATAATAATCCTCATGAGGCGTATAAGCCCTCTTGTCTGCTGAAAACCAGGGTTTTCTTTAAAACGAGCATAAAGGTCTCTTATACACGGATGAAATGGATAAGAATCTTTAATACCAACAAAAATTTGTTCAGGAGACAAATTTGTATACCCCATCTGTCTAGCTTCCAAAACAGCCTGCTTATAGGCATTGGCAATCTCGTTAATTTCACTCTCATCGGGCAGAGATTTAAATAACTTTTTCCTCAAAATATGATATACCTCATCCGAGGTACTGCTTACGGGCTCAATAACTAAAGCTGAGCGGTTAATTTCATTCTCCAATTCCTTAAACGAAGACTGCAAAAGCTCGCTTCCGCTTTCATATGTAGCTTTTAGATCGGAAACTACTACGCACACATTGGAAAGTTCTTCCTTCCCTAAAGCGTTAAATAGGTTGGCAAGAGCAGTTGTTGTTACTACTGCCAAATTAGAATCTCCTATCAATTTTGATTTGGCATTTTCAAGATAAGGCGGTAACTCGTCTAATAGGATAAGCAAAGGTTCACCTTTAAGAAGATTGATCCAAGCCGTCTGTCCTGGTGCCTGCAGCGGAGAATAATAATCCTTAAAAACTTCTTTTTTTCCAAGCTGTTCAGCAATTGCGCCCCAAATACCGTACGGCGCATCACTTTCTCTGCCAGTAAATGCTACAACCTTGATTTTCCCTAAATGGCTGTTTTTGAATCTGTCCCCCATAATTTTTGGCCTAAACTCAGGATACTTTGCCAAAAGCCCGAGGGCAATCATGTTGTGGGTTTTACCACCACCCATGGATTGGGTAAGTTTAATCAATCCTGGTGCTCCTTGCCTATGAAAACGCTTAAAAGCGGTTTCAAATAAAACCTTCATCCCGTCTGTTAGAAAGTTTTCCTCAAAAAAGCGGTTTGGGTCAATGCGGTTTTCAATAAGGTCGGTTATATCCCATACATCTTCCCGCTGGTTTTTGTCAAATACACTGTCCCTCGGCACGCATAATTCATATAAGGTTTTCATTTTCCCGCTCCCTCCTTAAATCTACAAACTTTATGTTGCAATAAATGTTTATAAAAAAATTAACTCGTTTCACTTTTTTCTACGGTATAAAAATATGTGTAAACCATGTTCCGCAAAAGCCTGCTAATCGAAACATTGTATTTTTTTGCAAGGTTTTTTATATACTCCAATTCCTGATCAGAAACCTTTATGTTTATCATCTTCCCTTCCTTTGTCCTAAAGGTGTAGTCCTCGAGAAGCCGCTCTGGATGGAAATGGAACAATATATACATGATCATTTTTGCCCTCGTTGAGGCAATTTTCTTTTCTTCGCAATATTCTTTCAATTTTTGGTGCATTTCTGGAGTTACAACAGTCCATATTTCATTTGTTTTCTTCACAGCCTTACACCCCTACCATCATTTTAAAAGGTTCATCCACGAATTTTGTGCTAAGCGGTAATGCCCCAGCGTCAACTGGTAAATTCAAGGAATCACCTGATCAATTTTACCAGCGACTTGGGAGCTTAAAAATGTAAATTTCACTACATTTTATATAGTTTGGGTTAGGTAAACTCAATACGATAATTGTTCCAGTAATAATGGTTAGACCTAACCTATGTACCTTGAAAACCTACAAAAGGACTATGCACATTCAAGCTTAACCCGGATTTCGAAGTTTTTGTCATTTCGATATCCATAGGCCCGGCGTTTTATATTCTTAATCTTGTGATTAAACCCCTCAGTGGGTCCGTTGCTGATTTTGCAATCATAATAGTTAAGAATGTATTCTCGCCAGTGGTCAAGGGTTTGATTGAAGGATAGGAGCTCAGGTATCTGGCTTTCCTCAACCAGTTCCTTGAAATAATCAATAAAAGCTGCGGCATTTTCCTTGGTATTTATCTTGAAGAACTTGCGGAATTCTTCCTTTAAGGCAAAACATTCACCGAGTTCTGGGTATTCATCACATACTTTAAAAAGTCGGTTCATCTCATCAGCCTCAAGGTCTTCGAAGTTCTTAAGTAATGCCCAACGGATGCCGAATACCTTTTGTTTATCACCTTCTTCCTTCCTGACTTTATTTTGAATGTGTTTTCGTGCATCGTCTACCTGGTCATGAAGCAACTGTGATACATGAAACCTGTCGATAACCGGTTTAGCATTGGGAAGGGTTTCGAGCACCCCGTTACAGTAACTCCTGCTCATATCCATGGCAGCAGCTTCGATATCATTCCTGAACTCTTCACTTAAGTGGTTGAAATAGGCTATTACATCTTCCTTGGTTCTTCCCCTGAACATGGCTATCACTGAATGGGTTTCAAGGTCATATACCGCAGTGTTATAATTGTGACCCTTTCTTCTTGCCAGATCGTCTATGCCGATAAACCTTACCTTCTTAGACGGCCTTGAATCAATTTCTTCCTGGGCATAGTGGTTGAAAATTCTCTGGCATTTACCATGACTGATACCTTCAAGTAGACATACATTTTCTATCGTGTTTTGTTTACACAGGTTGTAAATATATATTTCATAAGGTATCGTCTGGCGCTGGTATTCCCTTATAAAACTATACCTCAAGTCAAAGGGATGGTCAGGGTCGCATTTGCATTCCAAACGGAATATTGGCAACACCAAGACGGTTTTTGTACCCCATATAGGTAGATGAATATAGTCCTGAACCCTTACATCATGTATTGTTTCTGTTGTGCAACCACATTTCGGGCAAATTCCTGAAATGGTTGATGGCATAGCACAAACAGTAAATATGCCATTATTTACATAGGTATGAATAACCTTTAAGTCTTGAACACCAAGCATTTGTGCTGTAAAATCTAATATGTTATTCATCCGGTACACCTCCTTTGTGTTTATATTGACGTATAATACTGTAAGGGAGGTTGCCGGATTTTTAAATACCTTTTACCAGGTATTTTCCAAGGTACTTTATGGAATTGTCAATGTGCCACAAAATTTATCGTTGAACCTTTTAAAATTAATTATACCCCTCTTTTTGCAGCCAATCAAGTTTTTTTTTGGATTTTATTCTATATTGCATGTTGTTGTCAATGGTCATTTGAAAAACAGTATTTTTGGTCACAAAAAAACCAGCAATTT
>ENA-UPSB01001782-UPSB01001782.1-bioreactor-metagenome-genome-assembly--contig:-NODE-1782-length-23254-cov-5.091168_pt1 | contig 23254 bp, 25 predicted proteins | sample MGYA00238182_ERZ773286 | MGnify/ENA primary metagenome ERZ773286 (study PRJEB29026, sample SAMN07631240) | bioreactor metagenome | isolation source: Switchgrass digestor | place: USA: Dartmouth... | reverse complement strand
ATACGATCCAAGGTTTGTAACAACAATTTCCTGGTTCCCTACAAGTTCATCCACCACGAGGCCAAAACGTTTTTCAGCAACTCCCACCAAAACGATCAGAGTATTCTTTCTCTCCATACCTCGTGGAATGCCGAAGTAATCATGCAGCCATATCAAAGGAATCGCCCTGTCTCTTATGACGGCCACTGCCTGTCCATTTATGGATTCAATCTCCGTTTTTGGTTTCCGTACAATCTCAACCACATTGTTCATAGGAATGGCATAAGTTTCATTGCTGATTTTAACCAAAAGCCCTTTTAGTATTGCAAGGGTGAGAGGAAGCTTGATCGGCAGCTTAATTATGAACTTTGTTCCTGCCCCGGCGCAAGTTTCCACATCAATGATTCCATTCTGTTTCTCAACATGGGTCCTTACGATATCCATTCCGACTCCACGGCCGGAGACATCACTTATCTCTTGCGATGTCGTAAAGCCTGTATGAAAAATAAGGTTTACCAGCTGCTGCTCTGTCATATTGTCTGCTTCCTGCTCTTTAACAATCCGCTTTTTAATGGCCGATTGCTTTATCTCTTGTACATCAATACCGGCCCCGTCATCTTCAACCGTTACGATGACATTGCTGTCCTCAGGCAATGCTGTTATTCTCAGCATACCTTTTTCAGGCTTGCCCAACTTCTTACGGGTTTCCGGATGTTCAATCCCATGGTCTACAGCGTTCCGTATCAGATGGATGAGAGGATCACTCATTTCTTCCATAATAGTCCTGTCTATTTCGGTTTCTCCACCCTCAAGCACCAGATTAACTTCCTTGTTCAATGTGTGGGACAAATCCCTGACCATTCTGGGGAAACGGCTAAACAGTTGCTGTACTGGAATCATACGGGTTTTCATAATTCCCTCCTGAAGTTCATTGATTAACACCGATACCCGGTTTGAGATACCTATCAAGTCATCAACAGTTTCGTCAGACGGATACTGGTTATATAAGTTGTTTGCGACTTGTGCGATTCGTATCTGTTCAATCACCAGTTCCCCCACCAGGTCCATCATTCTCTCCAGGCGATCTACATCAATCCTCACAGTATGCACAACCTTTTTTTCCTCCCCTGCTGTTTTGGCACAGAGGACATTATCTTTTTCCTTTGCTTCAAATTCATCCACCTTCACCTGATATTGTGAATTCTCAGCAAGATAGGAAAAAACTTTAACTTCGCTTATATCCATCAGGCCATTTTGCATTTTATGCTCCAATGCATCGGCATCCATCTGGGTGATGGTCAGAAAGGCCACCCTGTCAATATCTGCATCTATTGGAGCTTCCAGTACATTTGGAACCATGCTTATGACCGTACCCCACTCATTAAGGAAGTTCATTATGAGACAGGCACGGGTAGATTTCATCTGACTATCATCTGAAATCTTAACCTCACATACAAGAACATTCTGTCCAATGCTAAGCGCCTGCTCTATTTGATCCTGCTGTTTTGCATTCAGTACAAACATTGCCTGTTTCTCTTGTTTATCTTCTGTTTTTTCTGCTTTATCCGAATTATCGTTTGGCTTGCTGTCGGACAGTATCTCCTTTAAATTAGCTATCACAGGAGTTATCTCTGTCTTGATGTTGTTTATATCAGAAGCAAAATCCTGCTTTAACATTCTTAAGCAATCCAAGCACTCGAAAAGGACATCGATAACAGGTCTGGATATTTTAAGGAGACCGTTACGGATTCTGTCCAAAACATTTTCCATCTCATGGGTGAGGGTTTTCATTTCCTCAAAACCCATGGTAGCAGAAGAACCCTTTAGTGTGTGGGCTACACGAAATAAATCCTGGATTACCTCAGTTGTCTCTCCGTTTTGTTCCAATTCCACAATTCCGTTTTCGAGAAGCTGTAGCTGTTCTTCTACTTCGCCTATAAAAGCCCCTATCATCTCAGGGCTTTCAAATATGCTAGCCATGCTACACCCCATTTCTTATTCATGAAGTACCTTATCAATTTTCAGAATGCTGATTACTCCTTCATCAGTGATGCCTATACCCTCGAAATAGCTGCCATCTATTCCTGCTATCATCTCCGGTGGTGGCTGAATATCAGAAAATCTTATCACCTGGTTTACTTTATCAACCACAATACCGATCATCTCTTCCCTGCTTTTTACTACCACAATACGGGTCTTCTTGGTGCAAATATAATTGGCAAGCCCAAACCTCTTGTGAAGGTTTACGACAGGAATAATCTTTCCCCTGAGATTAATAACCCCTTCCAGAAAAGGCTTGCTATTGTGTATAGGTGTGATGCTTTGCATTTTGATGATCTCGTATACATCACTGATTTTTATGGCATATTTCTCGCCCGCCAATTCATAAGCCACATACTGGCTGGTCAAGAGTTCATTCATCATTGTTCACCCCCTCCGGAAAAATTGATTATTATTTAAATTGCTATAGTTTACTTAATGTATTGATTACATAATCTTCCGTAAAGGGTTTTACTATAAACCCTTTTGCTCCCAGCATAACAGCTTCCCTGACATAGGATTCCTGCCCCAGGGCAGTTATCATGACAACTTTTGAGGCAGAATCAAGTTGTCTTATTTCTTTTAACGCCTGTACGCCATCCATCTCAGGCATGGTTATATCCATAGTTACAATATCAGGCTTCAATTCCTTGTATTTTCTTACTGCCACAACACCGTTTTCCGCTTCACCGACTACTTGAAAACCGTTCCTTTCAAGCAAGGTTTTTAATGACATTCTCATGAAAGCTGCATCATCCACTATAAGAACCCTTTTCAACAGCATTACACCCCCTCGTACTTTGTTAAAAACTAAACAAAAATAGGCAAAAATAAGCTGCCTACTTGCTGCTCACCTTTATTGAAGCCTAAAGTATCGGGTAATTCTCCATCCTATTACAGTTTCCGTAGCAATTGGCAACCTCAGCGTCATTTCAATATTATTTACATTTTATTCCACAAAACATGCAACTTTGCAAACCACAAAAATACCATATTCTGCCTTGTAACTCTGTTAAAGTAACAATATGCCCATTTTGTTACATGTTTAGTTGTATGAAATCCTTAATATTTAGCATATTTTAAACTAAAACCATTCAGTTTGTTTTTTTATTTTGTACTATACGCAATGTATCTTTTTTATCATGTTTGTGATAAACTAATATAAACTGTTTTTTATAAAAACAACAAAAAAGTACGCTTCACCGATCAATAAAAACACACTATGGTAGTTGGTACTACTATACAATCAAGGAGGGACAGGTTAATGACTGTAGAACCCATTCGCAGTAAAGCTAAAATAAAGCAAATGTACTACTATTTAAACGGTAAGGATCCAAAATATGGGCTACTATTTAAGTTCGGCTTGAACACTGGATTGAGAATTAGCGATATTTTGCCTCTGAAAGTTAAGGATATCTATACAATAGACTATCGTTTCCGTCAGCATCTAATACTGAAAGAAAAGAAAACTGACAAAGAGAAGAAAATAAAAATTAATGACGCCCTCAGGAAAGAGATTGAAAACTATGTGAAATCACAGAATCTATCCCATGAAGACTTTCTCTTCTCCAGCAAAAAAGGTGGGCATATAGGCAGGATTCAGAGCTATCGTATATTACGGGAAGCAGCTGAGGCTGTAGGTGTTGAGAACTTTGGCACTCATAGCCTGCGCAAGACATGGGGATATTGGACCTATAAAATGTCCTGCTATAACATCGGTCTTATCATGGATACATTTAACCACAGCTCGCAACGTATAACCCTGCGTTATATAGGCGTAAACCAGGAGCAAAAGGATGAACTGTACTCTTTGGTCCAGTTTTAATTTTATGATATTCCAGATAATCAATTAGCTGGTATTGAAATTTTTATTTTAATAAAAATACAAAATATGCAGGAAAATAAAATATTATGTCGAAATATATGTTTTAAAGTAACAAAATGGGCATATTGTTACATAGATTTACATAATAATCCTCTGTTCTTAAAAAAAAACAATAGGTGCTAGTGAAATGCAGATAAAAACAGCTTTCTATGATAGAACCAATTATCATATAAAGCTTTTTTATGTTAACAAAGTTTAAAAGGAAAGAATACCATTGCAGTGCATGTTGAATAGCATGATGTGATAAATCATATAAAATGTGTTGTCTGAAATATCGCATTTTGCGTTGCTTAAGGTAATTAAACCTCATCAGCCTTTATTTGATATTTTAACCTTTCTGTTGCTGATAACAGTAAATACTATTCTACCAATACACGTACATAAAATAGAAACTATATTATCTAAAACTACCATTAGCTTATAGCCTTCCTGTATGCGTACCATTAAAATACGTAGCAAACAAGCCAATTATAAAGCCGCAAAAATAAACTGATATAATAATTTGGATTTAGAATGTATAATAATAGAAGAAGCTGATATGCTTAAACCTGTTTCCTCCAAAGTCTCTCTGATAAGAGCTTCTTCATGGGTTTCTCCATTTTTGATTCCCCCACCGGGAAATTTATAATAACCTTCTTTTTCGCTTTTCACCATTGCTATTTTCCCATTGGAGAATATTATTGCACGAACAGCCTCTCTGAGGAATCGTGGCAAGGATTCATCATAATTTTTCATATCCATTACAAGTAATGTATCCATGGGTTAACCTCAAAAAATGTAATCTTCTATCCAAATGATTCTACCTATATAAAGACCAATCTGATAACAAATTTCTGTAAGATTCTTACCATCTGCATATTTACATCATACTTTCCATTTTACCAATAACATTTTCATCATTAACAAAAGGCACACCGTTAATCAATTCAAAACTTCTCCATCTCATATTTAATTGTGCAGGGAGAAGAAGTAAATCCCTGTATCCAATTTATATATATTTTTACTAGAAATTTCTTAATGTAATTGTTTTAATTATAAATCATTAACTTATTTCTTTCAACTTAATTAAGCAGAGAAAAATAAAAGACTTAGACAAGTTTTAAACTTGGTTAAGCCATTGACTTAAAAAGACCTATTCTTGATTCAAAATGGCGTTTTAATACCATGAGTTTCTACCACGAATTTTTCTGTTTTACACCCTTGGAAGGAGTATTATAAATAGCATATACCGCTTGTTCTGCACCAAATCTCTGGACTTTTTGCTCTAACTTCATACCAACCCGCTCCAATAGCTTACATGATGAAATATTTGCCGTTTGAGTCTCTGCTATCAATTTCGTTAACCTCAACTCCTCAAAAGCATATCTAATGACCTCCTTAACTGCCTCAGTTGCATATCCTTTTCCCCACCATTCCGGTAACAACTGATATGACACTTCAGTGCTTACGCCATCATGATGTAAATCAAGAGAAATCAAGCCAACAAACAAACTACTATCCTTTTGCCTGATAACCCAGTATATTTGAAAACTTTCTGATATGAGCATTTTTTTGAACTTTTCCCGATATACTTCTTCACTTACCGGCCCACCAAGGAACTCTCTAACTTTAAGATCCGAGTAAAGCTTCTTTACATCCTCGTAGTCAGCTTCCTGTAATTCAACAAGTTGGCATCTGTTAGTTTCTATCATGTTTTTCACCATATCTGTATGTTTAATAGTTCTCACGAAATATTCATTAGTCAAATTACATCAACGAATATTGTACGTATAAAGAAACATTTGAAAGACTTAATCATAAAGGTCAAAGCTATAATGTACATTATATCTCCAGCAATTTATAAATCCACCATGCTCCAAATAGATATCCTTGTTCAAAAAATAACAGCAAAAATCATTTTGTCTTCTGTTTCATCAGTTCCGTCCATTCCTGGTCCATTCTTTTCAGTCTGTCTTTTTTGAGATTCTCCTTTATGATCCAGTTTATATCCTTGTCATCACAAGCCACCCATTTTTCAAACCGTTGTTTTCCCTCATCCGGAAGAGCAACAATGGCGACACTCCAACAGTATGCCAGTCCTTTTTTCAATGCAGTAAAGCTTTCATCTTTTCCATCCGTTATCTCCTTTATTGAGCATGTGATATTGTCAAGTATTTGCAGCACTTTAGACACTTGCTCTTCCTGATTTAATAATCTGGGCTCGCATAGTGCAGCTGCCGCTGCTCTTTTTTCATAACTATTGCCTTTTGCCCACTTTTCCATTTCTGTAATCAGTTCATCCATATGACCTTCCCCATAAATCTGAAGTGCCATCGCCACACACTCACGTATCCGCCACCGTGGGTCAGAGGCTAGTGATCGCAAGTGTTCAAGATATTCTGTCTTCCCGTCCATTACGAGTTTTCCCAACCCAACGGTTCCGCAGCAAGCAAGGAATTCCTGTTGCGTATTGGCAGGAGCTATATCAGGTGTAAAGCCAAGCAGATGCAAGAATCTGTTTTCGTCCCCGGTTTCTGCCACAGCCTGAATCAATTCCAAGTTGGCTCTTGGACCCGGCAAATTTGATTCTTGCATTAAAAATTCATCCCACTCTTTCAGGCCATGTAATCTCTCGATATACCTTTGTACTTTGCTCATGTTCTTTTCACCCCGACTAAACTTTCGAAAATGCTGCTTGCTATAAATCAATGCATGGATCCTTTTGGTAAGCTGAACCTATGAGGCACAACTGGTTTAGCACCTCTGCAAAAAGATAATATAGGTTTTTCAACCTTTCCAAATCCCTGATCACTCCAGGAACCTGAAAATACAGCTCATCCACTCCATCCGGAAATTCCGCTCCAAACCATCCCTCATCATCCCTGACCTCAAGGTATATTTTAGGCTGTCGGGAAACAAGTTCACGAATTTTCGGGTTTGAGAACAGCTTCTTTACCTTTTCGGTATCATTTCCCTTGATGATAAATTCCTCATCAAATTCCGGAAATCCAACTTCAATATCCTGCATTCCCAAAAGCTTTCCTATTTCGCTGAACAAACCACTACGATAGATTTTGAACCTGAAATTATCCTTGTTGACATATGGAGCTCTCATCCTTGTGTATGTAATAGTTGTCTTTCCGGTAGAAACAGTGTAAGTGTCCAGGGTTATTGTCCATTCCTTTGCCCTTGCCACTACCTTTTTCCCCCGCCAGAATCCTCCGTCCACAAGATCGGCTTCAATTTCCCTGCACAACTGGCTCCAGATTTCATCCCGACTGGGACCGAAAAGCTCTCTTAATATACCCATAAAACCCTCCGTTATATATCAATTTTGCCAGTTTATATGTTCATCATTCATCAATCTTAACGAAGAGTTATGATTTATAGCTTTTAAGTGTGCTCTCCATACTTTAAAAGTTTAGTTCAACAAGTAACTTTCGATCCTCTTCTTTTCTTTTTTATCATGCTTTCAACAGCAATAAAAAGAATTACCGCCATAGCAAAAAATATATACCTGTCTCGGTTATCTATGTAACCTATTGGTGAAATGATGGCATTTTCATTTGAAGTTGCTGCCACAAACTGCAATGGATTGTTCATAGCGCCGATTATGTTAAAATCATCTCCTGCCCATTTAGCACTTTCTTCATACACCGTTTTTATGTATTCTTTCTCTCCATAGGATAAATGAAATCCGTCAACCCTGTCGAAATTGCCGTTTCCACCCCTTGAAGGGTCTGCAAAGTGCCATTTCCCATCGGAATAAAACTCTACCCATGCATGTGCCCCCGCCTGATGGCTCCAGTTGGATTTATTAAATACAGGCATAAAAGGTATGCTTAAACCTGAAATGCTTTTAGCCGGTATCTCCTTTGCTCTACACAATGCCACCATCAGATTGGCAAACTCTCCGCATGCTCCTTCCCCTGTTTCCAAGGCTTTCAGAGCCGACTGCGTACTTTCGCCGTAGCTGATTCTGTCTCCGGCCGGCCATTTGACATGGCTGTTAACAAAATCGTATATTCTTCTTACATCCTTTGTTGACTTTCCTGCTGTTATTTCATTTGTCTTATTAATAATTGAGATTTCATTTGATTCTATTTCATTTTCAGCTTGTATGTACGTATTCAGTACTCTTTCATCCCAGTTTACTCTGCCTGTTTTTATTCTTGCTGTATATCTGACCTTAATATTTGCGTTGTTTTCTATATTTCCGGAAAATCGCAAAACTCGTGCGGTACCATAATCGACCAATTCCGCATTACCTTCCCAATCATAATCAATACCGCTTATCTCCTGATATGGCCCATCGGACGGAAGAATGACTGCAAGCTTTAACCCGGTCGGTTCTGTCGCATTTATTTTGTATTCCTCGACAAATCTGTGTTTTATGGGTATCCCCAGGAATCTGAAAAAGAATGGATAAAAAATAATGGTTTCAAGTAACACAATATAAATTACTGCCCTTAAAACTTTATTGTGGAAAAAATTAGTTTTCATCATGACGTCCCCCTTTCATACAGCGCAAGGCTTTGGTTTGTTTCTGAATACCCTGTACAGCAAATAACAGCCAATTATATAGACTGTGTAGGCAATAATAAACTGAATTGCAAATACATTCATAGCCGCCGCAAACTGCTTCAGCAGTTGAACAGGGTTGAGGATTACATCCCAGCTGTTAAACCGCAAAAATCTACCAATAAACACACCTACTCCGGAAAGCAGAGCCACCGTAAAAAATCCTGCATATCTTAACTGCTTTGATACTTTGCTTTTTATGTTCTGCTCAAATAAATAAAGGGATTCCATGCCAAGAAAAACAGAAAGCAAAAACCCCATACCTATCACAAGCAACTTTATCCAGATTGCAATATCAGTGCTATAAATGAAACCGCTGTTTTCCAAATACTTTTTCGTCTTCACCATCCAAAAGAAATTGTCACTTGTTATGTGAATGAAGTCCGTTACCATGTACACCGAGTTGGGAAAGAAAAGCAGCCAGAGAACCAGCCATGCAAAAAATCGTGCGGATTTTCCATGTTTCAGGGCATCCCCGGCTTTCTCTGCGAAAATCAGTGGTAGCAGGGCCAAGAAAACATTCCATGCCATCATGTAGTAAAGAAAACTAAAATCATAATAGATTATCAGTGCAAGGCAGATACACCCATAAAAAAGCACCAGGAAAAATATTTCTTTGTATTTTTTGAATAATTCTCCCATAACTCCCACATATACTCCTGTTTTTTGCATATTACGTTTAAGAGAGTTATTTATACCCATTATAAACATTATTTGATCATAAACAACAAATGTATATCCGATTTGTGTAACTGTTGGTATGAAATACCTCTCTAAACAGAGCATTTCCAGCGAAAAAAATGCGGCAAACACATCATATCCATCCTGCCTGTTATTTTGAATACTTCATACAAGAGCATGCGCCTTTTGATATCATGCCGCTTCGACATTCATGCTTTGATATCCATAATACAAGCAAATCAACCCTTTTGGCGACGGTTTATTTTATCGAGTATTAACTCCCATGCTTTTTCATTTTCCTTTTCAAAATCAGGGCGTTCTTTCCACTTTTCAGGTGCCGGACCCTTATAGGGTTTAAAACCGAATTTCAGATATATGTTTATGGCTTTATAGCTCCAGGTTTGCGTGGTAAGATATATTTTACCGGAAAATCCAAGGGAGTTGTACACATCCATAGCCTTTGTAAGCAGTGCTTTTGCTATACCCTTTCCCTGATAATCCGGATGAACGGATACCCAATGTATTCTTGGCATTGCCGTTTTCCCAAAATCATAGCCGTCCCAGACTGATGTGGTGGCAATCACCCGTTGTTTTTCATCTTTGACAAAAATACATCTTTCCGGAAGCTTTTCCTTTTGGGACAGAAACTCCTTTTTAAAATATTCCAGTGCCGCCTCTACGCTCTTAAACTCGTCTACCGACGTCTCCACTTCGGCCCAGTAGTTTTCAAATCCGTCCTCATACATGCAAAATGTATAACCTTGCGGAAGATTGAATCTTGGATAGTTTTTTGTATCATCTTTTATCATCAATACGCTGTAATACGGGATTGATTTATCAAGCATTGTAATTAGTCCTTTCCTGATTCTATTTTCTCTTTATGATATTTTTGTGTCCTGCTTCACGTTTTGCATTTTGTTTAGCTATGCAGAACCTTTAAATTTCATTATATATTACATGAAATAATGTAAATGCGAAATTGGATAAATTTCAGTAAATATGAAATCCTCTTCGCATCTATCCTCTGGATTCCAATGAACTGATAGAAACCTTTTCCACATCAAAAACCCGTTTTATCTCATTACCGTACCTGGCCTCCAGGGCAGTTTTCATAAACTCGTCATCCACTGTGATATAAAGGGTCTCATCTTTTATTTCAATATTCCTGACAGGCCCAAACCATGCATCAAAAGAAAGGCTGCCCACGATCCCCATGAGCTTTTTATATTGCTCTGGGTATTTTTCCCATGCCGTTCCCTTATAAGCATTGATAACAGCATCTTCTTTTCTGGCTTGACCTGCGTTTTTTTTCAAAGCCGGCCGGTGCGCACATCTTTCCTTTATCTCTTCCAGATCTGATCGGATTGCATCTAGGGTTTCCCGGATTTTATCCATCTTGTCAATAATTTGCCTGTTGTATTTATTCAAGGTGAATACCTCCTAAAGACATCAAATACCTTATCCTATTTGTATTCACCCTGTCACGGTTTATGCCCATCCAAATGCAATTTGAAATGCTTGGTATTGCGAAAACCATGATCTTTTCAGATGCCTGCAGAAGCTCAGCTTTTGTTATACCTGAGCTTTTATGCCAGGCAAATGCTGATGCCTATCTGGCATTTTCAAAAAACAATATGCACTTATCCGCCCGGTATTTTGATACTACGTACTCAACCATCTGGCCGCTTTTGGAACTTATCAGGTTTTTGATGCAAATCAACGGTTGCCCCTGTTGTACCTGCAAGTACTGGCTTTCTTCCTGTCCTGCATGAATGACTTCCAGGGAACTGCTGGTTCTTGCCGGAAGCAGCGGATATTTGCCCCGCAGAATATCATATGCGGGTTTATTGGCATTGATATCCTCAATTATCGTTGGGAAAAGATTTAACGGAATATAGGAAATATTTAGTGCTATGGGGCTGTTGTTCTGTATGTTCAAAAATACTATTTTTGAAAACTCTGCAATTTTACCGGGATTGATTTCAAAAACAGCGCACAGCTCCTGGTTATCTTTACTATCTATATGTCCGGTATGAATAATATTCCTTTCTCCGGGCATATCACAGGCTAAAATGGATTCGGTAAATCCGGAATAATTCTTTATATCAATCTTTAGCTTTGCATTGGAAACAAAGGTGCCTTTACCTTTTTCCTTGTATAGATAACCGCTGTTGGTTAGCTCACTTATGGCCTGACGCACCGTAGGCCTGCTGATATCATACATGTCGCAGAGTTCCTGTTCGGATGGGATCTTGCTGTTCTCTTTATACTCCCCGTTTTGTATCTTCTCGATGATCAGATTTTTCAGCTGGATATATAGAGGTGTATCACCATATTTATTTATCATAATAAAAGATGCCCCCTCTTTCCAAAGGGGACATCCCCAAAAGCTCATGCTGTATTCTGCAAGAATGTCCCCTTCCCCTTATGATGTTATTACATCATAACTAATTCTACAGGAAAATTTTGCCCATTTCAACACATTTTTGTACTGGTTGACCATAGACCGAAAGCGGCAACATATACATTCAACACAATTCATAATCTGTCTTGACTTTTTCTCCACAATTTCATCTGTATATAAGCAAGACATATCAAACCAGGTTGGCAAAAGCAGATAAACCTTATCACTGAACATCAAGGGCCGTATTATTCCTATACTTTCAGCTCAACCTCGACATCTTCCACGCCATACTTTTCCAAAACAGGCTTCACATGATCCTTTATAAATTCATCCACCTGTTCAGGAGCCCTGCCTATATAGTTTTCCGGCTTCAACACAGCCTGCAGTTCTTCAATGCTCATGCCGAAAGCTTTGTCAGCAGCTATTCTCTCCAATAAATCATTGTCTTTTCCTTCCACCTTGACCTGTCTGCCGGCCTCCATGGAATGTATACGAATGCGTTCATGGAGTTCCTGCCTGTCTCCTCCCTTTTTAACCGCTTCCATCAGAATGTTTTCAGTAGCCATAAAAGGCAGTTCCTCCAGCACATGCTTTTCTATTACTTTCGGGTATACTACCAGGCCACCGGAAACATTAATATAGATACCCAGTATGGCATCTACCGCAAGAAAAGCTTCAGGAATGCTTATACGTTTGTTGGCAGAGTCATCCAGGGTTCTCTCAAACCATTGGGTTGAAGCCGTTATTGCAGGATTCATGGCATCAACAACCACATATCTTGCCAGGGCGCAAATCCTTTCGCATCTCATCGGGTTTCTTTTATATGCCATTGCAGAGGAGCCTATCTGCTTTTTCTCGAAAGGTTCCTCTATCTCTTTCAGGCTTTGAAGCAGCCTTATGTCATTGGCAAATTTGTAAGCGCTTTGGGCTATACCGCTCAATACATTCAAAACCCTGCTGTCGAGTTTTCTTGGATAGGTTTGTCCGGAAACAGGGAAAACTTTTTTAAATCCCATCTTTTCAGCTATAAGTTCATCCAGCTTTTTCACTTTCTCATGATCTCCGTCAAACAGGTCCAAAAAGCTGGCCTGGGTGCCTGTTGTACCTTTGCACCCCAGAAGCTTCATATTTTGCAGCAAGTGTTCCAAATCCTCCAGATCCATCAGCAAGTCCTGTATCCAAAGACAAGCTCTCTTACCCACAGTTACAAGCTGAGCAGGCTGAAAGTGGGTAAAACCCAAGGTAGGCATGCCCTTGTATTTTTGGGCGAAATCGGATAGTTTCCCAATTACCGTAAGAACTTTTTTCCTTATCAGTTTCAAAGCTTCAGTCATAATTATAATATCCGTATTATCACCGACATAGCAGGAAGTTGCCCCAAGATGTATGATTCCCCTGGCATCGGGACACTGTTCTCCATATGCATGTATGTGGGCCATGACATCATGCCTGAACTCTTTTTCCTTTTGCTCTGCAACATCGTAATTAATATCATCCTTGAACCGTTTTAATTGATCTATCTGCTCCTGGGTAATATTCAGTCCCAGTTCTTTTTCAGCCTCTGCCAGAGCAATCCATAGCTTTCTCCAGGTCTTGAACTTCATATCCGGCGAAAACAATTGCTGCATCTCTTCACTTGCATATCTAGAGTTAAAAGGGCTTTCATATGTATTTTTCAAAATCTACCAACCTCCAACAATTCCACTTAACATCAATAATTATACATTTATTTTGTTCTATAATCCATATAAAAGTAGGCATACAAAATCATATTTCCTTCAGTCATGCCCTAAATCATTTAAAGTTTATGTAAAGTCTATCCTCTTCAACAAGTCATCCTTTACATTTCAAAAAAATTGCGAGGTATTTTCACCTCGCCCAGATATTTATGAATATGAGATTGATTAATGGAAAATGAAATTGATTCATGGCCCTTTAGTTTAATGCATTTGCAAAACCACAGTTAACTATTATATTACTGTTTACGCATTAATGCAAGGACTATGGATTTATTCCCGTTTTTACTGTCTTTTGCTGCTCAGAATTTTCTTTATACTTACAATCTGCACGCATATGCATAAAATCTCTATTGCTTTTTTCAGATCATCTATAGCCGGGTAAGTTGGCGCAATACGGATATTTCTGTCTCTCGGATCCTTTCCATAGGGATAGGTGGCTCCGGCCTTGGTCAGCGTAACACCTGCTTCTGCAGCCATTGCTACAATTTCCTTTGCACAGCCTTCCATTGTATCAAGGCTGATAAAATAGCCGCCGTTTGGCTTATTCCACCAGGCAATTCCTTTTCCGCCCAGCTCAGCTTCAAAAATATTCAGCACAGCTTCAAATTTGGGTCTGAGGATTTTCGCATGCTTTTTCATATGCTCCTCTATGCCCTTAAGGTCTTTAAAATACCTGACATGCATCAACTGGTTTATTTTATCCGGGCCAATAGTCTGATAAAACATTTGCTTTTTTATAAAGTCAATATTGTCTTTGCTTGCAGCAATCATTGCAACTCCTGCCCCTGGGAAGCTGATTTTTGAAGTGGACGCAAAAATAAACACCATATTGGGATTGCCTGCTTCCTTGCACGCTGTCAGGATGTTCTTCAACTCATCCGGTTTATCCGTGAGGTGATGAACTACATATGCGTTATCCCAAAAAATCCGGAAATCCTTGGCTTTAGGCTTCAATCTGGCAAACCTGTCCACAACTTCATCAGAATATGTGATTCCCTGCGGATTGCTGTATTTTGGCACACACCAAATGCCTTTTATTGATTCATCGCTGCTGACAAGCTTTTCAACAGTATCCATATCGGGTCCGTCACTTTTCATTTCCACATTGATCATTTCTATGCCAAAGAATTCACAAATGGAAAAATGCCTGTCATATCCGGGAACAGGGCATATAAACTTAACCTTGGGTAATTTACCCCAGGGCTGGTCACTTCCCAGCACACCATGAGTCATGGCTCTGGCGATTGTATCATACATTATATTTAAACTTGAGTTACCTCCGACAATTATCTCCTCCGTAGACACTCCCAGCATTTCAGAAAACAACTTCTTAGCTTCTGGAATACCGTCTATCAACCCGTAATTTCGGCAATCCGTGCCACCCTCAGCATTCATGTCGCTTTTGCTGTTCAAACAATCCAGCATTCCCATGGTAATATCCAGCTGATCTGCCCCGGGTTTGCCTCTGGACATATCGAGGTGCAAATTCTGAGCTTTAAAACTATCATATCTATTTTGCAACTCTCTCAAAAAATCCTGCAATTCTGTAACATTCATATCCTCAAATTTTTTCATCATATCCATCTCCTACTGTTGAATGTTTGAAATGTCCGTTTTATTATCAATCAATTTTTCTATATATTCTAATATATTCTATGAAATTATGCAAGTTTAAGATATGAAAAATGCAAATTATTATATCCCGCAGATTTTTCCGGAACAAAAATTTTTTTCACCAACCAACTGAATAACCGTTGTATGTTAAAACCTTATGCAACTGACTTGGTTAGAAAAAAATATAAAGAACAAATAGTAAAGAATAAAAAAGTATCCATACATGCTACTGTATGGATACTTTAGCCGCTATGCAGACTTATTCGTTTTCTTTTTTAGGTGTGCGCTTATTTGCTATATTAACCATTAGCTTTGTAGTTAAATAAAATAAAATCAACACAAGAAATACGCCGCAAATCCCATATAGCATAACCAAGCCGCCTATTCCAACATTTTCCCAACTAAAATTTTTCATTTCCATCCTCCTATCCCAATAGAGTTGGTACCAGTGCCAGCAAAAGTCCACCGGCTACTATCGAACCCAACTGACCTGCCACGTTTGCACTGATTGACTGCATAAGTACGAAGTTTGTAGGATCTTCTTGTTTTGCCATCTTTTGAATAACTCTGGCTGACATTGGGAATGCTGATATGCCGGCTGCTCCAACCATCGGATTAACCTTATTTTTCAGGAACAGATTGAGGAACTTAGCAAACAAAACTCCACCCGCTGTATCGAATACAAAAGCAACAATTCCCATAACCATGATAAGGATCGTATCAGGTCTCAGGAAATGCTCTGCTTTCATTGTTGAGCCAATGGTGATTCCCAGAAGCAATGTTACAAGATTGGAAAGCTCATTTTGTGCAGCATTGGAAAGTCTGTCCATAACTCCACATACTCTGATCAGGTTTCCGAACATCAGAGCACCTACGAGGGGAACGCTTATTGGAGCAATTAGTCCTGCAATTACAGTGATAATTATTGGAAAGAGGATTTTTACTATCTGAGGTACCTCCACCTGCTTGTATTCCATCCTTATCATTCTTTCCTTGCGGGTTGTAAGGGCTTTTATTACCGGGGGCTGTATTATTGGTACCAGTGACATATATGAATAGGCCGCTACTGATATTGGGCCGAGCAGATCCGGAGCAAATCGGGTAGCCACAAAAATTGATGTTGGCCCGTCAGCCGCTCCTATCACACCTATTGAAGCAGCTTCCTTGACATCAAAACCGAGAAAAATAGCCACCATCATTGTAGCAAATATGCCAAACTGCGCTGCTGCACCAAAGAAAAGCATGAAAGGATTTTGCAGAAGTGGAGTAAAATCGATCATTGCACCTACTGCAATGAAAATGAGTATAGGGAACAGCTCTGTCTTTATTCCGGCATTGTACAGAATGGTAAGAAATCCTTCATCCCCTATTGCAGAAGAAAGTGGAATATTTGCTAATATTGCACCGAATCCTATAGGAAGAAGCAACATCGGCTCGTATTCCTTTACTATAGCCAAATAGATTAAAATACCTGCTATAGCGAACATTACTAGGTTTTGCCAGCTTAATCCAAGTATTCCGCTTAATAGTTCCTGCATTGATATGACCTCCATTTTATTTAGTTTACATATACAGTATAGATACTTGCAGGTCACATTTCAAGTAGAAAGTTTTTAGTCCGGATAAACATTCATGGTTTTGTTTTTGGCATCCATTCCAAACCTATGTTCCTTTTTCTTGACAAAAACACACAGTATTGACAGCCGGAAATCAGATTAGGAGACACCCATATCCACTCATTAGATTAAATTACTCTGACTGATAGCTCATGGTTTTCAGTTCACAATTGCACAGGCAATCAGTGTTTAAATCATATTCTTAATTTTATGCGGCAAACTAAATTAATACTTCCTTTATAACCCTGAGGAAATTTCCCCCGGCAATCATATCAACGGTATGTTGAGGATAATTCAGCCTCAAAAGTTCATTGAAAATTTTATATAAATCCTCTACTCCTCTGACATCCTCAGGAGTCTTGTCGATACCGTCAAAATCCGCTCCTAAACCTATACAATCCGTTCCGGCTATTTCTGCTATATGTTCTATGTGCCTTATGATGTCATTAAGGGATGCGTTGCCATCGTCTGTCAAAAACGCAGAGTAAAGGTTGATTCCCATAACCCCGCCTTTATCTTTTAACGCCATTATTTGCTCATCGGTCAGATTCCTTTTGTGGGAACACACTTTTTTGGAGTTGGAGTGGGATGCTATTATCGGTTTTTCGGATAGCTCCATTACATCCCAAAACCCTTTTTCCGACAGATGGGAAACATCAATTATCATGCCCAAACGATTCATTTCCCTTATGACATCTTTTCCAAAGGGAGTAAGTCCACCTCCGCTGATTCCGTCCTCCACTCCATCGGCAATCTCGTTGCGGTGATTCCATGTAAGGCACAGGCTGCGTACTCCCAATCTGTAAAACATCCTTAAAGCTGACAAATCACCCTGCAAAGCTTCTCCGCCCTCAATAGACAATACTGCAGCTATCTTGGATGATTGAAGGGCATCTTCAATTTGCCTGTAATTACAACATAACATCATGTTGTCACTATACTGATCCAACTGTTGATAGAACTTATCTATAATCTGTACTGCACGCTTCATTGCATACGCCTGGCAGTATGATGGACTGACAAAGGCAGCAAAAAACTGTACAAAGCCTTCATAGCGTTTCATTCTTTCCAGATCAATATGGCAGCCGTTTTTAAACAGGCTTTCTCCGGTTTCCATTGATCTTAGAATTGTATCACAGTGGGTATCTACAATAACCAAGGCAATCACTTCCTTATAACAATATTGTGATTTAATTTGATCTTTTTTCTAAAATGCATTTTTTATAAGATTAACGTCATAATCGGTTACGCTTTTATACCTGATCTCTACTACGTCGAAACGGATACTGCTGTCATTGAGATCATACCTATCCAGAAACACACAGGCCAGTTTTCTTATATTGGCTTGTTTGCTTTTCGTGACAGCCTCTGATGGAGCTCCGAATGTCAAGCCGCGTCGGGTTTTCACCTCTATAAAACAAATATATTCCCCGTCCCGGGCAATTATATCAATTTCACCCCATCTGCCAACCCTGAAGTTCTTACAAATGATTTTATAATTGTTTTTTTGCAAAAAATCCGTCGCAATTTTCTCGCCATAAGAGCCTAATTCCCTCTTACTTTGTATAACCATGTCTTTCTCCATAAGTTTTGTCCATATTGCTTACAAACACCAAAATCTCGGCCACCACTTCATAAAGCTCCCTGGGAATTTCACTGCCAGGGTTCATTTTGCTCAGCATGTTTGCCAGATTTTCGTCCTTGTGGAGAGGAATATTATTCTCTTTTGCAATTTCGATCATCTTTTCTGCAGCTTCTCCCCTGCCTGTGGCAATAATCTTCGGCGCTCTGTCCTCCCCGGGTGTATATTTTAAGGCTGCAGCCGTTTTGATCTTTTCATCGCTCTCTTTTTTCATGACCTACTCTCCAAATTCATGTTAATTTTATATTAACTCAAGATCGGTTTCAAACAAAGCTTTTAACTTAAAAATCATTCTTTTACCCAACAGGAAACAAATCAGTGATTGCTTGTATAGTTTTGAAACAGTACCACTGGCACAAAAATTATTATATTAAGTAAATCTATATCCTGTAATCAACAGAGGTGTTTTCCATAGTGACCCTGGTAATAACTTTCTCCACATTCAACAAATCAACTTTTTCATTGCTTATGCAGTATTTGATGTCCGCCAGCTTATATCCTTTGCTTTCAAGATGGTCAAAGAGCATCGCGTTGTTCTCTTTCAGAAAGTCAACAATTTCCTGCCTTTCAACACGGATATTCAAATTTACGCTCTTTCCCCTGATTGAAACCAAAGTTTCAACCATGCCCATATGTTCAGTTTCCAAAGCAATCAGCAATGTTGCCTTTTCCGGACTGATTTTTTTGGAACCTTTTTTTAATATGTAAAGCTCTGCTGTGGTATTTTTGTCAGGCAATTTTATCGGAATCTGAAAATAAACCGAGTTGGCGTAAATATCGTTCATAAAGCTTATGTTGTTTCTGATGTTTTCCATGCGGTTGATCAATTCTTGGTTTTTCGGAAGAGGCAATGATTTGAGGGTCTCTTCAAGCTCTGTCAGTTTAGAAAGCATCTTTTTATGCAGTTCCTCCAAATCGGAAGCTTTATTTTTTTCCCTCTGCTTGCTTAAATCTATGTATAAATCTTCCAGCTCCTTTTTCAGAAAAGCAATCTTTTTCATTATAACTGCTCTGTCCCTGGATTCCGGGCTGGAAAGGGCTGCATCGGCTAATTCGTCCTTTACCATGCTTTCATTACTTGCCATTAATCTCTCTTCCCTTACCGGCGAGGAGTCTTCCATACTTTCTGAGACATGGCCGTCCAGGATGCTCAAGAGCTTACCCAATTCGGAACTTGAATTTTCCGTGCTTATCCCTATAGCTTTATTACCTGTCAGTATTGATAAGCTGTTCTTCAACTCCTGAATATCCTTTGTGTCATTCAGTAAGCTTCTTATCATGTCCTTTTGGTCCATGACTTCGGGAAAACCGTTGCCATGGGAAATGGCGGACGGTGCATTGTTATCATCAGTATGCTTAAAAGCTGAGTTGACTATGTTTTCTGAACTGTTCAGGAACACCGCAAAGTCATGCTTTTGCAGTTCAAAACCATCGGTTTCCATATTTACCCAATCACCGACAATATCATTCAAAAGACGAGATATTTCATCAATTTCCTTTCCCAGTTTAAATCTTCCATCCACAATCCTGTTCAGGGCTTCCAGGCTTTCGTTGCTGAAATCCAGCCTGTTTTTATATAAAAACACTGCTTTTTCAGGTGTCAAACCTTTCAGGCTTTTTAATGCATCTAATAAGCTTGTAAAATCCTCTTTGGTATAAGTTATGTTGCCGGTCTGTAACTCCCTTAACAGATCAATGCCGGCCTGGTCATCAGGCCTTATGCCAAGCCTCATCAGTTCTCTCCTGATGATTTCATCCTGGGATTGGGAGGTCTCGCTGATAACCGGTTCCATTACCAGCAGATTTCCCATTTTTCCTTTCACCAGAAGAGTGAAATAATCTCCCGGTTTTCCTTCTATATCATTAGTCAACATCGCTGTCAGTTCCGTACCGTCAAAAAGCCTCATAACAAGCTCTTTTGATGTCTTCTCAATAATTCTGGCTCTGATGACATCCCCCGTTTTTAACTTGTCAAGAACTTCAGACGTTATAGGGGTACTGACATTGCTTCCCTGCGTTAAAGTGTTAATTCTCATAACATCACCTGTTAAGGACATAATGAAAAATATGCCTTCCTTGGCAAATAATTGATGGTTACTGCTGAAACTAAGCCCCTTGCCTGACTGTGCATTTCTTTCTTGCAGAAAAGTTAACATGGATGATTACGTTAAAAAATGCTTGGTATAACTTACTCTATGTATCGGACAAATACCGTATTTTTTTATAGCATTAATATGCTCCTTTGTACCATATCCTTTATGTTTTTCAAATCCATATTGGGGATAGAGCCTGCCCATCTCGGTGATCATCCTGTCACGGGTTACTTTTGCAATGATGGAAGCGGCGGCTATAGAAACGCTCAGGGCATCACCTTTGACAATAGATATTTGATCTATGCCGGTATCACCAAGCCTGACAGCATCAATCAGCAACAGATCCGGTTGAGGATTAAGCTGCCCAATTGCTATTTTCATGGCTCTTTTCGTGGCATTTAAAATATTGATTTCGTCAATGCATTTTTCATCTACTATTCCCACGCCATAAGCAACTGCTTTTTCTATGATAGTATTGTAAAGGATATCCCTTTTTTGGGGAGAAAGCTTTTTTGAATCATTCAAATCCTCTATAAATACGCCCTCAGGCAGGATAACCGCGGCAGCAACCACAGGACCTGCCAAAGGCCCCCGTCCCGCTTCGTCAATCCCGGCTATCATCTTATATCCGTTCCTGTAAGCATCCATCTCATATCTGCACAACTGAGAAAACCTGTCAATTTCCTTTTCCAGTTCTGCTTTCTTCTTTTCATACTTGGCGGTGAGTTTATCCAATCCGGTTTTATGCTGCCCGCTCAGGGATTTCAGATAGGAAAGGGCGGAATCAATATCCATTTTCTTTATACTTTCTTCTATTTCTTTCAAAGTCATCTTCTTTTCCATGGCCGTCACCACACGCTTTCAGGTCTTTCCAAGGTTATTCTGCCTATCTTGCCCCCGCGGAACTCATCCAGCACTATGGCAGCTATCCTGTTATAATCCACTTCTCCGCCGGATACTATACATCCTCTTTTTCTCCCTGTCTCTTCCAGAAGTGTTGCACCGTCTTTGCCTTCAACAGTCTCCAGCTTAAATCTTGCCTTCAGATTCTCGGGATAAGTTTGACTAAGGCGTGCCAAAAGCCTTGCAGCTATTTCCGTGGTATCCAGTATTTCATCTTTTATGGCTCCGGTAAAGGCAAGGTTTAACCCAACCTGCTGATCATCAAATTTAGGCCACAATATTCCAGGGGTATCCAACAGCTCAATCTCTTCATTAATCCTTATCCACTGTTTGCTTCGGGTAACACCCGGCCTGTCACCGGTGGCTGCGGTTGCCCGTCCGGCTACTTTGTTTATGAAAGAGGATTTGCCTACATTCGGTATTCCGACCACCATGGTTCTGATTGGTCTGAATATCCTTCCTTTCTGCCTGTCCCTCTCAATTTTGCCTTTCATCATAAGCCGCAGCTTGGCTTTAAGGTCGTTGATGCCCTCACCTCTGATGGAATCAATAAAAATACTGGTATAACCCTGTGAACTATACCACTTACTCCATTCCTTTGATATTTCCCTGTCCGCCAGATCAGACTTGTTTAAAGCCACTATCCTTGGCTTATCCTTAATTATTTCATCTATTTCCGGATTCTTGCTGCTTAGGGGAATCCTAGCATCCAAAAGCTCAATGACTATATCCACCAGCTTCAGATTTTCTGACAGGATTCTTCGGGTCTTGGCCATATGACCCGGAAACCACTGTATGTTCATTTCTACCTCCAAATGTATGCTAATAGATTGAGCCAAATACATTAAACGGATATACTCTGAAAACAGCCTTTCCTTTTATACGTTCAAAATCTATAAGCCCTATCTGCCTGCTGTCACTGCTGTTTTCCCTGTTATCCCCCAGAACAAACACCTTGTTTTCGGGAACAACCAAAGGAAACTCAATTCCATAGGCAATTGGCTCTGTTATCCCTTTTGCATAGGGCTCATCCAGCTTCTCTCCATTTATATAAACGCTTCCGTCTCGGATATCCACTTCATCTCCGGGAACACCTATAACCCTTTTTATATAATCTATTTCATTTGGATCAGGAATAGGCAGATATTTGAATGAGCCTTCCTGATATTTCAGGATTACTATGTCTCCTCTTTTCGGAGGACTAAAAAAATAACCCGTCTTGAATACTATCAAACGCTGTCCGTCAAAAAGGGTATCCTGCATTGAGTCTCCCACCACAAGGGCCTGCTCAAAAACAAAACCTCTTATCAGCAGCGCCAGCACTATTGCTATTATTATAGCCAGCAACCACTGAACAGCTTCTTTTATTACATTGTTGTTATTCTTTTCAGATTCGGATGTAACACTTTTTGTTCCCATGTCCAGCTCCAACCTTATTATGTGATAGATTTGAAAATAATATATATAATAAAAGGGACTCACTGTCCCTTTTATTATATGCATAATACATTTTAATCAAGTTTCTCTTTAACCTTGGATGCCTTACCGACTCTTTCACGCAGATAGTAAAGTTTTGCTCTTCTGACTTTACCTCTTCTTACGATTTCTATTTTTTCAATATTTGGGGAGTGCAACAGGAATATTTTTTCTACTCCAACTCCATAGGAAATCCTTCTTACTGTAAAAGTTTCCTTTAAACCTTCACCTTTCATGGCGATCAAGGTTCCTTCAAAGACCTGTATTCTTTCTCTGTTTCCTTCCTTTATCTTTACATGCACTCTAACATAATCACCAATCTTTAAATCCGGAAGATCAGTCTTCAACTGTTCCTGTTCTACTGCTTTGATTAAGTCCATTTTCTTCCTCCTCCCTTTCCTAGACGTTCTTGTATTTAAACAGAGGACCGTCCGTAATTCACACGGTAGATATTATATCATATTGTTTTTGGATTTGTAAATCATTTTAGCATAAATCTTCTTCTAAATTCTGATAAATAATAATAGAAAAAGCTTATTAATTAAATCTGTTGTGCTAGCTTTTTTATAGGTAAAAATTGCGAATGAAAAACTCCAACATAATATTGTAACCTATCATTAAT
>ENA-UPSB01001772-UPSB01001772.1-bioreactor-metagenome-genome-assembly--contig:-NODE-1772-length-23439-cov-1136.992345_pt1 | contig 23439 bp, 19 predicted proteins | sample MGYA00238182_ERZ773286 | MGnify/ENA primary metagenome ERZ773286 (study PRJEB29026, sample SAMN07631240) | bioreactor metagenome | isolation source: Switchgrass digestor | place: USA: Dartmouth... | reverse complement strand
TGGCCATTGGACTGGCCATAGAAGCATTGTCGCAGGGGATATCAGTGTATTTCAGAACACCTACTCTTCATCAACAGTAAAGATAAATATAACTATTACCAACAACACTTTTATTGAGTATTCTACTGATATGAACTATTCCATTGAATATTACAACGGTTCTACCTGGGTTAAAATACCATTAGAATTTTGCATTGATGATGTTATGATTTTCCTGCATCCTCAAGAATCGAAAGAATTTAATATCTATCTATATCCTGATCAGTATTATTATCAGCCGGGAAAATATCGTATATGCAAAACAGTTTCCTCAAATGATGGGATATATAAGCTTACTTCTCCATTTAATATTCAGTAGTAAAGCTAATATCAGTTCTATCATGGGAAAATCCTCTTATCAAAAAAGGTAAAGAAGGAACATTACGAAAATATCAATCGTCTAATTTAGTAGTAAAAATATGGTGAAGGTCGCACGCCATTTTTTTCATTACTATTTGTGTCGCCAGCGACAGCGGGGGAAAGGAGAATTTTATGAAAAAAATTCTAGTATTACTTGTGATAGCTGGACTACTTCCAGCTTTAATGGTTGGATGTCAGTCAATTGAAGGAAAAGCATTAACAAGTAAGTATGTCAAAGAAAGCTCGCAAAATAGCACAGAAAAACAAGATACGAAGATAACGATGTATCTTGAAAAACCTAAGTACAACCTGCCAATTAATGAAATTACCTTGCAAATCAAAAATCTAGAAACTGATAGTTACCAATTTGGGCAATACTATACTATTGAAATATACCAAGACAATGCATGGCGTAAAATCCCATTTAAAAAAAATACGGGCTTTGATGATATCCTATATACTTTAGAATCTGGAAAAACACATAGCCAGATAATAAATTTGCAAGGACTTGATTACAAAATAACAAAAGGGAAATATAGGATTAGTAAGGACTTCAACTCAAATGGCAACAAGATAACACTTGAAACCGAATTTAATATTGACTAATTCCGAACACTCAAAGCCACGAGTACCATATGATACTCGTGGCTTTGGGTACAAGTTCTATTTAGTTGTACATGGTTACTTATTATCCCCCGTGGTCTTTTTATACCGATTTGTTGCTATTTACAATATTTTCGTTTGTACCTCGTAAAAAACATAACACAGGGGTATGCTGCAATTAGGATTGTTGTCCCAACTGGTCAGGACGCCCCATCCGCTTTGGGAAACGACCCTGTAGTCCGCATTCAGCGCTTTTGCCGTCAGATAGGTGTAATTGTCCGCCGCGCTGAACCACTGTCACCGCCGGGGTATAATTGACCCATAAAGCCGGACAAGAATTGACCCACACCAAACAACGGTCTACCATAAGAGTGAGACAAGCTTTTATGGGAGATGACCGTATGATAAGGAGTGGGCTAATTAACATGATACGCGAAAAATCACAAAATGGGAAGAGTGCATATGCCATAAGTAAAGAACTTGGCATATCAAAAAACACAGCAAAAAAGTACATAAAGCAACCAAAAGCCGAGCATGGACTTAAGGGCAGGACAAAGCCATCAAAACTTGATCCTTTCAAACCTAAGATCAAAGAAATGATGGAGAACGGGATATTCAACTGCGTTGTGATCATGGAAAGGCTGCAGGCTATGGGATACACTGGAGGAATTACGATAATCAAGGATTATGTAAAGCCATATAGACCTGCAAGAAATCTACCGGCAGTACGAAGGTATGAAACATTGCCTGGCAAGCAGGCGCAGATGGACTGGGGGATTACCTATTACATAGATGAGAGAGGGAATATACATAAAACACCAGCCTTCGTAATGATATTGGGCAATTCAAGATGTAAGTATATTGAGTTTACTAAGCGATGCGATATATACAGCCTTATGAGGTGTATGGTAAACGCCTTCGAGTATTACGGCGGTGTTCCGGAAACAGTTCTGACCGACAGAATGAAGACTGTAATAGACGGCAGCGAGGCTGGAAAGCCGATATGGAACAGCAGGTTCGAAGACTTTGCCGCGGACATGGGTTTCATACCGAAGGTATGCCGTGTAAGGAGACCCCAGACAAAAGGGAAAGTTGAACGACTGGTAAGCTATGTGAAGGATAATTTCCTACCGGGAAGGCAGTTTAAGGACCTGGATGATTTAAACCGGCAGGCTCTTGAATGGTGCAGGAAGGTAGACAGCAAAGTCCACGGAACTACTGGAGAAATACCACTTGAAGCCTTAAGGAAAGAATCTCTTCTTCCTCTGCCGGATAAATCTGTCCGGGACAAATACAGATGGGAAACAAGGAAAGTAACGCGGGATGGTTTTGTAAGTTACGACGGTGCTAAGTATGGGGTACCATGGCAGTACAGCGGCAGAGAGGTCAGGGTCAGAGTATGCGGTGATTGCTTTGAAGTCTTCTATGGCGAGATAAGAATAGTATGTCACAAGATAAATTATGCGTCAGGCCGGATAGTATGGTCTAAAGGCCAGTACCAGGGTCTTGCTGAAAGAGGCGGTATGGCATTACCACTTCCCTTTGCCAGAAAAAAAGAGGCAGAGGCGGTCGAAATACGCTCATTAAGTGTGTACGATATACTGGCGGGGGTGATATCCAATGGTTGAACTGGAGCATGCCCGCAACATCCTTTCCGAGCTTGGGCTGGACACGGCTTCCGAGCTGTTGGAAGCAAAGATTGAAGATGCGATACATAAAAACGCTACTTACCTGACGTTCATAAGCGAGCTTCTGGAGGCGGAGATACAGGAAAAGAGGAGGCGAAGCGAAGAGACAAGGATCAAGCTGTCCGGGCTGCCCCACAGAAAAACACTGGAAGAGTTTGACTTCAGCTTTCAGCCCAGCATAGACGTAAAGCAGATCAGGGAACTGTCAACACTTGCTTTTGCAGCAAGGGCTGAAAACGTGATCTTTTTGGGGCCTCCTGGCGTGGGAAAGACACACCTCGCGGTAGGTCTTGCAATGCAAGCGCTAAGATCGGGAATGACTGTATATTATGCCGACCTGGCACATCTCATAGCAGACTTAAAAAGGGCAGCAGAACAAGATAGGCTAGATCGTAGATGGCGTGTATATACCCGGCCTGACATACTGATTATCGATGAAGTAGGTTATATGCAATTAGATCGAGCATCAGCAGAGCTGCTTTTTAGAGTAATATGTGAAAGATATGAAAATGGCAGTATAATCCTTACCAGCAATAAATCCTTTGGAGAATGGGGTGAGCTAATGAGCGACACAGTAATAGCTACAGCAATACTGGACAGGTTACTGCATCACGCACATATCATAAACATCAGAGGTGAAAGCTACAGGCTAAAAAACAGGTTAAAAAGCGGCGTCAAAATCGCGCCGTCGGCCGGCATCCCAGTATAGATAATCGTTGGCAAAGAAGAAAAACGACCGTAAAAAGATGGCGGTTGGAAACCGGCGATTGGGTCAATTTTTAACCGGCGATTGAGGGTCAAAAATATTCCGGCGTTGACACCACATGGGGATCCAGTCCTGTTCGCATGATGCACCGACAGTCCCTTCCCCTGATGTTATGCTGTCGCCTATGAACTCGATTTTGTACGGCCTGTCCTCAACGGGAAGGAATTCCCCGTCAAATCTCACAGAATGTATATGTACCAGGCATCCTTTGTCAAAGCTCATTGGCTGGACATCCTTCATTATTCGCACATTCTTTGCGGCGCCCGCGTTCATCCCTCTGAATACGCATAACCAATGTCTTCCCGCAGTCACCATCTGCCTTGCTACAGGATATGAGTTGATGAGTATGCTTATCCACGGCTCATACACATCATAATCCGTCTCGACCTCGATCCACAGTTCCGAACCTTTGGCATTGAACTCGATTCCGCTTCCGGTCCAGAAAAGCGTCAACGGTGAAAGGCGCCCGGTCATGCGCCCGTGGACCTTCATGTTTCGGATATCAGATAATGAATAGATCTTCAGATTGCTGTTTTCTTTCATTTGAACACCACCCTAACTATTGGTTATCTCATATGTCCTGTGTTCATTCAGGAAAAGGAACTCTTCATCTTTTAAGTCAAATCTGTCGCTTAATAATATTTATAAGGCATAACTGCAGTCACTTATGATACGTCTCACCGTTGATGATCTTGAATGCCCGGTATATCTGCTCGAGCAATATAAGGCGGGTCAGTTGATGAGGAAATGTCATGTCAGACAGGGACAGCCTCACGTTAGCTTTTCTTATAAGTTCAGGAGCAAGTCCCAGGGAACCCCCTATAACAAAGGTAATACTGGAGTTCCCGCTTATCATACAGTTTTTCAGCACCTTTGCAAACTCTTCGGAACTCTTTTTTGCACCCTTTACGTCCAGGACTATGAGGTAATCTCCGTCCTTCACTTTGCCAAGAACTCTGGATGCTTCCCTGCTTTTGATCTGTTCCTCCCGGGCTGCGCTTAAATCATCAGGCGCCGGTTCATCCGCTGCTTCAATGATCCTGAGATCGCAGAACCGGGACAGGCGTTTTGAATACTCCTCAATGCCTTCCTTCAAATAACGCTCTTTGATCTTTCCAACTGCTATGATGCTAATCTTCATATGACCTTTCCATGTAAACTTTCTTATTGATAGTCTATCCAAAAACCATCTTGTACACGGTACTTACCCTGCGAATCTTCAAATCGGCCAGACTGTTCTCAATGTCACCGGGCCAGCCTGCCTGTTTCCGCAAAAAAATACTTCATAATTCCGTTATTTCGCAGAACTGTCCCCAATAAATCCTGATTTCCAGGAGTAAACCCAATTCTGCAGAACCGTCCCCCAGTTTTGCAGAACTGTCCCCAAAAACCATACCGTCAGATCTCGATCACTCTGCTTGCGCGGTCACGGAGGGCTATGTCAAGCGTGATGTCAGAGCCGGCGTTTACGCACTTCTCACACAGTACGCTGCGCACAGTCTGGTATGCCAGTTCCGGAAAGTTGTTCTCCTTGCTCAGGTGCCCGAGCAGGAACTTTTTTGTGCCGCGCTCTGCCATATAGGCGACTACTTCTCCGGCAGCATCATTGGAAAGGTGGCCGTGCTTGCCTGCGATACGCTGTTTCAGCGGCCACGGATAAGGCCCCATTTTGAGCATCTCCAGGTCATGGTTCGATTCCAGCAGCAACAGGTCGCTGTCCTCAAAGTTGCGGAGCAGATCCATGCTGATATGGCCGATATCGGTGGCAATGGTAGCCTTCCTGCCCGCTGAAGAAAAGCTGTAGCCCACCGGCTCATTGGCGTCGTGCGGTATCGGGAACGGGGTAATGGTAATGTCCCCTATTTCAAAAGGCACATATGAAGAGAATATTTTTTTATTGCACTCGCGGACAGGGCCGATCATCTGATCCATTGCTTCCCATGTGCCCCGGCTCGCATATATGGGCAGGTCGTACTTTCGCGACAGGACGCCTGCGCCCCTGATATGATCAATGTGTTCGTGGGATACTAAAATGGCGCTGATTTCCGACAGTGATTCTCCTATCGAACACAACGCCCCGGCTATCTTTTTGCCGCTCAATCCCGCTTCGACAAGCAGCTTCGTTCTCTCTGCCGCTATGAATACGGCATTGCCGCTGCTGCCGCTGAATAAACTGCAAATTTTCATCCCTGTATCACCGTAATATAGCACTGCAGCCCAAAGTGCTGCTTTCCTTCAGTAACTACGCCAATGCTGTTATTCTTCAATCCTTACGATATCTGCCCCGAGGCTCTGAAGCTTTTCGACGAAGTTTTCATAACCCCGGTCTATGTACTTTACATTGCTCACCTCTGTCTTGCCTTCGGCTGCGAGGCCAGCAAGCACGACCGCTGCCCCGGCCCGCAGGTCGATGGCGTTGACCTGGGCGCCCGTTAACGTCACGGGACCTTCAATAATAGCCATGCCGCCGTTTGCGCGTATCTTCGCACCCATCCTGCGCAGCTCGTCCACGTACTGGAACCTTTGCGGCCATATGCTTTCCGTTATGGTGCTGTTCCCTTCCGCGAGACACAGTAGTACGGTCACCGGCGGATGGAGGTCGGTCGCAAAACCGGGATAAGGGAGCGTTTTTATATTCACCTTCCGGATGGTCCCGTTGCCGCCCGTCACCCTTATCCAGTCATCTCCCTCTTCAACATTGATGTTCATTTCCTGAAGCTTTGCCGAGAGGGATTCCAGATGCTTCGGTATGACATTCCTTACGGTCACGTCGCCGCCGGTGGCGGCTGATGCTATCATAAACGTTCCCGCCTCGATCATATCCGGTATTATGGAGTGGACGTTGCCGCCTTTAAGGGACTTTACTCCTCTTATCTTTATGACATCGGTGCCTGCGCCCTTTATATCCGCTCCGGCAGCATTGAGGAAATTGGCCGTATCCACTATATGAGGTTCCTTTGCGGCATTTTCGATAACAGTGGTGCCTTCGGCCATGACTGCCGCCAGCATGAGATTGATCGTCGCTCCGACACTGATAACGTCAAGGTATATCTGGTTCCCTGTCAGTTTCTCAGCAGAAAGTTTAATCATTCCATTTTCAATGACGACCTTCGCACCTAAAGCCTCAAAACCTTTTATATGCTGGTCTATCGGCCTGTGACCGAAATCACAGCCGCCGGGCAGGGCCACTTCCGCTTTCCCGAAACGGCCGAGCAGCGCTCCCAAAAGGTAATATGAAGCCCTCATGCTTTTGATCATGTCGTAGGATGCTATATAGGAATTTACATCGGTGGAATCGATGAGAACTGTGTTCCTGTCTTCGAATGTGACCTTCGCTCCAAGCTGGGTGAGCGTTTCCTCCAATATGCGGGTGTCTTTTATATCAGGAAGATTTTCTATCCTGCAGCTTCCTTCGATCAGCAATGCCGCAGGCAATACAGCTACCGCTGCGTTTTTGGCACCGCTTATATAGATATCGCCTTTCAGCGGCTTGCGTCCGTGTATGATGATTTTCTCCAATCCCTGCGCACCTGCTTTCTTGTCATTCGTGTAAAAAGGCAGAATATGCCCTTGTTCCCTGTTACATTATATCACTGTTTCATGCAATACTACAACGGCATTTTGATGCGCGGGCTTCAGCCATCGGATAACAGGCTGCGGATGCAAGATAACAGGTCCTATGTGCCAGATAAGAGAAGCAGATATAGAATAACAGGTACCCTGCGCCAGGCGTCGGACTGCAGGCAAAATGTGCCGAGTGCAGGCCGGCAGATATCATGCGGCAGGCGTCAGGCAGCAGGTACCATGTACCAAGTATCATACATCCCGCGGCAAGCGCCATGTACCTGGTATAGAGCGGCAAGCGTCAAATGCCAGGCATCATGCCTCAGGTGTCATGCGGGCTGATATACACAGGCTCATGCATTCCCTTTATTTTGACACGCCAGACTGGCAGTAGCTCTACTGTTTCCACATCTCCCATCGATGGCTCCTCCAGCTTGTATCCGCTGTCTATGGATGTGATGACCATGTCGCTTTTTTCTTTAAAATAGGCAAGCAATGCCTGATAGGCCTCGAACTGTTCGATATTTTCATTTGAGAATCCTTTGAATTGATGTCTCCGGTATTCGAGACGGCTTACCTCCCTGCCCCTGAGCGTGATGGAAAAGCAATTGTCGAACAGCAGCGATCCGCCATACGTTTCTATGTAATCCAGTGTCCAGCCGCCGTCACCATTCTCTTCCGATCTGTCCAGCACAAACTTCCCGGCAAGCAGTCCTTTTTCCTTCATGAACTTTATTGCAGCCTCTTCGGCTTCCATCATGCTGACAGCCTCCCGGACCCGGGCTGCGTTTTCGGCAGTATATATGAAACTGTCAATGCCGGTGAATTCGATCTTGCCGTCATTGCTGAAAAATCGAGAACCGTCCCCGGAAACTTCATATTCCGGTCCCAAAAGCCTTTCGGCGATATTTCCTCCGTCCAGTTCACTTTTTATGTACACAAGCCTGCTGTTGCCGCCCGGCTTCGAAGGGATCTCACATTCAAGCATGATACCCCTTTGCTCCAGTATCAGCCTGGTGTTTTCCAGGGTCTCCTTGCTGACGCCCTGGCTGCTGCGGAATATCAGCATGTTTGCAAGCAGAAAAACGTTGAAAACCAGCAGCAGGACAATAACTACGTTTTTAGCTTTTGATACATCCATATATCAATCTCCTTCTTCGGCGATCATATCAAGATAAGCCGTGGCCCCTTCCCCCGTCGTTATTATCAGCGCAGGCTCAAGTAACTTATCCTTGCTGCTGAGGATATAATAGCCTGTATCTATCCTTGATATGTTTATATTGCGCCACAGGATGTTTTCATTTGATAAAAGCTCCATCAGCCTGTCATTATAATTGTGCGTACGCCCGATCCTGAAACTTCTGATCAGCCAGTCGCATTCCAGTACCCGTCTGCTGTCGGCAAGTATCCTTATCGCATAGCCCAGTTTACCGCCGTTTCCGTCCTTTGTTTCATATTCCGTCCTGACTTTCAGGCCGTATACACGGTAGTCGAAGCCGAACTCATATATGCCGCCGGCTTTTTTCTCGACAGACGATAAGATTATATCTGTTTCCGGCCCTACCAATTCGTTTATTCCGGCCATGAATTTATATGCGTTCATCAGCGCTTCGCTTGCCTTTGTCCCGCTCGTGTCTGCGCTGCCGAGATAGCGGTATGTAAGATATCCGTCTGAATAATACCTGTAAATGTTGTTCCCATACGTATACTGGATCATATCTCCGTTATATGTATACTTGTTGTACCTGCCTTCTTCATCTCCAAGTATGATATTTGCCAGCATATCTTCATCATTTGCCGCCGCCGGCAGATCCGCCGACAGGACCCTGTAAGGCCAGTACCTCGGCGAAGAAACTACATAAAGGACATCAGGCTCATCCCCGGACTTATTCAGCTTGCTTCCGGACAGGGTCTTGTATTTACGGTACTTATTCTTGCTGCCTTCTTCAAGTTTGCTTATTACGTTCGTAAGATTGGCAGCCTGTTCATACCTGACCTGGTCCGTACTGTATACCGTACCGTCATCACCGCAGATGTAGAATGTGCCGGTATCCTCGCGCACTATATCCTTTCTTACCATAAGTTTGCTGAATCGTGGCATATCCTGCACAGGACTTCCCATCCCGAGGAACCATCCCAGCAGATCGGGCTCCAGATAAAATCCGAAATCGACAAGGATACCCCTCTTTGTAACTATTTCTTCCCATTTCTCATCTGACACGTTCAGTTCTGCGTTACCGGTCGCGATCCTGCTCAGCCCTGCGATCACTTCATTGAAAAATTTCATGTAATGGTCATGGTCATTTGAGATTATCCAGTAATCATTATCTCCATTGGAAACGACAAGCTTGTCAGGTACGAACAGGTTCTCCCTTATTGCTTCATTGCTGACCTGGATATCTTTGCTGAAAAGTGCCGATAAAAAACTAAAAGGAGTCCCCTGGTTCTGATAGTTCCAAAGGATCCCCACCTGTAAAAGACCTGTTATTATCAAGATAAAAATAAGGACCGTCTTCAGTCGTTCTTTCAATTCACGGCTCATTTAAGCCCTCGCTGTTATGTAGTTTACTTACCGCTGAACCAGTCAATGATCTGCTTCCCTGTCTTCTTAAACTGGCCCCACCAGCTGTCTTTGAAAACGGTGACCGAAATCGGGGTATACTGGACTCGTTCCGGGTCCTTCTCGGAAGTCCTGTATGCTATGAGAAGCAGGTCGTATTCGCCGGGGTCGAGTTCGAGTTCGGTCGATAATGCACCAGATCCGATATTTAATACTCTGTCTCCGTCGGGAAGTTCGATCGTCTCATACACGCCTGACTCACTGCTGAGCATCGCTATCAATATCTCAACATCCGTATATTCTGATTCGAAGGAGATTTCAAAGGTTTTTCCATATGTGGTCACATCTCCATCGATATTCTCGGGCTTCTTTATGGTTACGACAGACAGTCCGTTGCTTACAGGCTTGCCCGATTCCAGCACTTTTCGAATAGCGCGCCAGAATGCGGCATCGGGATCTTCCTTCTGCTCCGTATCCTTCTCCGTGCCGCCGGCAGTTTCCTTTTCCGCAGAAGCGGCAGCTGTTTTCGTATCACCTGCGGCGGTATTCTTTACAGAAGCATTTGGTCCGGTCTGGCTTCCTTCGTCCTTTTGGGTGCTGTTGTTTGAAGACAGATTCGCAGGTATATTTGCAGGCGCTACAATTGAACTTGCAGGTGATACCGCAGATGCATTCGACGTCGCGGACGTACCCGACGGTGCATTTACGGTTGTTTTTGAAGATGCTCCTGAATCCCCTTCTTCAGGTGGTTTTGCATATGCTGTAGATACGGCTGCTATGAATATCAGCAACACTATGAAAACAACACACAGTTTTTTCAACATTGTCCATATCTCCCAAACTGCTCAGCCGTCTTCGGCCGCAGATAAATGCATTTTAGCCAGCTTTATTATACAGAAATAGTGTTACAAAAATATTACATGCCATTTAAGATTAAATTACATAAAAATCCCTCAAAACGCACTATTTTACGGGCCTGTCTGCCTCACCGGAAGCCTGACCGTAACTTCCGTACCGAAGCCGACCTTACTGCTTACGTTAATCGAACCTTTGTGAGCCTCCACGATCTCCTTCGCTATGGACAGGCCAAGACCCGTTCCGCCCATTTCCCTGGAGCGGGCTTTGTCCACCCTGTAAAATCTTTCGAATATCCTGTCGATGTCCTCTTCCGGTATGCCTATGCCTGTATCTGCAACCTTGAAATATACATCATTATATATTTTACCGATGTATACGGTGATTTTTCCGCCTTCCGGCGTATACTTCACGGCATTGCCAATGATATTGAACGCCACCTGCTCGAGCCTGCCGTAGTCTCCTTCTATCTCGGGTATCTCATTCAGTTCAAAGCATTCGATCGTCTGGCGCCTGGAATCAGCTTCGATTTTCATTCTATCGGCAACATTCCTCACCAATTCGACAAGTGACATTTTTTCAAAATTCCACTTGGTCTGCTGGTAATCCAGCCTTGAAAGCTGAAGCAGGTCTCTTATAAGCCTGGTCATCCTGTCCGCTTCGGAATTGATGACAGTCAGGAAGTGTTCCGCAGTCTCCCTGTCTTCCAGCGCACCGTCCAGGAGCGTTTCCGAATAACTCTTTATCGATGTCAGCGGAGTCCTGAGTTCATGGGAGACATTTGCCACGAACTCCTTTCGCATATCCTCCAGCCTTTGCTGCTCCGTGATATCCTGCAGCACTGCGATAACTCCCTCCGGCTTTTTAACTTCATCAGTGAATACGGCGAAATAGACCTTTATTGTCTTGCTCCCGACATTTATACTCATCTCTGCAGTCTGATTCGACTGAAGATAGAGCACATCCTCCAGGGAGTATTCGAAACCGAACCGGGTCCTGTAATCGCTGAAATTGGACAATCCATCTGCTCCCAGTATCCTCATGGATGCAGGATTGATATGAATGACCTCGCCCTTGAGATTGAATGCTATGATGCCGTCGGTCATGTAGTTCAGAATGGTTTCCATTTTGCTTTTTTCGCTCGATATCTCCGCCAGGTTGTCCTTAAGGTTCCGGGCCATGTAGTTGAAGGTTTCCGTCAGCCTGCCTATCTCGTCGCCGGATTTTACTTCAAGTTCCTGGTCAAAGTCTCCCTTTGCTATGTTCTGTGCTTTCTGCATCAGTTTTGCCAGCGGGGAGGTGATCGTCCTGGAAAGGAAATATCCTGCTATGAGCGCAATTATTAAGCCTATGAGAAAGCTTGTATATATGATGTTGTTGAAATACCTGGTGATCGAAGCCCAGTCATCCCTGTAATATCTAAAGTATATGATGTTTTCACCGACCGGCTTCGCATAGTCAAAAAAGCTCGATCCTCCCGAGCTTTCAAGTATCCTCTTGTTGTCCTCCTTCCCCGCAAGGGCCCGGACGAAGTTATCCGAGCCCAGAAGGGAATTCAGCGCCAGTTCCCTGGTGCTGTTGATGAATTCGTTATCATTGGTGAAGTATATCTCACCGGCGATGGTATCGTAGATGGTATAGCTCCTGTTTTCAAGATTGAGCTGGAAAACGCTCTCGCTGTTCTGCAGGGCGATCTTCAGCTCTTCAGCGGTGGGAGAATCGTCGTCTGTGGCGATGGACCAATCCTCGAATCCCTTCTCGATCCTCCATTTGAAGTCGTCGTAATATTTGCTCTCTATCCTGCCGTTGAGATACAGCCCTATCGGGACGATAAGGCAGAATATGATCAGACAGAAAAAAATGACCAGCCGCCACTGTAAACTTTTCGGGAACATACACACCTCATATATGAGAATGCTTCAGGGCATGCATTATTTATCCTGTTTGTCGAAGTAATAGCCTACCCCTCGCTTGGTCAGAATATACTCGCAATTGGCAGGGTCCCTCTCAAGCTTCTCCCTGACCCGTCTTATGGTGACATCCACAGTCCTGACATCCCCATAATACTCGTAGCCCCAGACCTTCTCAAGGAGATTCTCCCTTGAGAATATCTGTCCGGGATGCATGGCAAGGAACTTTACAAGTTCGAACTCCCTCAATGTCAGCTCGATCTCCTGTCCGTCTCTGGTTATCTCGTATCTGTCGCAGTCTATCCTGAGATCGCCGCACTGCACTATATTCGTCTTAGTCGCAGCGACCTCCTCCAGGGCTGTCCTCCTGATATTCGCTTTGATCCTTGCCATCAGCTCCCTTTGGCTGAAGGGCTTTGTTATATAGTCATCCGCACCCAGCTCAAGGCCCAGCACCTTGTCTACCTCCTCCTCCTTTGCCGTCAGCATCAGTATCGGAGTGGTGATCGACTGCCTCAGCTTTCTGCATACCGTGAAACCATCCATCTTAGGAAGCATGACATCCAAAAGGATCAGGTCCGGTTTTTCGCTCAGCGCAAGCTCTACCGCCTGTTCCCCGTCATATGCCTCTATCGTTGAGAAGCCTTCCTTTCGTAAACTGAACCTCAGTATATCTACTATATTCTTCTCATCATCTACTATTAAAATCTTCTTAGCCACAAAATACTCTCCCTTTTTTCTATTCAATCAGGAAAGGCATTATCAGATGCATTATGAATAATGATTATACACAGTTGCTATTATATCATTACCGAGTACATATTCATAGATATTTAGATCATCTTGCATTATTTACCATGATCATTGGCCCCAACGGACATTGATCGCCTCGCCGCCGGCAGGTATGGTACCAGTATAAAGCTCGGAATAATCCGTTATTTTATTGAATCTCAGTTTATAGCCGTATTGCTGCTGAAGCTCATCAAATCTTAGTATCAGAGTCTTTGGATTTATATATGTCACTCCGATCGGTGCAAGTTTGAATGTTTCATTGTTCTCCGTATACTCAAGTGTATAATTGTCAAGGCTCAGATTATTCTTGCTGAAGGAAATCTCGGTGTTGAATGTGAGTTTGACCGTATCATTAGAAAGAATGACCGCGTCAGATATTTGAGGTATGTTCGTTGATTTTCCAGCAGCTGTCAGCTCACGGCGCATCAGTACCGAACGGGTATTGCCCGAGAAATCCACGATATTCGAGACGTATACCATGTATCTGAATGAATACGCCAAGTTCTTTCCCGGCGCAAGGTACAGCTTGACTGTACTCGTACCTCCGCTTTCGGAATAGTATACCTTTTCAGGCACTACACTGTAAGAGGTATCGGTCATGCCGCTTATCACATAATTACTGGCCTTTGTTGCAGTAGTTTCGTCTAATGGTTTACTGAAAGTAACAACTATCACATTGCTGTATTCGGAATAAGCACTTGTAATGCTGAGTTCGGTCTCACCCAGGTAAGCTCCGGAGAATGATACCGTCTGGCCTTCTATTGCACTCTGCTTATATATATCAGGTATATATTCGATCTTCAGATTATACTGTTTCGTTCTGTCAAGGACTCCCGACAGGGTCAGCAATACCTCCCTGCCCGAGTTGCTTCCGGTAGTGGTGACCGCGGCATTGATCACATCCAGAGTCACTTTGCTGCCGTCAGACACCGAGTAGTTCAGTCTCTTTGATGCCCAGTCCTGATCCACTTCACGGTTGAAAATGACCTTTATCGTGGAGTATGTCATTGCCTGTACTGATGATACCTGGAGCTGTCCGGACTGATTCGATGCGGCGGTAAAGTCTCTTACTTCTCCGTTACCGTCAGCCAGCTTGACGCCGTATGCGCTGGTAAGCTTTCCGCTTATCTTTACGCTATACATCTGACCAACCTGCAGGTTTTTGTTGAGGTAGATGGATACTGCATTGTCAGTGGACTGCAGTCGTCTTATTGTCATATTCTGCGCTGAACCGCCAAGAAACAGTAACCCGTTTTCATACAGCTCATAGTAAGCTGGTGTCTCACTGTTGACAGTGATTGGATGTGTGAAATATACATTGATTACATTTGAAGATACCTGCTCGACCTTCTGCACCTTAAACAGGTCGGAGGATATCTGCTGGGGTATGTACCCAATGTATGTACATGTGATATCGCTTGCCAGATTGCCGCTCTCATCCGTTATCTTTTTGAATTTTATGTTATAAGCCTTTCCAGGCAATTGTGCAGCAGTAGTTATTATAGCCGTATCATCAGTAATAGCGATAGCATATACTTCGAGTTCCTTTTCACCTACATCCCAGATACGGATCTCCACATCCTCTTTATCGATGCTTTTGATTTTTTCATTGAACTTCACTTCAACGGTACTAGGGGAAAGTGAACGCGAGATCTCGACCTTTGTCAGTATGTCGTCGCCCAATATGCCGCTTGCAGCAAGCTCGGCCAAAGTGACGACGCCCTCATCCACAAGGGTATTGGCCATCTTTATCTGCGTTCCCTTTTTATATGTATTCAGTGATCTGAATATCACTTCCACGGCTTCTCTTCTTTTATAATCATAATTATCCTGTGTCTTCGATGCATATGCGTCACCGATGACTATACCGACCTCGTATGCCTTCTGATATACATTTGTCCAGTCGAAATCCGTTCCATATTCGTAACCGATCGCACAAAGCGCCATCTTGATGAATGCCTTCTCAGAGACATTTTCCAATGGTGCGAAGGATCCGTCCGGGTTGCCTGCAACTATACTGTTGAGATCGCTGAATCCTACATAAGGCGCATACCATGCCTTTGCTTCTACGTCGAAGTACTTGGTATACTTCAGCTTATCCGCATTCTGCTTGACATAGTTCTCCTTGCCGAGCATCCTGATGATAAGCGCAGTGGCCTCGGCCCTGGTTATATTATTGTTCAGGAGATAGTCGCCGTTGCTGCCCTGCAGTATATTGAGCTTATTCAATGAATCGGCCATTTTATTTATATCTGTGGTGATCGTATTGGCATAGGCAGCGGATGAAAGCAAGGAAATGATAATCAAGGCAGTTAGAATCAGATGTAATGATTTTTTCACTCTAACCATGGTCAGACCCCTTTTCATTAGTTTAATTAATACATTAAATACATAATAACCTAAGTTAAATTATATCAAAATTTGATATCAATAGCTATAATTTTGACGTGAAACAAAATGTTTTTGTTCCCGTATATATATTGCAGTTAATCAATTTCCCCAGTCAGCCAGGTATGCTATAATTAAGTTGTTTAATTAACATTTAGAAGGAGTGTAAAAAATGAGAAGAGTACGATCCGGCATTTGCATGATATTAGCATGTTTATTAGTATTCGCAACATATTTCCCATCAGTCGCACAGAGTGATGTAACTGATAAAGACGAGACAACCCAGGAGCCGAAGATCGTCAAATATGATCTGAAAACTCTAAGCGACAGGCTCGTAGCCGAAAACGCAACTATAAAAAAGCTGAACATCGATAAGGAACTGCTGAAGATCAAGTATGATGACAGCTTGAAGGAATATAACGATCTTAGTATACAAGCCGAGCAATACGAAGAGTTTTTCAGCGGACTGGAGAAGAACATATCTTATGCTGAAAAGACTATAAAGGAGACTACAAATCCGACTGAAAGACAGCAGATGGAAATTTACAAGCAAAACCTGCTGTACTCATACGTCAGCATTTATTCACAGAATATTAATCTGTTCAAGCAGCAGCTTAGCATGATGCAGTCCATGGAAGCGCTCAAGCTCCAGCAAAAGCAATTGCCCCAAAGGATAGAGAATGAGATTGCAGTTGAAAAATTCAAGCTGCAGAAGGATTACTACACACTTTGCATGCTTGATCAACAGTTACAGCTACTGAAGCAAGACCTGGCCAATGCAAGAAAAACATTAGACCTTGAAAAAGCAAAGGTTGGACTAAATTTGTCCACTCAGCTGAACGTTACTGCACTGGAGAACCAGGAAAGAGCTCTTTCATTATCTGTGCAGCAAATGGAAAACACAATAAATATGGCGGTCGATGATCTCAAGACCAAGGTCGGGATCCCACTTGAGGAAGAGCTCGATATCGAACTCAAGATTCCTGGCGATCCGGTAGTTAAGGAGTATACCTTAAGCAGACTGCTCAAACAGTTCAAAGAGAAGAACCTTGATTTGGAGAGTATTAAGAGTCAGTCTGCAGTCCTTAAGACTGTCTACGAAAGATCAAAGCTTGCCTATGATAAAAGCAACAACAAGATCCGGATTGCTGAACTCGAATATGAGCAATCTTTGTTGGATGAAGAGGCATTGGAAAAGGATCTGGAGGCTTATGTAAAACAGGTATATTATCAGTACCTGCAGGCCAAGAACGACTTGTTCCATAAGAAATTATCCCAGAAACTATACGAAGAAAACGAAAGAATACTGGACGTCAAGTACGGACAAGGACTGATAAGTGAACTTACATATACTCTTCAAAAGCAGGAAGCTCAGAAGTATTATGTTGAAGTAAAGCAGGCGGTTATTACATATGAAAACATGAAAAAACAAATCGAGCTTGTTGAAAAAGGTATTGTGGTAAGATAAAACTGAACCCAATAATCGAGTAGGAGGCGGTGACTAACCACCGTCATCTCACAGCACCGTGCGTACCGTTCGGTATACGACGCTTTCAATAGTTGACATGCACAGGCTGATATGCACTGGTTAAATCGTAAAAGCCAGCGCGTATCAGTCTTTCTTTTGATAATGCTCTGTTGACCGTACTTGTTGCAGATGTGAACCAGTAGCCTTTCCTGCTGTTTGCCGCCGTGTGAGCAAAGTACTCCGGAATATCAAGTTTCATCAGATTTCTCCGCTTTGTCCTCGGTAGCTTCCATTGTTTCCATATGCACATTCGAATTCTGTGGCATAGCCATGCATTGACTTCTTCTATGTTGTTCTTCATATCTGCAACACTATAATAATTCAACCATCCGCGCATGTACACCTTTATCTTCTCAAGAGAAGGGCGTATGATCTTTACAGACCTCCGGGAAGTGAGTTCTTTCAGGCGTGATTTCATTTTCTCCCATGACTTCGGATGAACCCAGACATATATGCCCATCTGCCACATTTACCATACATGATTCCGTGTAGTTATTGGGCTTTGACTTGTATTGCAGCCTTACCCTCATGCATAGCCTAATGTTATTTCTGTACGTCAGACCAGAAATTTACCATCCGGCTTCCTTCAGATCCCACCTCGCAATGGACATCCTTGCCTTCGGCTATGTCCTTCCCACTACCGGGCGGACTGGGGACTTTCATTCTTTAGAACGCGCGTCCGCCAAGCGCACAATGAAAAATGAACCCCCAGGGCTAAAATGTCCCCGGGGGTTTTATTTATTGTATAGCTTCTACGTCTTTCAAACTGTCAGCTGTGATATTGAACTTCAATTCCAGCTCCCTGCTATCCTTCAATCCGGTATATATCATTTCGACCTTCTGCCATTCTTCAGGTACCTTATATACTACATATCCTTGACGTTGTCCATTAGCCGGTATGTCATTGAATATTGACTTATGCCCTTTTGGATCGTTTACCAGGAAAGTTGTTTGAATTTCCTTCCCATCACAATACGACTTAACATAGTTGTAATTGAAGTACTCGTTTTTGAACGAGAAATTTTTTATCTCTAAATACACAACAAGGTATTTCTCACCAACCGGTGCCTGATCTTTATACGCGGTTCCCTCTATAGTCTTATATTCTTCTGCTCCAAGTAAGTTTACTTCCATGAAACTTGACACATAGCCTTTATCAATAGCTATAGTGTGTTTTCCTGTTTCCGTATCGTCAGAATCCTTCCAGCTTGGATCATCAACTTCAGTAACATCTGAAGGCTCTTTTACTTCTTCTTTTATTTCTTCTTTTATTTCTCCGTTACCTAATATTTCCCCATCTGTATTTTCCTTTTTTGATAGGGATACTTTATTGCATGCACTTAGTAAAACCGTCATTATCACCAGTAATGCTATTACTTTTCTTCCCATCTTGTACCATCCTTTTTTAAAAAAATCCTCAAGGCGTAAGCCTTGAGGATTTCTTAGTTCACTTACGAACCGTTATTAGTTGAGTCCAGCCTTTCTCAGTTCTTCGAGAACTTCTTTGATCAGTTTGCCAAGGTAGTTGTTAGTAGCATTTTCAATGTTGGACTGTACGTCTGCACCAACAGTCACTTCAACAGTAAGTTCAGCATTGTCTGCCTTTATTACAAGAGTGAACTTGTCGCCGCGTTCTGCACCAGATATCGACATATCGTTGCTGTCATTTCCGGCTACCTTGAAGCTGTTTGCAGCATACGCATCTGCATTTTCAGCTATATTTGTTACCCTGTAAGTCTTAGTTGCTGTGAAATCAACACCATACTGGTCTTTTACTTTGTATCCGCCAGAGTCACCTTCTATCTTAGTAACAGTTATACCTGCCATATCAGGAGTAACTGTGAATGAAGCCTTACCCTCGATCGTAGTAGCCTTCGGTTTTGCATCAGAAAGTGCTACTGTCTTCGACGTAGAATCGATGACTTTTGCTTCATTTTCCAGATCAAGTATAGTTACCTTGATCGTATCGGATGCATCCTTGCGGATATACCTTGCGGTTGTAGCATCATACAGATCGCTCCACTTCAGAGCACTAGTCGTAGTTCCTTTTATTTCTGTTCCAACCACAGGCACCTTGGATGCTGTAACTTTGAGGTATACAGAAGGAATGCTGACTGATACACCGTTGTAAGTTCCGGTTACTTCTACCGAACGCTTATGTGAATCAGGTACCTTTACTTCGCCTACTGTATTACCGATGGTTTTAGGAGTAAGATTTACTTCACCTACATCACCAGTTTCATCCTCTGACTTAGTAGTCTTTACATATACTTTTGCAATATCCTTGATTGTGAATCCTTTTACTGCGTTGATGTCAACAACAGTTATCGGATAAGTCTTGTTTGTGCTTACTGCTACTGCCTTTTCAAAGCCGTCGGCTGTCTTGTACTTCACGATGTCGAACTGGAATGCCATACCACTCTTTGCCGTTGCTGTAGTACCTGCATTAGCTGTGAAGGTTTTCTTGTCAGCAGCTGTGGGCAGAATCTCGAATGTAGCGTTGTTATCGAATGAAGTACCGTCAACGCTGAATATGTCGTCTTCGCCCTTGTAAGTTGCCCTGACTACGAACTTGTAACCATTGAATTCAGGATTACCATGTTCTTTAAAGCTGGTTGCGTTGCTAGCTACAAAGAATGCTTCGGCATCTTCCTTCTTCATTTCACGGCCATACTGGTCAACAAATATGATCTTGTTGCCATCGCCACCGCTTATCTCGATATCAAATGTGCCCCGCTCAACAACTACGCTAGGAATGTTGACGCTCTTGATGCCTTCCGGTCTTGCCTTGTCCTGGATGTTCAGCATCAGAGTGGAGTTGTTTCCGCCAACAACGATGGATGTGAGGCTTACGACTCTGTCGATACCATCGGTTGCTGTAGAGCTAGCCCAGGAAGTACCATCATCGGTATCATCAATGTATTCAAGTTTTGCTGTACCGTCATCTTTTTCAGACAGCTTCAGCTTACCCTGAGATGCATTGAAAGTCAGTTTGTTGAACTGAGTGTTCCTTGCCAAAGTTGTGAAGTTTGTGATCTTGTCGCCATTCTGGTCATATGCTTCGAACGGGATCTCTATGGTCTCGCCGTCTGCCAGTATGCCCGCGGGCAAGCTCATATTGAATGTTGTGAGTATCTGGTTAGCTCCTATTACAGTGTTGATAACAACCTTGTTACCAGTATTGTTAGCAATAGCTGTAATATTTACTTCGCCGCCCTTGTCAACATTTATACCGGGCTGTACTATTACTGCATTGTACTCTTTGCCATTGATGCTGAGCTGCTTTTCTTCCGGACCAAACTTGCTGATCAGAAGCATATTGTCAGCAATGATAGTGACCTGGTTGTTCTTGATCGGTTCTACAACGTCGAACGGATTGCCATTCTGATCCTTTACAGTATAGAGCATGTAGTAAGTGTCATCCTTGAATCCAGAAGGCAGACCCTTCAGGATCTCAGTTGTACCCTTCTTCAGGAAGCCTGCGAGCTCTATGCTGTTCAGAGCCTGCTTCTGTCCTACTGTTACAGTCTTTGTTACTGCAACGCCTGTCTTTGTGTCAACACCGGAAATGTATATCTGCTCACCATAAGTGAATGCATTTCCATCCGAACGCTCCAATACAATCTTACCTGTAGACCTGTCTTCGCCTATCTTCTTGGCGCTGAACGACCAAGTGATATTAGTCGTGGATCTCATGGACTGGCCATACTGGTCAACTACATCGTAGTAAATGAAAGCCTGCATGCTTTCCTTCGTTACCGGCTGACCGTTTTCGGTCACAGTCTTCGGTCCTGTCAGAGCTACGTCATTCAAAATCTTGATCTTATCTACATACTGGCTCTTGATTTCAACAGAACCTGTGGAAGTGTAGCTTGCATCAGCCTTGGATGAAGCAGTGACAGTGTGAGTACCGTTTATCATCTTGGAAGTAGTAGTGATCGTAGCAACTGTCTTGTCAGCATTCCATGCAACTGTTCCGGGAACTGCAACACTGCCCCTAGTGACAGCCAGAGTGATATCGTCAGTGTCAACAGCCTGGCTGAAAGTAACTTCCAGAGTGTCAGCTGCTGTAGCCTTTACGCTTACGATAACCGGTACAGCGGATACGAGACCAGCTTCGATTGCTGCTGCCTGGTCGATGATACCCTTTTCGATCAGAACCTGAGCCAGGGTCTTTTCGCTGTCCTTAACCTTTGCCTTGAGAGCTTCAACAAGAGCTATAGCCAGATCGTTGTTTGTCAGGTTGGTGACGTCTGCGATCTTGGAAAGACCCTTGTCCTTCGCAAAGGTGATAGTGTCAGCCCATTCGAAGTCGACATCCTGCTTGTATCCGAGGGCTTCCAGCAGTACCTTGTAGATCATCTGGGCCGTGATCGTGCTGGTGGGATCGAACTTGTTCCCGCCTATACCGATCCATCCCAGATCCGGGTTAGCCTTCAGATAAGCAAGGATCCTCTGCCCGCCCGCATAAATCTCGGCGGCATCGTCAAAGTTTTCCTCACCGGTGAATGCCTTCGCTTCCTCTTCCTTGCCTATGAGCCTCAGGTAGAGGATAGCTGCCTGGAACCTCTGAGTATCTTTTGCAAGGTACTCATCAGTTACACCGGCTGAGCTGTCGCCTTTGAGTATGCCGAGAGCTGCACAGATCTCAGCTTCGGAGGCGGCAGCGAATGCAGGTACCGTCATTGTTGCGAGTATGCATACAGTAACGATAACTGCAAGTAACTTTTTGAGATTACTCATACTCTCAAATCCTCCTCGTTATTTTTTTGGGACAGGCTTTCTTTCAAGCCGGACTACGCCTCTCCCCTCTCTGATAGCCCGGCCTGCCTTACAACTTCCTTCAGAAGGGCAAGTCATGCCCTCCGAATTCAAGTTGATTATATCACCCGCATTTTTGCCAGTCAACATATCCATGCCAAGTGTAAAGAAAATGTAACAGATTTGCAATAAAGCAATACTGCACTTTTCAAGCCACTCCGGCATGTTATGTCAACGGCAAATACGCCGGTGACGGCAGGGTCCAATCCAGGTGCTCACAACTGTGGAAACTCCCCCAGATTTTAGCAAATACTATTATATCATCTAAAATGGCAGGTTTCAACAATAAAAAGTACAGGCAGGCATATAAAAAGAGCCGGCATTGCCGGCTCCTGTTACGCTGTGTCCAAAAGGGGCTATTTGCTCGTCAGGCTTCTTTCCGCCATTTCGATAGCTTTTTTCACGATGTTGCCGCAGTCCCTGGAGGAAACGGCGCCCCAGCCCTCGGACTCTACCTTGTCGTAGACCCCGAGTTCCCTGGCTATTTCCTGCTTGAGCTGTTCGGACATCATGCTCCTTCGCCTGCTCACAAGATCGCCTCCTTTTTCAAAGACAGATCGTCAGCGTACATCTTTATTGTGCCCGCCGGGCAAATCTTTTATCATCCGGCGGCCTGCTATTTTGAGCCGGATCCGGTTACCATTTACTGGTTATGTTAATATAATGTAGCAAGGAGGTCGTAAAGCTGCGATGACAGACAGGGAATTGTTCGCAAGGCTCATAAGATGTGAGGCCGAAGGAGAGGGCGAAGCAGGGATGAAGGCCGTGGCCACCGTCGTGATGAACAGGGTGCATGTTTCCGGCGGCGAGTACCTGCGCACCGGCCAGGGCAACCTCCGCAGGGTCATAGAGCAGCCGTACCAGTTCACGTGCTTTCTTACCGAGGTGTACGGACAGGTCAACCCGCAGAACGTGTACAATATCCCAGCAGAACAGATCCATTTCGAGGTCGCCGACTGGGCCCTGTCGGGGAACATATTGCCCGACGTTGCGCCCTGCCTGTGGTATTACAACCCCTTCAGCCCGGTATGCGAGGACATATTCCCGAGGAACGGCTCAGGGAGTTATTTCAACAGGATAGCACAGCACTGCTTTTATGAACCGACACCATTGTACTACCAGACTTGAAAGAACATTAAGGAGTGATCGTATGGCATACAGGGACTTAAACCCTACATGCAGCGGGGCAGTCCAGGGCACACCATATATCCCCGGGGTGCATCAGACGTTTCCGGTCAGCGGCGGCCCGGCAGGAACACAGGTCCTCCCTCCGTCCCTGCCGACGCTGCCGGCAGCCGGTGCCGTCACGACATCATCATCAGTATCACCGCAGTTCCCTGCGGTACCGGGCGGCATAGCAGCGCAGCCAGGCACCCAGTTTCCGGACCAGACGCCTTCGACGCTGCAGAATACCTTCTTTACGCCGGGCTTTTTACGCACGCAGATCGGCAGGCGGGTGAGGGTAGAATTCCTCCTCGGCACGAACCTGCTCACGGACCGCACCGGCACTCTCGTGGCGGTGGGCGCCAGCTATATCGTTCTGAGGCTTGTGGATTCTGATGATC
>ENA-UPSB01001765-UPSB01001765.1-bioreactor-metagenome-genome-assembly--contig:-NODE-1765-length-23520-cov-23.883997_pt1 | contig 23520 bp, 22 predicted proteins | sample MGYA00238182_ERZ773286 | MGnify/ENA primary metagenome ERZ773286 (study PRJEB29026, sample SAMN07631240) | bioreactor metagenome | isolation source: Switchgrass digestor | place: USA: Dartmouth... | reverse complement strand
TAAACAACAGGATGATTTCCTATAAAATCATTTACACATAATTATTGACGCAACCGATTAATGAAAACTTTAGGTAATGTTTTATGGTTCATCATCATTGGTTTATGGTCTAGCTTGTATTGGTTATTTATAGGTATATTATGGGGGATTACTATTATCGGAATACCGTTTTCTATACAGTGTTTCAAATTTGCCAGGTTATCAGCGCTACCATTTGGCACAGAAGTTAAAACCCATTTTGGAAAACATCCAATTGCCAATATTATTTGGATAATGTTGTTTGGTTGGGAGTTAACATTAGGATATGTTGCTTTCGGGATTATTCTTTTTTTCACTATAATTGGAATTCCCTTTAGTAAACAATGTTTCAAATTAGCATCACTTGCATTAACACCATTTGGTGCTAAAATTACATAATAGATCATGTAATCGATATAATTATGATATAAACGCCTTAATCCATATCATAAGATTAAGGTGTTTTTTTATAAAGAAACTGTTTTTGATTATTATTTAAAAGATATTTATAAAGATTATTAGATTAAATTTGTTAAAAAAAATACAATAGTTGTTAAAAAGATAACTATCGATAAAAATACTAGAATCTACATAATCAAGGTAGTATAATATCATTTGTTTTAAAAAACGTAACAAACGAAGGTGAAATTCATGACATATAAATATTTATTGGATATCGCATTAATATTACTATCAACGAAAGTATTTGGATTAATAGCAAAAAAATACCGTATGCCTCAAGTAGTAGGAGCATTAATTGCTGGGATTGTATTAGGACCCACAATTCTTAATGTCCTGCAAGCTACAGATTTCTTAACTATGGTAGCAGAACTAGGTGTAATAGTAATCATGTTTGCTGCTGGGATTGAAACAGATATAAAGGAACTTAAGAATGCAGGTAAAACGGGCTTTTTAGTAGCCTTAATTGGTGTGTTAGTTCCCTTGTTAATGGGAACGGGACTCATGTTTTTATTTACTAAAGGTGATTTTTCTTTTGATGGAAACATCATTCTAAGAAACTTTTTTGTTGGAGTAGTATTAACTGCAACGTCCGTTAGTATTACTGTAGAAGCACTTAAAGAAATGGGAAAATTAAATACTAAAGTGGGCAATACCATTTTAGCTGCTGCGATAATCGATGATTTACTAGGTTTAATCGCATTAACAGTAATCACGAGTTTTGCAGGTGCTAATACAAATATTTTTCATGTTTTATTAAAAATAGTCTTATTTTTCGTAGTATCACTAGTTATTAGTTTCTTGTTTTATCGTGGTTTACAATGGTATATCAATAAGGTAAATGATCGTGATCTACATCGATTTCCTATTATCGCTTTTGTTCTATGTTTATTTATGAGTTATATGGCGGAAGAGTTTTTTGACATCGCAGATATTATTGGTGCTTTTGTGGCAGGATTAGTAATAGCGAATACAAAAAAGGCTCAATATATCGAATCGAAAATCGCACCGTTATCTTATTTATTTTTATCACCAATTTTCTTTGCGAGTATAGGATTTAAAATGGAAATACCTGAAATGTCAGTAGCTATGATTCTTTTTACTATTTTATTGGTGCTAGTCGCAATTCTTTCTAAACTTATTGGTTGTGGGTTAGGTGCGAAAATCTGCGGTTATAATGTTAAAGAAAGTGCTCAAGTAGGTATTGGTATGGTCTGTCGGGGTGAAGTAGCATTAATTGTCATCAACAAAGGTTATAGTTTAGGAATTATCAATCCTACTTTATTTGGTCCAGTTATTATCATGGTAATTGTCACTACCTTAATTACACCAGTGTTGTTAAAACTAGTATTTATGCACAGTAATACACCAGAAACTTCAAGTCCATTAGTTGAAAGAATCGAAGAAATGAACCAACTTGAAAGGTTAGAAGATAAAGCTATCGCAATATAAAAAGGACTAGAGAGATTTAATCCCTTTAGTCCTTTTTTATTTACTTGAGTTTTAAAGATGTTTATTAACGGAAGGATAATTCGTAAATTGCAGTATTAGCAAGTGTAATGAAGGTGAAGAACATAGTAGTGAAGAAGACACCTGTCCAGATGTTGCCAGTTTTCTTTGCGAAGCGACGTAAGATGATGCCCGCGACTACGAGTGTTGGTATTAAACCGACGCAGAGAATAGCATTTAATGAGAAGTTCGGGAATGGTGCAACACCTGTTCTATAGAGTACACCATATTGATAAATTAAGAAGAGGATAACAGGACCAACAAGGAGTACACTAGCGAGGATATCTCCCCAAATGTCCTTCATCTTTCTTGTGTTAACGAATACTGCAAGAGCTACTGCGAAGTAGTAGACGAAGAATACGGGCATGTATTTAAATGAGGTAACGAATTGTTTTGTATTGAAAATCTTAATTGCATAGACATAGAAACGGAAGTCGGTCTTAAAGATTAACTCAACTAAACCAACTATTAAGAAGAGGCCAAATACTAATGCAACTGCAGTAACAAAACTAGCCAAGACTTGCATCCAAGATGCTTTGAGACCATAGACATTATCATCTTCTGCTTTGAATAATGGCGTAGTACCTAATGTTACTAGAATTGTAAAGAATCCAGCTGCCATCGCCCAGTATCCAATGGTGTTGATTGATGGCGCGCTCCAGAAGTTATTATTTTGGATAATTGATGTATGTGTTAATACCCAACGATAAGCTAGGGCAATTAAAATGATAGCTGCGCCATGAAGTGTTACTTTATGTGCAATATTTGATAGGCGTTCTTCGTTCTTAATTAAACTTATAATCCAAATTATCGCAATGAAGATGATAGTAGCACCAGCCAGATAATTCATTGCTTTTGCCAGTGGTGCTAGACCAGTAGTTTGACGGTCCATCCAAATGTTGAGATAGAAGGCACTTAATAGCATTGTAAGAGTGATGAGAATCGCTTTAATACCTCTTTGAGCAGGTTCTAATTTAACTGGTGTAACTTCTTCAGGTTGTTCAGTCTTATAGACTTTCTTGAAGAATGGTAATTGTGTTATTAACATGAAGCCAGGAATAATCATCATAAAGAGAGCTACTAAAGCGATTAACGTAAAGGCTTCTTTAAGCCACCAGACTTGACCACTCATTTCGGTGATACCATAATCTTCAAGCCTGCCTAAGCCATGTTTACCTAATTGATAATTGAAGGCGACAGTGAAGAATTCAATGGTATTTCTACCAGATTCTAATGAGAAGTGGTTTTGTGGATGGGTTTCATCGGGTGTATAGATAATGCGTTGACCATTATTAACTAGATACCATTCTGAAGCCTTACCTTCTTCATTTTCACCTAATCCTAAAATCCTTTTACCTACAGGGTCTTTAACGAAATCTTTATATTTTACCGAACCAGCTTGACCAGTGTTATCAAAGAAGAATTGATCCCAATGAGCTGCAATAAAACCAACTGATCTTGGGCCAAAGAAAGTTTCGGGTTTATCAATACCTATTATGTAGCGTAAATCAGCTCCAACTGGTAAAGCAGCTGCAATCTTCCGATAGCCATTACTTGCGAAGTCTTGTTCATCCCAAATAACAGCATATACTGATGAGAAGCCACCCATAGAGTGACCACTGACACCAATCATTCCATTGCCTTTTGCATCTTTTAGTACATAATCAAGATTATAGATGTATTGTACTGCATCATAAACCGAGTAAACATAGAAGTTAAAGGCTGCAGGTGTGTCCCATCTGGAATCGCCATGGTCATATTGGTCAAATGCGAGAACGACAAAGCCACGACGAGAGAGTTCGATGGCACCGATTTCTTGCATTTCTTTGTTGTTTAAATAACCATGTGTTAGGACTACTGCTGGAGCAGGATTATCTTTATCAACATAGCGTGGAACATAAAGATAACCAGATAGTGTACCTCTTTCAGTATCAAACTTAACTTTTTGAACCTTAACTTGGAAGAATGAGTTTTGAACTAAAGAGGCACAAATACTTGAGATAATAATGACAATTAAAAGGGATAAGATCCATTTAACTGGCTTGGAAAGTTTGTTAAACATATACTTCTCTCTAGCTCTCCTTTCAATATTATTAAACGTAAGCTTCTTAAACTTATAATAGCGCTTACATTTATAGACTTATTATATCATCTTGAATGTTTTGAATCAATGTAAATCAACACTAACATAACTAATGTTTAATAAAAAACATTGGTAGCAAACTTAGAGAACATGCTGAAATATAAAGTTATTAGTAAATTATGGGTAACTTTTTGGCAAATCTATGGTAAAATTAAATTACAAAGATATATAAAGTAAAAAGCAATATTCTTTCTATAGCATAAAAATAACAGTATTGAGAATGTATAGAGGTGTAGATTGAGATGAGTCTTAAAGCATTTAATTATGGTGCTAATGCAGTATGTTTATTTAAGAACAATCATAAATATGGGATGATCTGTAGTTGGGCAATGCAAGTTGATTATGATAAGATATTATTACTATTGGGAAGTCAAAGTGTAACTGGACAAGTTATTGAAAAGGGGGATATTATTGGTGTTAGTGCTTTAAGTAGTGGTCAAGAAAAAGTAGTAGAAAAACTAGGTGATGGGCACTCTGACTTAATCGACAAATTTAAAGACCTCGATTATTATATTGAGCAAAACGCAATTCTCATCAAGAATGCTAGTGTAAATATGGTAGTCGAAGTGTTAGATGTATTGCACTTGCCAGGTATAGAAGAAGATAAGTTGGTATATGGATTGATAAAATCATATAATTTAAATAATATTCCAATGTTAACACCAAATTTATAAAATATATTTAGTAATTATTATATCGCATTTTATTGCTAAAATAATCCATATTACTAGACACTGTAAATTTTTCATGGTAAAATGTAAGAAAATTAAGTATTATGAGTATATAACAAGTAGAGGGGTATAAAAAACTTAATATTTACGGGTGATTTAACGGGGTAAGTTATACAGATAGTTTATAAACTAATATTTGGGTGAATAAACGAGTTATCTTGTATCTTTCAAGTTAACTCGTTTATTTAATCGATACGCATATAAATAAATTTTAAATACAGAAAGGAGAGAGATAAGTGTTTAAATTTAAAAGGATTGTTTTAATCCTAATTGCTGTGGTATTTAGTGCATTACTTTATGCGTGCAAAAACACAAGCACTACTGAGACTACAACTCCAGTACAAGCTGACATAAGCATGCGAGTAAGTAATGGCTATATTCAATGGAGAGTAGGGGATGGACAATGGAACAACCTAATTGCTATCGACCAACTACAAGGACAAGATGGTAAAGGTATTAGATCCATTGATGTTAACGACGATAACGAACTAGTCATTACCTACGATGATAACTCCACAAAGAACTTGGGTGTTATAAAGGGGCCAAAAGGAGATAAAGGTGATCAAGGAGATCCAGGTATTGGTATTAAAGCCATCGAAATTGATGATGATGGCAATTTAGTTATTACTCTGGATAACGATACTGTAATTACCCTTGGTAAAGTCGTCGGAAGAGACGGTCAAGATGGTATAGACGGTCGCGAAGTTGAATTCCGTCTCAATGATGGTTATCTTCAATGGCGTTATGTAGGTGAACCAGACGACGCATGGGATAATCTTTTCTCATTAGATGATATTAGGGGAGAAGATGGGGAAGACGGATTAAACGGTTTATCAGCTTACGAATTATATAAGTTATATAATCCAAACTACGATAAAACTGAGGAAGAATGGTTAAGTGATTTAATTAACGGTCGTCTAGCCGAAGTAGAAACAGTCACGATAACCTTCCATCCAAACAATGGTGATGCGGTATTCACAGAAGAAGTTGTTAAAGGTCATACAACTAACTTACCAATTCTAGAACGTTTAGGTTACAGATTTTTAGGTTGGTATAGTTCAGAAGAAGATTCACCAGTTGAAGGTCGTTTCACTAACTTCATTCCAGTAGTTAGAGATATTGACTTATATGCTAGATGGGAACTAATTCCATTAGAAGGAATAATTCTGACTGAGTATGAATTAGAACTTGAAGAAGAAGAAACATATCAAATTGAAGTAACTCCAGTTCCAGATGATGCATTATTACCAGAACTAGTATTTGAAACTAGTGATCCAACCATTGCGACTGTTGATGCTGATGGTTTGATTACAGCGATTAAGGCAGGAACTGTTACAATTACTGTTCGTGATGAAGACAGTGAATTCGTTGAAACAATTGAACTCACAGTAGTTGATAAGACAGATCCAGTATTAATCAATGTTGAACCTGAAGAAGGCGAAGTCGTCATTAAAGATGGTGAGTCATTCGTATTAATCGTAAGAGCATTTGATAAGAACCTCTACAAGTTAGAAGTTGACCATTCATTAGAAGGTATCTTACCTGAATTTAATGTATATGCTGATGAAGATAATCCTTACGGTTCAGAAGATGCTAAGAATCAATTTGAAGCATACGGTGCATCAGTAACATTTGATGCTGAAACACAAACTTGGACAATTGACTTTGGTACTAATATAACTACTGATATCTTCTTAGCTAGTGGTACAGTAAGATTCTTCTTAGTAATTCATGACTTGTATGGTAATACATGGGGTACAATGTATGGAACAACTCCAGAAAATACCTTCGTATATGACTTTATCAGTTATGATGATTATGTATTACGGGCAATCAAAGCTGCTGAAGACTATGAAGCAATGCGTGATGCTATCGCATTATGTGAAGAACTCAGCACGGACTTTGCTGACTTATTAGATCAGTTCGCTGAACTTCCAGAAGATGGCAGCAATCAACAAGCAATCATCCAATTACTCATCGATTACGATGCATTACTTGGCTTTGATACACTCGATGAAGTATATGATGTGCTTGAACTAGCAATCAATTATGAAACTAGTAAGTATTCCTTAATTGAAGAAGTTAATGCTGCTCATTTTGCTGATGATGTCAATGAAGCACTATTATTATGGACAAACTTAGTGAATGAGTATAATGAAGAAGTTATCGCACTAGGCTTATATCCTGAATTAGAAGATTCTGACTTCACATTAGCAATTAGTGAATTATGGGATCTCATTGACATGGAATTATTTGATAAAGTTGAAAGAGTAGCAGAAAAATTATTCAACTATCGTGAAGAATTATACAATGGTGCTTACGCAGATGAAGAAGAATTTGCTGAAGCATTATTAACAGCAATGTATGACTTAGATGATCCATTATTAGTAAGTGTAACACCTGCTGAAGGTTTGATTACTATTAAAGATGATTCATTCAAATTAGTCATCGTTGCAAACGATAAGACATTATATGAATTAGAAGTAGACCATTCATTACAAGGTATCTTACCAGAATTCTCAGTATACGCAAGCGTAGATAATCCATATGGTTCTGAAGAAGCTAGAGATCAATTCTTAGCTTATGGTGTAATCGTAACATACGATGCAGATACACAAACCTGGACTATCGACTTTGGTATGGATGTCACTAGAGTGTTCATTGAAGCTGGCACTGTAACCTTCTACTTCGTATTAGTAGACGAACAAGGTTATACTTGGGGCTCAATGTACACACCTACACCAGACAACACCTTCGTATATGAATTCGAAGACTACTATGAAAAAGCATTGAACGCAATTAAGAGTGCTGAAACAACTAATGGAATGTTAAATGCTTTAACTACTTACCAAGACGCTGTTAACATTTCTGAAGAAGCATGGGATCTCTTCAATGAGTTACCAGATCCAAGTGATTATCGTGCAAATGTATTACATCATATTATAGTATTATCTCATTATGATTTACTTGGCTCACTTGAAGATGTAAAAGCTGCATTCGAATTCATGGCTGAAAAAGAATACTACAAATACATGACTACAGTATTATTGAATAATGCGACAGATGAAGAAACAGTATTTGATATCATCAATGAAAGATTCCCTGTATTATTCGCATATCGTCAAGAATTACTCAACCTTGGTACCTATCCAGGCCTTGTAGATGATACATATACAGAAGTAGTAACTGAAATCAATGTTATCATTGATGCTAATAATATTGACAAACTAACTAAGATTAGTGCTAAGTTATTAGAATTTGCTCCATTCACAGATATTTACGACGTCATGGATGCATTAGCATCAATCTTGATTAGTGACTTATATAATCCAGAATTAGTCGGTGTTGAAGTAGTTGAACCAATTGAACATGACAATGATTTTGTCCTTGTCAAAGATAAGTTCGTCTGGATTATTAAAGCAAGCGATCAAACATTATTCAAACTCGAAGTAGACCATTCATTCGAAGGAACATTACCAGAATTCTCAGTATACGCAAGTGAAGATAATCCATATGGTTCATTAGAAGCTAAAGCTGAGTTTGAAGCATTCGGTGTAACAGTCACTTATGATGCTGATACTCAAACTTGGACAATTGACTTCGGTACAACTGTAACAGCAATGCTCTTAGATGCTGGCCAAGTTACATTCTACATTGTGCTCTATGATGAACAAGGCTATACTTGGGGTTCAATGTATAACGTCACACCAGAAAATACGTTCACATATGTACTAAAAGACTACTATGAATATGCTTATGAACAAATTATGGCTACAACAACAGCTGAAGCATTAGTTGCTGAAATTCTCAAATTCCAAGATGCTGTAAACTTAGATCCAGCACTTGTTGAAGCTTACGAAGAATTTAGCAATACAAGTAAAACTGATGTCGCAACAGTTATTCATGCATACAAATCAGCTAACTACTTGAATAGCCTTGGTGATATTAAGTACTACTTCGAACTCTTAGTAACGGATAGGCTATAATATACGTTGAATAAATAAATATAAAAGGGATTAAGTTTTACGCTTAATCCCTTTTATTTTATCGTTATTTCATCATTTAATAATATATCAAAGTACTTGATCAATTCTTCCTTTGATTCTGCTTGTGGTGAAATTAACCAGTTTAAGCATATCATAGTAATGCTTCCACTAAAGTAATTGATGAGAAAACTTTTTGGTATGGCATTTTCATAACTGGTATTTTCGAAGTATGACATAAGATTTACTAGACTACGTTTAATTGTTGACATCAAGAATTCAGCAGCTTTTTCAAAACTATTTTGATTGAGGATGAGAAGGATTTTAGCCTTGTGTTCTTCTATAAAATCTAACACTTTTCCTATAATATACAAGTATAAATCTTTTATAGAGTTGAAATGTTCTTTATCATATGTTGAGAGGAAAAGATCTTCTTTTATTTCCTCAATCGCATAATCAAGTAAATGTTCTTTACTCTCAAAGTGATTGTAAAAAGTGGCACGATGAACCATCGCATTGTCACAAATATCGACTACAGTAATTTTATCAAAGGGGGAGGTTTCTAATAATTCAAATAACGATCTCGCTAGTAGTTTTCGCGTTCGTAAAACGCGCAAATCTTCTTTGTAGTTATCTTTCATAGTTATGCTCCTTTATAGACTATTTATAATTTATGTACATATATATAAACAAATTAAATAGATTGTTTATGTAAACCCGATTGCATTCTCTACTATTCTAGCATATAATATATCATGTGTCAATAATATATACAAATGTCTATCTACAGGAGGTCAAGATGATTAAGATTGAAGTAGAGCACTTCACAAAAGATTATGGTTTTGGTCGAGGTGTCTTTGATATCTCTTTTCAAATACATGAAGGTGAAGTGTATGGATTCTTAGGGCCTAATGGGGCAGGTAAATCAACGACCATTAGACATTTGTTAGGTTTTAGTAAGCCAGATAAAGGTCATACACGGATTCTTGGGATGGAAACTTTTACAAACTATGATAAATTTATGGATAAAATAGGTTATTTACCAGGAGAAATAGCATTACCAGAAGGCCTAACAGGTTATGAATTCATCGAAATGATAAAAGAACTAAAGAGAGTTAAAGATGATAAATATATTAAATATTTATGTGATTTATTTGAAGTCGATCCAACTGGAGAAACTAAACGCATGAGTTTAGGAATGAAACGAAAATTAGCGATTGTCGCAGCTTTTATGAACGATCCAGAAATCTTAATATTAGATGAGCCCACAAGTGGCTTGGATTTAAAGATGCAGCAAGTTTTTATCGATTTTATTAAAGAAGAAAAAGAACGTGGCAAAACTATCCTGCTGTCTAGTCATATTTTTAGCGAAGTCGACGCAACATGTGATCGCATTGCGATTATTAAAGAAGGCAAAATTGTCGCGGAATTTTATGCGACGGATTTGAAACATAGTAAGAATAAGAAATATGAAGTCGAGTTTTCTAGTTTAGACGATTTGCATGTTTTTCGTAATCTATATGAGAAAAGTGGTAAATTTACCATTATTAATCAAGAAGATAATCATTTATTAATAAATATTAATGATGAGAATATTAATTATCTCATCAAAGCTTTGTCGCATGTCCATTTTCGTAGTTTTAGTCAATTAAAAGAAACACTTGAGGATTATTTCATGAAGTACTATAAAGAGGACCGCGACTTTGGAGGTGCCATCCAATGGAAAAAGTCATAGAAATCAAAGATGTAACGAAAGACTTTGGAAATGGACGGGGTATATTTGACATAGATTTATCTATTTATAAGGGGGAAATGTTAGGGTTTATCGGTCCGAATGGTGCGGGAAAAACTACAACCATTCGGACAATTATGGGGTTTATCAAACCTGATAAAGGAAGTATTACTGTAAAAGGTATGGATGCATGGAAAGATAGTGCTAGGATTAAGCAATTTGTAGGCTATGTACCAGGTGAAATTGGGTTCCCTGATTATAAGAGCGGTACTGATTTTCTCAAAGCTATCGCTGAATTTAAAGGTGTAAAAGATTTAAGTTATGCCAATTATTTGATTGAGAAATTGCAACTTGACCCTAGTGCTAATCTAAAGCGTATGAGTAAAGGAATGAAACAAAAAACCGCGATTGTGGCGAGTTTATTAGCGGATAATGATATTATTATCTTAGATGAGCCAACTACTGGATTAGATCCCTTAATGCGGGTGAGTTTCTTAGATATTATTAAAGCGGAAAAGGCTAAAGGAAAAACGATTTTCATGAGTAGCCATGTTTATGAAGAGTTAGAGAAAACGTGTGATCGCGTGGCGCTAATAAACAATGGAAGAATTGTTGATGTTGTTAAGTTAGATGATATTAAGAATCGTAAGGTCACTGATTTTAAAATTGAGTTTACTAATCAAGATGACTATTTAAACTTTAAAAGATTAAACTATCAAATAATTCGTGACCAGGAAACATATAACCAAGTGACAATAACTATCGAGAAAGATAGGATTAAGATGTTGTTTAATGACTTAACTAATTATCAAGTTAAGTTTATAGCGGAGATTAAATACACCCTTGAACGACACTTCAATGAGTTAATCAGAAGAGGTGAGGTAATATGATTAGTAAACCGCTATATAAACAATCCGCCAAAGCAAACTTAGGTACATGGGTATTCGTTACAGCCATCAACTGCATCATGTTAGCAATTATCATTATTGTCTTAGGTAGATTAAGTGTGAGTGAAATACGTGATTCGATGGCTGATATGTTCATTCGAGATGCAATTGAATCAAACATCGAACAAAAGTCGATGGAGTACTATAATCTAACCGATAAAACGCTAATCAATTATGAATGAAACTTTAATAATTTATATGATTTGTTAAATGTGCGCTTAAATACTTTCCAGAAAAACTATATCATTAACACTTACAAGAATCTTCTTCAACAAGGATATACTGATGAAGAAGCACGACAAGTTTTAACAAACACTCAACCTGCTGAATATCAATTAGCGATAAATACTTTTCTAAACTATTATCTTGTTCAAGGTGAAGATTACTCAAGAGAGAAAGTTTCAGAGTATATTTTAAATCTCATAGCAGAAGAATTATACAAACAAGAGCTAGAAACCGATGGTGAAGAAGCTGCTCAAACCACAAAAGTGTTTATTTCAGTGGCAATAAATGCTTATGTAAGTTCGGGTTCGACTAATGTTACGGAGTTTGCGACAAATTATATTCCCAGCGTTTTACAAGATGTTTTCCATGAACAAAGCTTTACAAATAAAAATAAAACGATTAATGTATCAGACTATTTTACTAAGGCAAGAATTTATGAATTATCCTATAGCGCTATTGTATCTTTCAGAGCAGAGTTAGAAGTTAAAGAAAATCAACTACGAGAAAAATATCCTGATTATACAGATGAGCAAATACAAAGTGAATTAGAAAAGCAAGTTACTAGTATTATTCAAGAACGTAGTAAAACATTACTAGATAGCTTGCCCAAAAAAGTATCAGAAGCATTAACCGAACTTGGTGATATGGAGGTAAGCACTTTAGTTATTGGTACCATTTTCTACCGAATATCTGGACTACTATTACCAATCATTTTCGTGATAATGACCGCAAATAACCTCATCGCTGGGCAAGTAGATTCTGGTGCCATGGCCTTTGTTTTATCAACACCAACCAAACGTCGTAAAGTCACTATTACCCAAATGAGTTATCTAATTAGCGCTTTACTAGTAATGTACATCCTAATGACATTAACAAGTATAATAAGCCTATCCATAGTGAAAGATGCGATCAAGATAACTTATATGCAACTCTTAAAGCTTAATCTATCTGCATTTATCACAATGTTGGCAATATCCGGAATTTGCTTCTTATCTAGTTGTTGGTTTAATCGTAGTAAGTATGCGATGAGTATTGGAGGTGGACTCACGATGTTCTTCTTAGTAGCGACGATTTTAGGACTATTTGGTTCACCAGTCATTCCTAGCGCAATTAGAATTGAAGCAATGCGTTACTTCAACTATGTATCAATTATTACCTTATTCGATACTAACAGCATTATCGAAGGCACCAATAATTATCTTTGGAAACTTCTTATCCTCCTATTTATTGGATTAATTACATACATAATTGGTATCAAACGTTTCAATGAAAAAGATCTCCCCTTATAAAATAATAAGTGCTTTTATACCACTTATTTTTACTTAAAAGAGATTTAAATTTACAATATTATTAGTTAGTTAACTATCATGTTAAAATTGTGAAAATAAATACTGATTATTATTGCTTAAGGGTGATAATATTTGGTATACTATATTAAATGATTAGTATAATATTAATTGTCATAGATTAATAATATTTGAATAAACGGGGGAATAAAATGGTTGAAAAGTATATTGTTGAACCTAACACACATTTAGATGTAAGTGTTAATGGATATTACCATCAATATTTTATTGGTTTTAATCGGCCGGGTAATCCAGATTTTATTAATATCTTAAAGAATGATAATAATAGTTATTCTTTACCAGAATTAATTGAAGCTCAAAATAAAGTAGTGGACATTGTGATTGAGGATTTACCATTAGTAAAAGAAGAAGAACAGTTGGAAAACTGTTTAGTAGTAATTGTACCTAGAGCTAAAACGTTAGAATCATATAATCCTGAACAATTAATGTTTAAAGAAGCAATTAAAATTGCTCTTTCTAAACTTGATGGTTTTGAAGATGGTACGGATTGTATAGTTAGAATTAAAGATTCCCAAACTACGCATATATTACCCGGATACAGTATGCATGTTGTCTTCCCTGGTTTAACGTTAAATACGTGTCAAATCGATGAAGAAAAAATCAAAGGCAGAGAAATTATCTTAATCGATGACCTTTATACTAAAAACATTAACATGCATGAAGACTGCATCCAAGCTTTATTAAGTTTAGGAGCTAAGCGAGTCGTATTATATACAATTGGTTATTCTAAAGATGATAAATATGATCTTTATAAATCACGCTATTAAGAATATCTAATAAGTGTATTTCATAAATGGGTTTGACACAAATCAAACTCATTTATTATTTATGTGATATAAAAATATTTGAGTAAATATTATATATATGTTAATATTATGATGATTGAATGTAAACATTTAGGAAAGAGATGAAAAAAGAATGGATCGAAGTAAGCAATTTTGGCTTAGATTTTACTTACCTATAACAATATCAATTATTATTATCATCATCGCATCCTTTACAAATAATCAAGTTGATTCACCTTCAAATGATCTCATCACTGACTTTAACATTTTTGGCAAGGTAAGTATAATTAGTTTATTGGCCTGTCATACCATATTGTTTTTATATAATATATTTAAGAAATATCAAAATAAAGTTTACAATATCGCTGGTTATATATGCTTTACCCTTTATTTTGCGTTAGCTCTTTCTGCATATATCAATAAAGGTATAGTTGAAATGATTATTATTATCTATACTTTTAGTGCACTCTATGTAGTCGCATTATTATTAGATGTATTTGTTAATGTACTACTTAAAAGTAAAACGATGAAAACTGATATTCAAAGTATTGTAGAAATAGACAAATCTAAACCTAAGAACTTACCTAAAGGTTGGTTGATTAGAAGAGACGTGTATATTGTTCAAGGTGCATTTGTTTTAATGTTGTTTGGATTGTTTTTCGTGCCAGTTGTACAGTTTAAATTCTTGTATATTATAATATTAATTGGCATTTTCCTCGCTGTAATGTTTGGTTTATCATACAAACAACAAAACTTAATTTCAAAATATTTAAAAGAATATGCTGATACTTTAGATTTAGATGAGTTAAGGAAAAAGTTTGAATTTTTAAAAGAAAATCATTTACATCCAGAAACAATCAGTAAAATCGATTTATTGTATATTGATGTATTAATGAATCACGATTTTCAAAAAGCGGAAACGATGTTTAAGAATATTAATCCTAATGATCCTGACATTGATAAGTTAATCTATAAACTAGTCGAAATTGATTATCATGCTTGTTATGAAGACTATGATATATGCATTAATCTAATTAATGAATTATTTTCTAATAAAGTCTATAAGTTTACCTTGCATAATCTACATAGTAAACTACTTTATTATCAAATGATGAAGAACAACAATCCTGATATTAGAGTGTTAAATGCTTTTCCGTTAGACAATCAGCATAAAATAAATACGCTTATTAATAAAATGATTCATGCTGAGTACTATTATTTAAATAAAGAGTATGATAAAGCAGCGGAATTATTAGAAGATATTATCAATGATAATCACCCCTTAGAGACATTAAGAAATGAGGCTAAAAAATATCTTACAACTATTCTTTAATTGTTGTGAGATATTTTTCTTAAGACTTATATTTTATTATTTATAGTTTAATAATTATAATATGTGAAAAAGATAATTTTCTGTGAATTTATCATTAAAATAGTTTACTTATTAAATAAAGAGAGTATAATTTTTTTGGTAGCTATACAAGGAGATGACATAAAAATGGATGTATATGAACTATTGTTATATCTAGCGATTATTCTATCTATTGGTTATTTTTTAGGTAAACTTGCTGAAGTAATTAGAATCCCAGAGATTACCGGTTATATCGTAGCGGGAGTATTATTAGGACCATCCGTATTAAATATCGTTAGTGATGAAGTATTGCGTAATTTTAACGTTATTTCAAATGTCGTATTAGGAATTATCGCTTATCAAATTGGGACAGAATTATGGATTCCGAAGTTTAAGAAAACGGGCAAGCAAATTATGATTATAACTTGTATTCAAGCCATAATCACCGCACTTGTAGTATTCTTAGGGGTCTGGCTAATCGATCAAAGATTATGGTTAGCTCTTGCCTTATCATCGATTGCGATTGCGACAGCACCAGCACCGATAATGGTTATCGTGAAGAAGATTAGAGCGAAAGGACCAGTAACTGATGTTGTCGTTCCACTTGTTGGTATTGATGATATCTTTGGGGTCATCATTTTTGGATTATTCGCAAGTATCGCTGTTAGTTTGATTAGTGGACAAAGTTTGAATATTCACACTGCCTTAATAGATCCTTTAATTGAGGTAATATTATCAATAGGTATTGGATTAGTATTGGGATTAATATTAGTCGCAGCACATCGGTTTGGTATTAATTACTTAAAGAAAAAGGAACGCTATGTGGCATATCTATCATTAGAACTTTCACTAATATTCTTATCAGTATGGATTGCTCATAAGTATAACTTATCAATGATTTTGATTCCGATGACTATTGGGATGACTTTCACTAACTTTATTAGTAAAGAACCCTTTGATATTCAAGCAGCAGCTTTAAGTAACTTTAGTGGACCACTAATCATCCTGTTCTTCACGATTGCAGGGGTTGAATTATCGCTTAAGGTATTAATAGAAGCGGGAATCATTGCGGTCTTCTATATTCTATTTAGATGTATAGGAAAGATTATTGGCGCATATATTGGTGCCGTAGTTGCGAAAGCTCCCGCTAAAGTTAAGAAATATACGGGTATCTGCTTACTCCCACAGGGTGGGGTAGCGATTGGGATGTTAGTTGCTATTAGCACTATGTTCCCTGAAAATGAAGCGAAACTCGTACAAACTATCGTGTTAGCTGGGATCTTAATCTTTGAGTTATTTGGTCCTGTTATCTTTAAGAAGACACTAGAAAAGATTGGCGAATCACGGGAAAATTTAGAAACAGTCTAAAAAATACTTGGATTTTACCAAGTATTTTTTTTATTAAATGTTCTATTAGTTGTTTTTTATGGTATATTTAATATAGTGTTAAGTATATGTTTTAAGAAGTGGTGATAAATGGAAAAGAAAGAACTTCTAAAAAACATGATAAAAAGTAGTGAATATATCGTCTTTATGACGGGAGCGGGAATATCTGTACCATCTGGTATTCCTGATTTTCGTAGTGCCAGTGGTCTTTATTCCGAAACGATATATAATGTGAGTCCTGAAACCATTCTTTCACACACTTATTTTATGAGGTATCCCGAAAAATTTTATGATTATTATCGCAATAAAATGTTGTATTTAGATGCAGAACCTAATATTGCTCATCAAACTATCGCCAAGATGAAAAACGTCAAAGCGGTAATTACACAAAACATCGATGGACTCCATCAAAAGGCTGGAAGTCCAGTAGTTATTGAGTTACATGGTAGCGTGCATAGAAATTATTGTATGAAATGTGGTAAGTTTTATCCTGTTGAAACCATTGCTTATAACGAAGGGGTACCAAAATGTGAGTGTGGCGGTATTATTAAACCTGGTGTCGTGTTATATGAGGAGTTACTTGATGAAAAGGCAATTAGTGATGCGATTTATCATATTAGAAATGCTGATTTATTAATTGTGGTAGGGACATCGCTATTAGTTAATCCCGCTGCGAGTTTGATTTATTACTTTAAAGGGGAAAATTTAGTCATCATTAATAAGAGTCCAACTCCCTATGATGATTGCGCGAAATTAATAATAAGAGATAATTTAGAGACAGTATTAACAGACGATTTATTATAATTAGATAGGTAGGTAAGGTTATGAAGTTTGTATCATGGAATGTGAATGGGCTACGTGCCTGTTTGAAGAAGGGTTTTCTTGATTTCTTTAATGCGGAAGATGCGGATATCTTCGCGATTCAAGAAACGAAGATGCAAGAATCCCAAAAAGATTTCCATTTTCCTGGGTATTTTGAGTATTGGAACTCAGCAGATAAATTAGGTTACTCTGGTACTTTAATTCTCACCAAGAAAGAGCCATTAAATGTTCACTATGGTTTACTAGATGGCAAATATAATGATGAAGGGCGAGCTATTACCTTAGAATATGATAATTTTTATTTTGTGACTTTATACTCACCAAACGCCCAAAGAGGCTTAACTCGCTTAGATTATCGTGTTGAATATGAAGCCCATTTACGGGAATATTTACACTATTTAGATCAATACAAGCCAGTTATTGTTTGTGGTGATATGAATGTTGCCCATCGCGAAATCGATTTAAAGAATCCCAAAGAAAATGAGCGCAATGCTGGTTATACGATTGAAGAAAGAACGGAGTTTACAAAGTTACTACAAACTGGATTTATCGACACTTTCCGCTACTTATATCCAAATACAATTAAGTATACTTGGTGGAGTTATATGTTTAATGCTCGGGCTAAGAATATCGGATGGAGAATTGACTATTTTCTCATTTCTGAACGTTTGAAAGACAGGTTAGTAGATAGTCTAATCTTGGATGAAGTATTAGGAAGTGATCATTGTCCAGTTGGATTAATCATCGAGTTGTAAATCGGCTATTTTAATGAAAACGCTTTTATGTTAAAATAAGGGATGAGGTGAAGATGATGCGAATCAAAGAACATCCGATACTTGATTTCTCGAAAGAACGGAAAATTATTAGCTTTACTTTCAATGGTCAAGAAGTTTATGGGTATGAGGGAGACACCATCGCCTCGGCATTAAGTGCTTTAGGAGTTAAAGAGTTTTCCGTAAGCATTAAGCACAAAAGGCCAAGAGGCTTTTATTGTGCGATTGGGAATTGTTCGAGTTGTCACATGATTGTCGATGGTGTACCTAATGTCAAAACATGTATCACATTATTAAAGGAAGGAATGAAAGTCGAAACACAAACGAATAAGGGGGAACTGTATGATCTTAAATAGGGATTTGGTCATCATCGGTGCAGGACCTAGCGGTTTATGTGCCGCCAAGATGGCAGCTGAAGCAGGCCAAAAAGTGTTGCTTATCGATCGAAATCCCCAATTAGGTGGGCAATTAATTAAGCAAACGCATATGTTTTTTGGTAGTGAAAAACAATATGCGAAAACGAGGGGTTTTGATATTGCGAAGAAACTCATCGATGATGTTAAGAAATATCCTGATTTAGTAGAAATTTGGGATAATTCTACTGTTGTTGGGTTATATTCAGATAAAGTTTTAACAGTGTTAACAGGAGAAACTTATCGAAAAGTACAAGCGAAGGCTATCATTGTCGCTACAGGAGCGAGTGAAAAAGTTTTAGCGTTTGAAAATAACGATTTACCAGGAATTTATGGTGCCGGTGCTGTGCAAACATTAATGAATGTTTACGGCGTAAAACCAGGCGAAAAAATCGTCATGGTCGGTAGTGGTAATATCGGTTTAATCGTTAGTTATCAGTTGATGCAAGCGGGAGTTAAGGTACTTGCGGTGATTGAAGCCGCAAAAGTTATCGGCGGTTATAAAGTACATGCTTCGAAATTACGTCGCTTAGGTGTAGATATTATTACTTCATGTACGATAAAAAAAGCGATTGGTAAAGATAAAGTTGAAAAAATTGTTACAGTAAGGCTAAACGAAAAATGGGAAGAAATTCCAGGTACTGAAAAAGAATATGAAGTTGATGCGGTATGTATAGCAGTTGGTTTAAGTCCATTGACTAATCTTCTTGCGATGATTGGTTGCGAATTAAAGTATGTTGGAGAATTAGGGGGATTAGTACCAGTACTTTCAAAAGATTATGAGACCACTATTGAAGGAGTCTATGCCTGTGGAGATGCAAGTGGTATTGAAGAAGCATCAAGTGCGATGGTAGAAGGTTATATAACGGGACTTGTTGCTGCTAAAAAACTCGGTAAAGTGCATCCACAATATGATGAATTGATGGTAGATTTACGCAAACAATTAGACATATTACGTAGTGGACCTTTTGGCGAAAAGATTAGAAAGGGTCTGGCTAAATTAGAAGGGGTGAAAGAGGTATGTTAAATCAATACGGTTATCCCTCCCCTGAGCAAGTAAAGTCAAAGTTTCCTAGTCTTGAGATATTAGTTAAACCAAAAGCGATTGTTGAATGTTATGAGAAGATTCCTTGTAATCCCTGTAGCACAAGTTGTCCATTTAAAGCCATTACAATTGGTGAAGATATCAATAATACTCCCGTGGTAGATTTTGATAAATGTACTGGTTGTGGTATTTGCGTTTATAGTTGTCCAGGACTTGCGATTACGGTTTGTGAAGTATTAGAAGATAAAGTCCGTTTCAAGATTCCTTATGAGTTTTTACCCATACCTAAACAGGGAGAACTTTGGCATGCGGTAAATCGGAAGGGTGAAGTAATTGGTGAAGCCTATATTGAAAAAGTTACCTTAACACCACGTCAAGATAAAACCCAATTAGTCCAAGTTTTAGTTGATAAAGAGTTATTATATGAGTTTGTTACGATAAGGAGTCAGGATTATGAGTAAGAAAGACATTATTATATGTCGGTGTGAGGATGTTACTTTAGAAGAAATTCACCAATTACTTGAACAAGGTTATACCAATATTGAAGAACTAAAGAGATTATTACGAGTAGGTATGGGTCCATGTCAAGGGACAACATGTATGCAGCTAATTCAACGGGAAGTAAGTAAGTTTTTAAATATTCCGATAGAAGAAGTGAAAACGCAAAAAGTACGTCCCTTAACGATGGGGGTAAAACTCAACGCCATAAAAGAGGGTGCTTGCGATGAAAGCTAGTTATGTGATTATTGGCGCTGGCATTAGTGGTTGTAGTATCGCTTATAATCTAGCGAAAAAAGGTGTTAAAGATATTATCGTTGTTGAAAAACATTATTTAACCGCTGGTGCGACAGGACGGTGTGGTGCTGGTGTCCGCCAACAATGGGGTACCGAAATGAATTGTCGTTTAGCAAAGGCCAGTATTGACTTTTTCTCCATCGCTAAGGATGAATTAGGTTATCAAGGGGATATTGAATTTAAACAAGAAGGGTATTTAATTGTTGCGGTAAATGAAGAAGAGGATAAGCAGTTTGCGAAGAATGTCATTTTACAAAACAGTTTAGGGATACCATCAAGAAAAATCACGAAAGAAGACGCAAAGGAAATCGTACCGCACTTAAATACCGATGTTATTTTAAGTGCGACTTTCTGTCCAACTGATGGACATTTGAATCCCTTTACAATGACCGATGCTTATTATCAAGCTGCCAAGCGTTTAGGTGTAACCTTTTTATTTAGAGAAGAAGTTAAAAGTATTGTTGTGAAGAATGATAAAATTGAAAAAGTTATCACAACTAATCATGAAATCCATACAAGCAATGTGATTAATGCGGCGGGTGGCTATGCGAAAGAAATTGGTGATATGGTAAATGTTGCTATACCAGTGTATGCCGAACGCCATGAAATCTTAGTAACTGAGCCAGTTGAAAAAATCCAAGGGCCAATGGTCATGAGTTTTGGCATGAATATTTATTGTCAACAAGTTCCACATGGCAGTTTCTTGATGGGAAGAAGTAATCCATTTGAAAAACCTAGTCATAATATCGAATCAAGTTGGCAATTCCTTGATGAAATGGCCAAAACTGTTTGTACGCTACTTCCTCCCATTGGTAATTTACGTGTAATCAGACAATGGGCAGGTAGTTATAATATGAGTCCTGATAGACAACCAATCATAGGTACCACGGATTTACCAGGATTCTATGTAGCCTGTGGTTTTAGTGGGCATGGTTTTATGTTTGCGCCCATGACTGGCTTACTGTTATCAGAAATTATCTTAGGTGAACCGTTGACTATTGATATAACCGATTTACATATTGATCGGTTCAAAACTGCACGAGATATTGTGATCGAAAAATCAGTTGTATAGAAAGGGAGATGACAATGGCAATTTATCCTTACCAAACAGAACCATTAACGGATTTTAGTAAGGTGGAAAATCAAGAAAAGTACAAACAAGCTTTAGAAAAAGTGCGTAGTACTTTAGGGCAAACTTATCCATTGATTATTGGTGGTAAGAAGATTGAAACAGGTAAGGTTTTAGCTTCTTACAACCCAGCAAATTATAAAGAAGTTATTGGTTACATCCACCAAGCAGGTATCAAAGAAGCAGAAACCGCAATGGAAGTGGCACTAGAAACCTTTAAGACTTGGAGTAAAGTTAGTCCAAGCGTAAGAGCTGATATTTTATTTAAAGCAGCAGCGATTTTAAGAAGGAAAAGACATGAGTATAGTGCACTCATGACCTTAGAAGCAGGTAAACCATGGGTTGAAGCTGATGCAGATACAGCAGAAGCGATTGATTTCTTAGAATATTATGGTAGACAAATTTTAGAACTACAAAGAATTGATGATAAGGTTCAAAGTAGGAAGAACTTAGAAAGAAATGAATATCGTTATATTCCACTAGGTGTAGGTGCGATTATTACCCCTTGGAACTTCCCACTAGCCATTCTTACAGGTATGACTAGTGCAGCAGTGGTAAGTGGTAATACAGTACTTCTCAAACCATCATCTAACACTTTAGTTATCGCTTATAAATTTATGGAATTAATGAAAGAAGCAGGACTACCAGATGGGGTAATTAACTACATCCCTGGTAGAGGTAGTGAAATTGGTAACTTTATCGTTGAACATCCAAAGACCAGATTCATTTCCTTCACTGGTTCAAAAGACGTAGGTATTGAAATTTATGAACGCGCAAGTAAAGTTCAACCAGGACAAATCTGGTTGAAACGAGTAATTGCGGAAATGGGTGGAAAAGATGCTATCATCGTCGATGGTGAAGCTGATTTAGATCTTGCTGCTGATGCGATTGTGACCAGTGCCTTTGGCTTTAGTGGGCAAAAATGTAGTGCTTGTTCAAGAGTTATTCTCCATCAAGATGTTTATGATGAAGTAGTCAATAAAGTAGTAGAAAGAACGAAGAAGTTAAGAGTTGGAGATCCAAGTGAACTATCAACTAATATGGGACCAGTAATCGATGCATCAGCGTTTAATAAAATTAAAGAATATATTGAAATCGCCAAGACAGAAGGTAAAGTAGTCTTTGGTGGTGGTAGTGACGATAGTAAGGGATATTTTATTGAACCGACAATTGTGATTGATGTAAAACCAGATGCAAGAGTAATGCAGGAGGAAATCTTCGGACCAGTTGTTGCCTTCTGTAAAGTAAAAGACTTTGATGAAGCATTAGAGGTTGCGAATAATACTGAATATGGTCTAACAGGAGCTGTAATATCTAATAATCGCATGCATCTTGAAAAAGCGCGCGAAGAATTCCATGTAGGTAACCTATATCTCAACAGAAAATGTACTGGTGCGATTGTAGGTTATCAACCATTTGGTGGTTTTAATATGAGTGGCACAGATTCCAAAGCTGGTGGACCTGATTACTTAATACTTCATATGCAAGGGAAGTCTATTTGTGAACAATACTAAAAATACCAAAACAGCTTTAGATATCTTTAACATACTCTTAGCCATTTTTGGAATCATTTGTGTAATCTATGGTTTTTCCACAATATTAGATGCTCCTTACGATGCCCTTTCTGGAATTAGAGATTGTATAGGTGGCGGATTTGCCTTATTATCAGGTTCAATTATTCTAGCAGTTGTAGCCTATATTGGCTCGTCAAGATTAAAGAATTAATAAGTGATATATATTTATTTGTTTAAAAATACTATAAATATTTAATGATTTAATGATAGTAAAATGAAAAGTAATCCAACACGATTCAAGCGTGTTGGATTATTTCGTTTACTTATAGATAACTAATATATTTAATGTATGTAAGTGCATTAACTATTTGATAGTATTTATTAAAATCAAAA
>ENA-UPSB01001763-UPSB01001763.1-bioreactor-metagenome-genome-assembly--contig:-NODE-1763-length-23540-cov-6.214179_pt1 | contig 23540 bp, 23 predicted proteins | sample MGYA00238182_ERZ773286 | MGnify/ENA primary metagenome ERZ773286 (study PRJEB29026, sample SAMN07631240) | bioreactor metagenome | isolation source: Switchgrass digestor | place: USA: Dartmouth... | reverse complement strand
GGGCGTCGAGCTTCGTCTTGTGGTGCATCTCGATGATCTCCACGTCGGGGAAGAAGCGCCTGGCCTCTTCGGCGAACCGCATCAGCAGCATCATCCCCACGGCGTAATTGGCGATGAAGGCGCCGCCCAGCCCGCGTTTTCGACAGGCCTCCGCCCACGCCTCAACCTCGCCGGGCGCAAACCCGGTGGTGCCCACCACCGGTGCGATGCCGGCGGCGATGGCGGCCGGGATGGTGCGGCGTGCGGCGGCGGCCGCCGTGAAGTCCACCAGCACGTCCGCCTGGGCGCCGGTTGCGCGGAACTCCTCCAGCGAGCCGTGGATCAGCGGGCCTGGGCGCCCGCCGAGGTTCACCAGTTCGGCCAGGTTCCGGCCGACCCCCTCCCGCGCGAGGGCGCCGGCCAGGACGAAGCCCGGCTCCTGCGCCACGGCGCGGGCGATGACCTGCCCGACCTTGCCGGTGGCCCCTGCGAGCACGACACGAATGGGCTGCAAACTCCATCACCTCTTCAGTCAAGTGCGACACATGGGTATCGAAAAACGGCTGGCAAGCAAGCCCGCCTGGGCTTGATCGCCAGCCGTTCCCATGGCTGCGGCATCTGCCGGGCTGGACAGCGGTGATTGGTATTAGACTACCGCTGCCACCCGGCCCTGTCAATAAACCTCCCGCAATGCCACATGGACGGTGATCGACCCCAGGCTGGTCTCCAGGGGGATCACCAGTCGTTTTATGGACAACGTAGAGATCGACGTCCCCTTGCCGACGACGACCGAGGGCGGCGCGATCTTGCACGGGTAGCCGGCAGCCTCCAGCTCGCCGGACGCGAGGCCGGTGATGACGTTGCCCAGCTCGGCCACGGCCGACTCGCACATCGCGTCGAACACGGGGACCTCCTCCCCCGTCATGGCGGCCACGAGGTTGCGCCCCGTCTGCTCGGTCATGCCGTAGAGCACGAGGCCCTGGACGCGGCCCACCACGCCGATGAGAACCGTCACCTCATCGGACTCCAGCGGCGAATCCTCGATGTACACCTCACCCTTGGTGACCTGGGTACCGGTCTCGGTCTGCAGCACCTGACTGGCAGACACGAGGAAGGGGTTGACAAACTCCGCCTTTACTAACATGGTTGGACGTTCCTTCCCTTCTATATCCAGGCCTGATCGCCTCGGCCCTCTCACTTCACCGCCCGGTAGAAGAAGGGCGAGACGCTCGCGTAGCCAAGTTCTCTTGCTTTCAACAGGCTCTCCGTGCCGCCGACAAAGAGGATGCCACCGGGTTTCAGGGCCGCATGGAACCTGCGGTAGAGCTGATCCTTGGCCTCCTCGGTGAAGTAGATGACCACGTTCCGGCAGAGGATCAGATCGAGGTCAGTCGGGAACGGGTCGGAGAGCAGGTTGTGCTGCTCAAACCGCACGCGGGCTTTCAGACGGTCGGTGAGGAGGAAGTTCGGCCCCTCCTGGGTGAAGTACCGGGCCCGCCGGGCGGGGGAGACGTTTCGGAGGTCCCGCTCCTGGTAGATGCCCGCCCGGGCAGCCTTCAGGATCTCGCCGTCCAGGTCGGTGGCCAGGATCTGGTGGCGCCCGGCGGGGTCGATCTCGTCCAGCAGCATGGCCACCGAGTAGGGCTCCGAGCCGTTGCTGCAGCCCGCGCTCCATATGCGCAGCGTGCGATTTCGCTTCAACAACTCCGGCAGAATTACCTTCTGCAGTTCTTCAAATTTGTCCGGGTTCCGCAGCCATTCGGAGACGTTGATGGTGAGGAAGTCGCGAAACTCCTTCACCCGCTCCGGGCAGCTGGAAAGCAGGCGGGCGTACGCAGCGAGGTCACTCACCCCCGCCCGGCGCATGATCGTCTGCAGCCGGCGCTCCATCTGCGTGCCCTTGTAGGAATCCAGGTCGATCCCGGTGAGGTCCAGCACCGTCCGCTGGAACAGCCGGTAGCCCGGCAAGTTCATGGCCTAACCCTCTCCCACCGCGCGCGTGATGGCCTCGGCGATCGCGTGTACTGGCAGGACCTCGTTGGCGGCCCCCATTTCCACCACGACCTTCGGCATGCCGTACACCACGCAGGTGGAGGCGTCCTCTGCGATGGTCCAGCCCCCTGCCCGCTTCAGGCTCAGCATGCCCTTGGCCCCGTCAAAGCCCATCCCGGTCAGGATGACCCCCACCAGCCTGCTCCCCCACAGCGGGATCACCGACTCGAAGGTGACGTCGACCGCCGGGCGCACGCCGTGCATGGGTGGCCGCTGGTCCAGCTGGATGCGGCCCTCGGCGTCCACCGTCATGTGGTACCCGCCGGGCGCCACCAGGACCTGCGCGGGCCGCACGCGGTCGCCGGCCTGCGCCTCCTTCACCGCGATGGGCGACAGTTGGTCGAGCCGCTCGGCCAGCGAGCGGGTGAAGCCGGGGGGCATGTGCTGCACCACCAGCACCCCTGCGGGCAGGTCGGCCGGCAGGCGCGGGATGATCTGGTGCAGGGCCCCCGGTCCCCCGGTGGAGCAGCCGATGACCACCAGCCGCCGCGGCGGCCGTCCCGCCTCGGCAGCCTGCCGCCGCAGGACGGCCCACTGCTGCTCCTGCGTGCGCACGGGCGCTGCGGCAGCCACGGGCCGCAGGCGGGGCGTGGCTCCGGCGGCGGCCTTCACCTTGGCCACCAGCTCGTCCCGGGCGACGTGCATGTTCAAGGAGATGGAGCCTGACGGCTTGGCCACGAAGTCGACCGCACCCAGGGCCAGCGCCCGGATGGTCGCTTCGGCCCCCTCCATGGTCTGGCTCGAGACCATCACCACCGGCGTCGGCCGCCGCGCCATGATCTGCCGCAACGTGCCGTAGCCGTCCAGGACGGGCATCTCGATGTCCAGCGTCACCACATCGGGCTGCAGCTGGAAGGTCTTCTCCACGCCCTCCTTGCCGTCGCGCGCGGTGCCAACCACCGTGATCTGCGGGTCTGACTGCAGCAGGTCGGTCAGCACCTTGCGCATGAAGGCGGAGTCATCCACCACCAGGACGCGGATCGGTTGCTGTACTCGACTGCGCATGGCCGTCTAGCCGACGAACTTCCTGACGGTGGCCAGGATCTTCTCCGGCTCGAAGGGCTTGACGACAAAGTCCTTGGCGCCTGCTTTGATCGCTTCAATGACCATCGTCTGCTGCCCCAGCGCCGAGACCATGACCACCTTCGCTTCCGGATCGATGTTCTTGATCTCCCGCGTGGCGGTGATCCCGTCCATCACCGGCATCGTGATGTCCATGAGCACCAGGTCGGGCCGGTAGTTCTGGTACATCGCGATGGCCTCCTGGCCGTTCTCTGCCTCCGCGACCTCGAAGCCATGTTCCGTCAGCAGCTTCGAGCAGCGCATCCGCATGAAGGCAGCGTCGTCGACCAACAGAATCTTGGGCATTCGGTTCCCCCCTGCGTGTAATGGGACCTACAGTTCACGTTCTCCGCGGCCCACGGTGGTCACCAGGAGCCGCCCGGTGGCGATGTACAGGTGTAAGGTCCTTCCGTAGGTCCCGCCCATGTCCTCGGCAACCAGGTGTAGTCCGTGTCTTGCCAGAGCCTTTCGCACCGCCTCGGCGTTGCGGGCCCCGATGTCCAGCTTCGGGTTCACTCCCGCCAGGCTGAGCATGCGGGCGCCGCCCGCCGCTCGTGCGATCAGGCGCGACCGCGAGGCACCAGCCTTGACGATCGCTTCCAACGCCGCCTCAACTCCGGTATCGGCGTACTTGCCCGGTGGTGCGTCCCGCCCCCTGGCCATGCTGCTGTCGGGCAGGACCACGTGCACCATGGCCCCGATGCGGGCCACCGGGTCGTACAGGGCAACCCCGACACAGGAGCCCAGTCCGTAGCAGACCAGGACCTGTTCCGGCCTGCTGGCCACCCGCACTTCCCCGAGGCCGACAACTTCTGTCTCGACAATCGTCATCGCATCGCCTCTAGCGCTGCGACCAGTCGGGCCATCGACCGATTGTCGGGCATCAGCAGGAAATGCCCGGGCAGCGCACCGTTGAAGGAAGTAGATATCACGAGCGCCTCTTCATCCGTAATGGAGAGCTGCACGACCACCGCATCCAGGATTGCGCCCGCCATGTCCTCCATCACCACCGGCGGCGAGGGTTTCACCTTCAGGCCGGTCCGGTCGGCGAGGGCGTTCATGAAGGCCGAGCCGCAGACGTTGCCCACCTCCGCCAGGGCTGACCGTGCGATCTCATCGAGCTCCCGGCAGGTTCCGGGCGGCTGGCCGAGCAGCAAGTCGACCAGCCCGCGGGCGTTCTCGGGCCGGAAGAGCAGCACCACGTGGCCCTGCAGTTCGCCGGTGATGGCCAGGTAGACGCCCACGACCACCGCTGCGGGACCGCCGGCCAAGGCCGGAAGGTTCTCCAGCCGTACGAAGGAGAGCTGCGGCGCCAGCAGCTGGATCTCTCCCGTGGTCATCTGGGAGAGCGACCGGGAACTACCGGCCAGCGCTTGGGTGACGATCCGCTCGAGCGAACCCCACTGGCTGGGCTGCAGTTCCATAGGGCACCGCCCCCTAGTTCAGGGCAGGCTCAAGGCGGCCTACCTCTTCCTGCACCGAGCCCACCAGGGTCGGCACGTCGAGGATGATCGCCACGTCGCCGTCGCCCATGATCGTGGCTCCGGAGATGCCCGGGATCTCGCCGATGAAACGCCCCAGCGGCTTGATGACCACGTCGCCCTCGCCGATCAGCGAGTCGACCACCAGCCCGACCTGGCGCCCCATCACGGCCACGATCACCACGAAAATCTCCTCGGGCTCCTCGTCCCCCTCCGGACGTGCCAGGCCAAACACGTCCGCCAGCCGCAGCAGGGGGATGACCTGCCCCCGCTTCACGATGACCTCCCGCTGCCGGACGGTGCGGATCTCCGTGGTGGGGATGCGATCGGTCTCCACCACCGACCCCAGCGGGATGCAGTAGATGGTGCCCAGCAGCTCCACCTGCAGCGCCCGGATGATGGCCAGCGTGAGTGGCAGCTTCACCCGGAACTCGGTGCCCTGGCCCCGCGTGGACCGGATTTCCACGGAGCCGTTGATCTTCTCAATGTTCTTCTGCACGACGTCGAGCCCCACGCCGCGACCGGAGATGTCGGAGACCCTCTCGGCCGTGGAAAAGCCCGGCATCCAGATCAGGTTGATGGCCTCGGCGTCGGGCATGCGCCGCGCAGCTTCCTCCGAAAGCAGTCCCTTGCGGACCGCGCTGGCGCGCACCTTCTCCGGATCCACGCCCCGGCCGTCGTCACGGACGGAGATGATGATGTGGTTCTCCTCGTGGAAGGCCTCGAGGGTCACCGTGCCCGCCCTGGGCTTGCCCGCCGCAATCCGTTCCTCCGGCGTCTCGATCCCGTGGTCCACGGCGTTGCGCAGGAGGTGCATGAGCGGGTCGCCGATCTCTTCGATGACGGAGCGGTCCAGCTCGGTCTCCTCGCCCTTCATCACGAAGTGGATTTCCTTGCCGGCCCGCTGGGCCAGATCCCGCATCATGCGCGGGAACTTCCGGAAGAGGTTGTCCACCGGCAGCATGCGCGCCCGCTGGATCTCTTCCTGCAGGCTGCCGGTCAGCCGCCCGATCTGGGCCAGGGCGGAAGACATCACCTGCGAGAGCTCGTCGCCCTCCCGCTCGGTCTCGAGACGGCTCAGCACCTGCTGCAGCCGGGTGCGTTCGATCACCAGCTCGCCCACTGTGTTCATCAGGTTGTCGAGCACCTCGACGTCCACCCGGACCGTGCGGAGGCTGCCCTTCGACATCTTGAACGGAACGTTGTTCCCCTGGGCCGCGGCCGGCGCATGTGCGCCCCCGTCCGCCCCTTCGGGATGCTCCACGCTCACCGCGGGCTCGGGCTGCGGAGCCGCCGGGGCGTGCGCCTCGGCCACCGGCCCCGGCGCCGGCGCACCACCATCCAGCCGGTAGGGTGCCAGCACGCGCACGGTGATCTCGGGCACCTGCTCCAGGGCCTTCGCCACCGCCTCGACGCTCTCCCGCGTCAGGAAGAGGATCTTCAGATCCTTGCCGATCCGGTCGTTCTCGACGTCCTCCTGGGTGGGGACGGAGAGGACGATTTCACCCAGCTCGCCCACCGCCAGCAGCGCCTGAAAGGCCCTCACGGCGGGCATGGCGGCCTCCTCCGACAGGGCGATGTCCGCCCAGTAGGCCTGGAGGCCCCTTGCGGAGGCGCCCTTCACCTGCTCCCGCTGGGCGGGGGTGAGCGGCGGCAGCGCCTGGGGCGGACTGGGCTGCTCCGGACCCGGCCCGGGCACCGGGGGCGGGGACCCCGCGGCGCCCTGGGGCTCAAAGGCGGCCAGCCGGCGCATCATGTCGGTCGTGTCCACCTCGGCGGGTTCACCCGAGGCGATCTCATCCTTGAACTCCTTCAGAATGTCGAGGCACTGGAACAGGGTGTTCACCAGCTCGGTGGTAACGGCGATCTTCCCCTTGCGCAGCTTGTCCAACACGTTCTCCATCGCATGGGTAAGCTCCGCCATCCGCTGGTGGCCCAGGGTGGCCGAGGAACCCTTCAGCGTGTGCGCCGCGCGGAAGATCTCTTGAATGGTCTCCGGGTCGCCGCCTTGTGCTTCCAGCCGCAGAAAGCCCGCCTCCATGGACTGGAGCAGCTCTTCGGCCTCGTCGAGGAAGACCCGGATGTCCTCGGCGCTGATCTCAAACCCAGACCCCATTCGGCTGATCCCTCCTGGTAGAAGCCGGGCGGCCGGCCATCCGGACCGCTGGCAGCGTCGTCATCTGCTGTGGGGGGTAACAGGGCTCTTGCGATCCTCCCGCACCAGAATCCGCCGCAGGTCAAGCAGCGTGATCAAGCGGCTGTCGACCTTGGCCACGCCGAGCACGGCATCCCGGTCGAGCTGGGCCATCAGTGAAGACGGCGGCTCCACCGCGTCGGCGGGCACCCGCACCACCTCTTCCACCGCGTCGACGATCATGCCCACCTGGTCGCCGCCGACCTCGGCCACGGCGATGCGCGTGGACTTGGTCGTGTGGCCGGCGGGCAGACCCAGTCGGCGCCTGAGGTCGATAACCGGAATCACCCGCCCGCGGAGGTTGATGACCCCCTCCACATAGGGGGGAGTCCGGGGAACCCGGGTGACCCGCTGAAGGGGGACGACCTCCCGCACCACAGAGATGTCTGCGCCGTAATACTCGTTCTCCAACTGGAACACGACGATCTGGCTGACCGCCTGCTGTTCCGAGCGCTGCTCCTGGACCACCTGTGACCCTCCTTACACCTGAGCGACCCGGGACGCGTCCAGCAACACCACCAGGCGGCTCTCGCCCAGCTTCAGGACGCCGTCGACGACCGTCTCGCCCGCACCGCCCACGGCCCCCAGGAGGGAGGTCCGCTGCACCACAGCCGTCGGGGCTGCCGTCTCCACGGCCACCACGTCGTCGACCACCAAGCCGGCCTGCTGCCCGTCCACGTCGACGATGATAATGCAGGACTCCTCTTCGCGCTTCTGCCGGGCCAGGCCAAAGCGGCGGGCCATGTCGACCACCGGTAGCACGTCGCCCCGCACCGAGATGACGCCCGGCACGAAGGGCGGCGACTCCGGTACCGGTGTGGGTTCGGTCCAGGGGATGATCTCACGCACGACTGCGATGGGCAAAGCATATTCCTGCCCGCCCACGCCGAAGACGACGACCTTTCCTTCGAACGGCTCGACCCGCTCCACGGCTGCACCTCCGCTATCCCGCGGCGGGCTGGCGGCGGCTGTTGGATGCGCTCCACCAGTACAACGCTCGCATGACTAAAATATGTAAGCCTTTCTTCAACACACCTAAAGAAACTCCTGCTATCCTTTAGTCGAGTCTAACCTCGAACCGTCTCGTTTCCACCGCCGACGGAGCAGCGCAACGGTCAGCCGGTCCAGCTCCCGGCTGATCGGCAGCAGGTTCTCCACCTGCTGCGGGTCCAGGGGCCCCTGCACGCGGGCATGGAGACGCTCGCGCAACGCCTCGATCTGCTCCCGATCCTTTCGCTCCTCCCGCATGCTGCCGCCCCCTAGCCCTGCCGGCCGGTGGAGCCGAGGCCCCCGACCCGCGGGCCGCCCGGCTGGTCGTCCACCGTCGTGAGATATCGGACGAAGATGCCCTGCGCGATCCGCTCGCCCCGGGCGATGTGCACCGGCTCCCGCCCCAGGTTGGCCAGGGCGACCAGGATGTGCCCCTCGTTCTCGGGGTTGTCGGCGTAGTCCGCGTCGATGACGCCGATGCCGTTGGCCAGGGTCAGCCGCCGCTTCACCGCCAGGCTGGACCGGACGGCCAGGATCAGCACCTCGCCGGGGCCCATGTAGGCCTTGAGCCCGGTGGGAACGAGCGCCACCTCCCCGGGCGCGATCATCACGTCCTCTGCCGCCGCCAGGTCGTAGCCCGCCGACTGCTCAGTCTTCCGCCGGGGCAGCGGCACCCGCCCCTCGTAGCCGCGCACGGGAGCAAAGCGGCGCTCAGCCATAGTGAACCTCACCCCATCGCTGTAGTTCGTGCTCCGTCTCCTTCGGGCCCACCACGGCCAGCACCCGCCGCTCCTCCACAAACAGCCGGTGCGCCAGTTCGTTCACCTGATTCCGGGTCACCGCGTCCACGCGGGCGATCACCTCGTCGGGGCTGTAGACGAACCCCCGGGTGAGCTCGCCCCGGCCCAGCCGGCTCATCCGGCTGGACGTGGACTCGAGCCCCAGCATGAGCTGCCCCTTGAGCTGCTCCCGCGCCTCCTCCAGTTCCTCCTCGCTCACGCCGGTGCGCCCCACCTCCTCCAGCAGCCGGGTCACCAGCGCCAGCGCCGGCTCCACCATGCTCGGAGACACGCCGGCGTACACGCCAAAGCTGCCGGCGCAGCGGTAGGCCGTATGGCAGGAGTAGACGGAGTACGCAAGGCCGCGCTTTTCGCGCACCTCCTGGAAGAGCCTGCTGGAGGTGGAGCCGCCCACGATGGTGTTCAGCACGTGCAGGGCGTAGATGTCCGGGTCCCCGTCGGCCAGTGCCGCCGTGCCCAGCACGATGTGGGCCTGCTCGATCTCCTTGGGCCGCATGACGATGCCTCCGTTCGCCCGAGGCGGCTCCCCGGGCGCGGGAACGGCCGGGGGTGCAGCAGGCGCCCCGGAAAAGCAGGCCTCCACCCACTCGACCACCCGCTCGTGCTCGAGGTGTCCGGCCACCGCCACCACCATGTTGCCCGGCCAGTAGTGGCGGGCCATCCAGTCGAGGATCGTGTCGCGGTCGAGCGCCTTCACCCGTTCCACGGTGCCCACGATGGGCCGCCCCAGGGCATGGCCGCGCCAGAGCTCGCCGGCGAACAGGTCATGGACCAGGTCGTCCGGCACGTCCTCGTACATTTTGATCTCCTCGCAGATCACGCCCTTCTCCCGCGCCAGATCCTCAGGATCGAAGCGCGAGTGGAAGAGCATGTCCGCCAGCACCTCGATGGCGACGGGCAGGTGTTCGTCCAGCACCCGGGCGTAGTAGCAGGTGTGCTCCTTCGCCGTGAACGCGTTCAGCGTGCCGCCCCGCCCCTCGATCTCCCGGGCGATCTCCAGCGCCGTCCGCCGCTCCGTGCCCTTGAAGAGCATGTGCTCAATCAGGTGCGACACACCCATCTCGTGGGGCTCCTCGTACAGGCTGCCGGCGCCGATCCACACACCCACCGACGCCGAACGGACGTGGTCCATCGACTCGGTGACCACCCTCAGGCCGTTCGGTAACACGGTCTTGCGATAGTAGGTCAATCCCCCGCCCCCCTGGAAAGTACACGAGGGGGGGCACAGCCCCCCTCGTGCCCGACTGGACCGATGGGCCTCACTTGCCAGCCCTGTTCGGCTGCCGGTGTTTCTCTTGTTTCTCTTCCTTGCGGGCCAGTTCCCGCTTGGCTTCCTTGATGGAGAGGTTTATGCGCCCGAGCCGGTCGATCTCCGTCACCTTCACGACCACTTCGTCGCCAATATTCACCACATCCTCCACCCGGTTGACCTTCTTGTCGGACAGGTGGCTGATGTGCACGAGACCCTCCTTGCCCGGGAGAATCTCGACGAAGGCGCCGAAGTTCATGAGGCGCGTCACCCGGCCATGGTAGATCATGCCGGGCTCCGGATCCTTCACCAGGGCCTCGATCATCCGCTTGGCCTTCTCGCCGGCCTCCAGGTTGACGGCGGCGATGTGGATGGTGCCGTCGTCGTGGATGTCGATCTCGACCTTCTGGTGGCCCACCTTCGTCTCCTCGATGATCTTGTTGATGGTGGAGCCGCCCTTGCCGATGACGTCGCGGATCTTGTCCGGGCTGATCTTCATCGTCATGATCCGCGGCGCATAAGGCGAGAGCTCCTTGCGCGGCTCGGGGATGCACTCGAGCATCTTCTCCATGATGAACATGCGGCCTTCGCGCGCCTGGGCCAGCGCCTTGGCCAGGATCTCGCGGCCGGTGCCGGAGATCTTCATGTCCATCTGCAGGGCGGTGACGCCCTTCTTCGTGCCGGCGACCTTGAAGTCCATATCGCCCAGGGCGTCTTCGATGCCCTGAATGTCCGTAAGGACCGCGTAGCGCCCGGTCTCGGGATCCTCCACCAGGCCCATGGCCACACCGGCCACCGGCGCCTTGATGGGCACGCCCGCCGCCATCAGCGCCAGGGTCGAGCCGCACACGGAGCCCATCGAGCTGGAGCCGTTGGACTCGAGCACCTCCGAGACGACGCGGATGGTGTAGGGGAACTCCTCCTCCGACGGGATCACGGGCTCCAGCGCCCGCTCCGCCAGCGCACCGTGGCCGATTTCACGCCGCCCGGGGCCCCGGAGCGGCCGCACCTCGCCCACCGAGTACGGCGGGAAATTGTAGTGGTGCATGAACCGCTTGGTCTCCTCGAGCGTGAGGTCGTCCAGCTTTTGCATGTCGCTCAGGGTGCCCAGCGTGCAGATGGAGAGGATCTGCGTCTGGCCGCGCTGGAACAGGCCCGAACCGTGCGGCCGCGGCAGGAGGTCGACGGCGCACTCGATCGGGCGGATCTCGGTGAGGCCGCGCCCGTCGGGGCGGATGCCCTCGTCGAGGATCGCCTTGCGGACCTCCTCCTTGAGCACCTTCTTGAGCAGGTAGGCGATGTGCTTGGCGGAGTCGGGGAACCGCTCGGCCAGCTCGGCCTGCACGGCCTCGCCCACGGCGGCGACGGCTTCTTCCCGGGCCAGCTTGTCCGGGTTCCGCACAGCCGCCCGCAGCCGCTCGGTGGCCGCCTCGCGCACGGCCTCCTCCAGTTCGGGCGGCGGCAGGAAGAGCACGACCTCCCGCTTGGGCTTGCCCACGTCCGCCTGCATCTGCTTGATCGTCGGGATGATGGTGTTCTTGATCACCTCGTGGCCGTAGAGGATGGCGTCGAGCATCACTTCCTCCGGCACTTCCTTGGCGCCGGCCTCCACCATGAGGACGGCCTGCTCGGTGCCGGCCACGACCAGGTGCATCTCGCTGCGCTCGGCCTGCTCGGCAGTGGGGTTGATGACGAACTGGCCGTCCACCAGGCCGACGATCACGCCACCGATGGGCCCCTCAAAGGGGATGTCGGAGATCGTCAGGGCGGCCGAGGCGCCGATCATGCCCATGATCTCCACCGGATGGTCCGGGTCGACCGAGAGGACGGTGCAGACGATCTGCACGTCGTTGCGGTAGCCCTCCGGAAAGAGCGGGCGGATCGGCCGGTCGGTCAGCCGCGCCCAGAGGATCGCCTTGCTGGTCGGCCGACCCTCGCGCCGGAACCAGTTGCCCGGAATCCGGCCCACCGAGTACATGCGCTCCTCGTAGTCAACCGTGAGCGGGAAAAAGTCAATTCCCTCCCGGGGGGTGGCGCTGCCCACTGCGGTGCAGAGCACCACGCTGTCCCCGTACCGAACCAGCACGGCGCCACTGGCCTGTTTGGCCAGGCGACCCGTCTCGAGGGTCATGGTTCGGCCCCCAAGTTCCATGGAATACGTTGCGGTCACTTTGAGCCTCCTTCTGTGCCCAGGACCGTCTGGTGCACCGGGCAGTCCCTGCGCCGGCCCGATCGAGCCGCGCGCCTGCCCGTCGCCGCTACCCAGCGGCATCTCCCGTTGGCACTATTTCTCCTAACCTCTTTGGTTTCCACACTTTGACTAGCTTCTCCTTCCTGGTGGAGGAAATATGAGCGGTGAGCAACAAAGGGCCTGCACGCCGCTCCGTCGGCATGCAGGCTCCGTGTACGGGCGCTCCTCATGCGTCCCCCTACCACACATTCCGGAACAGCGCCTGGGTCCACTCGCGCAAGGGCTCGAACCACTGGTTCAACCCTTCGCCAGGGCTGATTCCCACCACCGCCCGGTGGATGCGCAGGCCGAGGAGCGTCAGCCCGCCGGCTGCGACGGCCAACGCAGCGGCCACCGCCGCCACCTGGCCGAGGATCCACCGCCACTGGGGCGGACGCTGCCGACGCACGGGCGTCCCCGCGGACGACAGCGAACCCGCACTGTGAGTCGGAGTTGCGCTGGCGGCAGGTGCGCTGGCGACCGCCTGTCCACCCTGCGCCACGGCCTGGAGTACCCTGTCCACGACGGGCGGTACCGGGCCGAGGTCCAGGCTGGCCGGCAGGCTCCGGAGGCGCTTCAGGAGGGTCTCGACCTCCCGCACCTCACGGCTGCAGTGGGGGCAGCGCTCCACGTGTGCCAGCAGCGGGGCGGGCAGGGTCAGAACCCCTTCCACCATGGCGTTCTCCACCTGCTGGCGCACGCGGTCGCACGCGCCGCCGATCACGTAGGGCCTCACTGTACACCCTCCTCTGGTGCAGGTGCGAGTGCGGCGCGCAGCTTCGCCATACTGGCGTGCAGCCGCGACTTCACCGTTCCCTCGGGCACCGACATCACCTGAGCGATCTGGGCAATCGTCAGGTCCTGGAAGAACCTGAGGACGACGGTGGTCCGCTGTTCGGGCGAAAGCTGTTGCAGGGCTTCCAGCAGCGCCCAGTCCGTTTCGGGCGCAGTATATCCGTCGGGACTCACCACCACTTCCAGACCGGTGGGCACCGTCCGGGCGCGGCGTCGCCCCACATCGTAACACGTGTTGATCAGGATTCGATTTAGCCAGGCCGGGCCGGCCTCGGGGGAAGCCAGCGAGTCGAAGTAGCGGAACGCCTTCAGCCCGGTCTCCTGGAGGGCGTCGGCCGCATCGTGCGGGTTGCCCAGGATGCCCACCGCCGTGCGGTACAGGCGGGGCGCCATCTGCGAGAACAGGGCGACGAAGGCCTCCCGGCGTTCAGCTTCACGGCGAGCCAGCATACCACCACCTCTACTGTTGAGACCGGAGGCACACCGGATTTCGTTCGGTGGATGTGCGTGGTTTTCTTCACTCCGGAGTGAAGGGCCACCTGCTCCGTTCCCACGGAAACAGGGCACCTCCCTAACCCGCCGCGGACAGGACCCGCTTCCCGCCGCCAGGCCCGGAAAGGACCAAATTCGAATATGCATTTCGGGCAAAAAGCAAGCCCTGAGAGCGCAACTTTCGCGAGACACGAACGGTCTACTACGTGAAGCGCTGGAAATCTGGTTCCGATTGTGGCACGAAGCGGCTCAGCAGGAGGAAGGATTATGCAACCCTGGTTTGGCAAGCTGGCGGCGGCCCTGGCCCTGCTCGTGGCCACCGCATTCGACGTGCAGTACGAGGTTCCGGCAACCACCGAACCGGACGCCCGGCCCGCGGCCGAGGCGTCTGCCGGTGACGGGCAGCAGCGGGAGTGGCTTTACCCCGCGTACCAGTTCGAAAACGGGGAGAAGCGCTGGGGGTATGTGGACGACAACGGCAGCTTCGTGATCGCGCCGCAGTTCGAGAGGGCGTCAGCGTTCGGGGCGGACGGCCTGGCCATCGTCCAGGTGGGCGGCCGGGATGCCCTGGTTGACGCCACCGGCAGCGTCGTGTACCAGTCCACCGGCTTCGGCCTCTCAGCCGTTTCCGACGGGCTCTATGTCGAGTACACGGACGGCGCCATCCAACTCATTGACCGGAGCGGCAAAGTGACAGCCACGGTCGACGGCGACTGGGTGGAGACGCAGTGGACGGGTGACCGGGCGCTGTTCAGCCGCGACGGACTGTACGGCTATCTCCGGACGGACGGCAGCGTGGCCGTCGCGCCCACCTTCGCCTACGCCACCAGCTTTGAAGACGGGAAGGCGGCCGTGAAGCTGGCCGAGGGTCACTGGGCCGTCATCGACACCGCAGGCAACCGGCTGCTGGAGCTGGACGTGGACCGGCTTCAGCCCGGAGGTGACGGGATGCTCCTCTACCAGGACCGGAACAGCGGGCTGTGGGGCTACCGGTCACTGACCGGTGACGTGTCCATCCCGCCTCGGTTCAACTATGCCATGCCCTTCAACGACGGCCTGGCGGTGGTCGCCATCGGCGAGGACTATCTCTCCACCCGCTACGGCGTCATCGACCGGAGCGGCAACTGGGTGATTGAGCCCCAGTTTGGCTACATTGCGTACCTGGGCGACGACTACCGGGGCGAAGGGCTCTTCACCGTGGCCCGGCCGACAGCGGACGGCGTGCCGCCTGTCTTCGCACCGTGCGCTCTCTTCAATGCGCAGGGGGATCAGCTGACCGACTTCCAGTACTATGACGTGGTGGTAACCCCGGAGGGAGTCAGCGCCAGCGACGAGACCTCCACGCACTTCCTTGACGCGACGGGTCGCCACATCGAGGTGAACGGCATCGGCACCATGCGCCGCGTCGGCAATCTGATCGCGGCGGAAATCGACGGAGCCCTCAGCTACCTCACCCCTGACGGCCAGGTCGTGTGGCAGCCGGCCACTTCCTGGACGCTGCCGGGCGGTGTCCAGGTCACGTCCCGGAAGTACCGGAACGGCCGGGATGTGCTGGTTTACTACCCCGAATTGAACGGCCTCCCCGCCGCCGGGGTTCAGGAGCAGATCAACCGCCGCCTGGAGGAGCTGTTCCTGCGCGACGACCTGGTCACCCAGCAGCCGGCCGACGTCCGGGAGACCGTGGAAATCAGGTTCGCGGTTCAGCGGGTCGGCGACGTGATGGTCGTGGAGCGCTCGGCCTATGTCTTCCCCCTCGGGGCGGCCCACGGCATGCCGTATGAGGATTACTACCACATCGACCTGAAGACCGGCGCCGAGTACCGGCTGTCCGACCTCTTCAAGCCGGGGGCGCCGTATGCGCAACGTCTGCGGGACATCGTGCGGCAGCAGATTGCGGCCAACCCGGATGGGGGGGTGTATGAACCCGACCCCGAGGTGAAGCCGGACCAGCCGTTCGCAGCCGGGGCGGACGCCCTGCAGATCTACTGGGCTCCGTATGAAATTGCCCCCTACGCGGCGGGCTTCCCGACCTTCACCATCCCCTACGCCGACCTCCAGCCGCTCATCGACACTGAGGGAGCCTTCTGGAAGGCGCTCCAGGGCATGTGATCGGCCGGGGCCTGCGGCTCCGCCACCACATGGGCACCTTGCCCGAATTACGCAGGGCCTGCACCCCTCCGGGGACGTGCAGGCCCTTTGCAATGGAGCCGGCCCTGGCCGTGCTGGTCGCCACTCGGGTCGGCACGCCGGCCGGCGTGCCTGCCGCCCGCGGCTGCAGTACCGCCGCGAGGCTCTACGAGTGCGAAAGGTGCGCAGCCGCCTCACGCCTCCCCATGCGGGTGGTGATCCAGGGGCCGAACAACAGCACGATCAGCAGGCGAGTCATCTGCATGGCCAGCACCAACCCGCCATCACCCCCCAGCTCGACGGCGGTGGCCGTCATCATCTCCATGGCGCCCGGCGCCGTGCCCAGCGCACAGGTCAGGGCGTCGATGCCGGTCAGCCAGTGGATTCCGTAGCCCGCCACCAGGCAGAACGCGATGAGGGCCACCACAAGGAAGACCTCAATAAGTACCGCCTTCCCCAGCCTCACCACCGAGGCCAGGTTAAACTGCATGCCGATGGAGAGGCCCACCAGGAGCATGCCCAACTGGAAGAGCGGCCCGGGCAGGACGAACTGGTAGGGCACCGCCCACCCGGCCAGGATGATGGCCAGGACGGGGCCCAGAAAGCTCGGCGAGGGCAGGTGGAGCTTCTTGCCCAGATAGACCCCCAGGATGCCGCAGGCCAGCAAGACCACGAGGTCAACGGGCCAGGGGGCGGCAGCCACTCCGGCCCCCGTCGCGGCGGCAGAAAGGGCCGGCGCGCCGCCGGGAAGGAAGGCGGAAACGGCCAGGGGGGTCAGCACGGCCACCATGATCAGCCGCACGTACGTCAGGATCGTGACCCCCACCGGGTCTGCGCCCAGTTCCCCCGCCATTGCGGCCATGGCCGAAGCCGCTCCCGGCAGGGTGCCGGCAGTGCTCGTGGCCGGATCCACCTTCGCCCAGCGGGAGAGCAAGTAGCCGTTCAGCAGGCTGAGGGCACCGGTGATCCCCACGACTGCCAGCAGCGGCAGCCCGAGTGCGAGCACCTGACGGAGGGTCTCCACGGTGAAGTTCATCCCGATGCCCAGGCCGATCAGGGCCTGGCCGACCTGCATGACCGGCCGCGGGAGCCGCGCCGGTCGCTTCAGGAAAGCCGAACCCACGGCGCTGGCCAGCATCGGCCCCAGCATCCAGCCCACGGGAATGTGGAGGGTGTCAAAGAGCCATCCGGCGATGACCGCGCTGATTGCGAGGACGACATACTGCATGTACCAAAGCCTCCCCGGGTGGGCTGATCAGGAACAAACGGCGGTGCAGCCGTGGGCGAAACCGGCTGCACCCTTCGTGCACAAATTTACACCCAATCTCAGCCCGGCTCAAGCGTGGGGTCTCACGGGGAAGAAACCGGCCCGCCAGCGGGGCCTGCACGCCGCGATGCGGCGGTGCGTGCCCGTCCGTTCACGAACGCCGCCGTTCGGGCGGAACCCGCGCGGGGTGACCGCTCCCAACCCGGGCAGGCGCACGGCCCGGGGAGGCGCAGCGGGGTGGGAGCGCAAGCGTCCACGCCCCTGCGCGCGAACGAGACCGAACCCCCTAAGGTTCGGTCTCGTACTCCTTTTCCTGGCCTAGCGGATGACGTCGCGGATGTTCAGCCGCTCGATCAGCTTGGCGTACCGCTCGGGCGAGATCTTGTTCAGATAGACGAGCAGCGCACGGCGCTGGCCGACCATCTTCAGCAGGCCCCGGCGGGAGTGGTGGTCCTTCTTGTGGATCCGCAGGTGCTCGGTCAGCTCGTTGATGCGATGGGTGAGCAGCGCCACCTGCACCTCGGGCGAACCGGTGTCGCCCTCGTGGGTCTTGAACTCGTCGATGATCTTGCGCTTCTGTTCCTGAGTCAGCGGCATGGAACTCAACCTCCTCGTTTGAAAAGCGCCGGCAACCCAGTAAGCCGCCGGAGTCAGCGGCAGACCGCGTTACCGGTTGTCAGACATGCTCTAGTCTAGCACAGGCGGCCAGCGGGAGCAAGCGCCACCTAGGGATGCGACAGGGAGGCTGATGCGTACAGCGCCTCCACCTCCGCCTCGGTCAGCGGCCGCGCTGCCCCCCGGGGCAAGTCGCCCAGGACGAGGGGTCCCATGGAGAGGCGTCTGAGATAGACCACCCGCTTCCCCAGTGCGGCAAACATGCGGCGAACTTGGTGGTACTTCCCCTCGTAGATGGTGACGATGCCCTCCTGCGGGCCGACAATCTCCAGCTGCCCGGGCAGGGTCACGTACCCGTCCTCCAGCGCGATCCCGGCTGCGAAGGCGGCCTCGTCACCGGGCCCCAGCGGGGCGTCCACCTGCGCCAGGTAGCGCTTGGGCTGGTGCCAGCGCGGCGAGAGCAGCCGGTGGGCGAGCGTGCCGTCCGTGGTGAGCAGGAGCAGCCCCTCCGTCTCCTTGTCCAGCCGTCCCACGGGGAAGAGATCGCGCCGCCGCAGTTCCGGGGGCAGCACCTCCATCACGGTGGGTTGCCGGGGGTCCTCGGTGGCCGTGATGACCCCGGCCGGCTTGTGGAGCAGCACGTGGAAGTGGCGCTGGAAGGCCACCGGACGCCCGTCCACGGCCACGCCCCCGCCGGCCGGGTCCACCGGGGTCGCAGGGTCGGTGACGGTCATGCCGTCCACGGTCACCCGCCCCGCCCGGATGAGGGCGCCCAGCTCCTTGCGGCTGCCGAACCCCATGTGCCCCAAGAACTTGTCCAACCGCATCTTCCCCATCGGTCCCGCCGCCTTTACGCGTGTTCCGTCAGCCACTCGCGCACGGCCCGCTCGTCGGACCGGAGCTGCTCCACCAGAGCACCCAGGCCGGGGAAAGAGCGCTCGGGCCGGATGTAGGCCAGGAACTCCACCTGCACCTCCTGGCCGTACAGGTCGCCGCTGAAGTCAAACAGGTGCGCCTCGCACCGCAGGTCGGTGCCGCCCACGGTCGGCCGCGTGCCCAGGTTGAGCATCGCGCCGTACTGGGGGCCGCTGCGCGGGAAGATGGCGACGGGGGGCTCCACCGGTTGCGGCTCGCCCAGCAGGGTCACCCGGGCGGCGTAGACCCCCAGCGCCGGCAGCAGCCGCCCGGGCTGCACCCGGATGTTGGCCGTGGGATAGCCCAGTTTGCGCCCCCGCTTGTCGCCGTGGACGACCGTGCCCCGCACCGCAAATGGCCGGCCGAGCAGCCGGGCGGCCAGGTCCATCCGCCCCTTGGCCACGGCGAAGCGCACCTCGGTGGAGGAGACGTTCTCGCCGTCCACCCGAACCGGGTGGAAGATGTGCACGGGAATCCCCAGCGGGGCGCACAGCTGGCGCATGGTCTCGGCGGTGCCCTTGCCGCCCCGGCCGAAGGTGTTGTTGAACCCCACCATGACCTGCTGGGCCCTGAGCTGCGCCGCCAGCACGTCGTGCACGAACGCCGCCGGGGTAAGGTCGGCGAACTCCCGATTGAAGGGCAGCGCCAGGTGCACATCCACGCCCAGCTCCGCCATGATCTCGGCCCGCTCCTCCAGCGTTTGCAGCATGGGCGGCGCCGATTCGGGCCGCAGCACCGCCATGGGCAGGGGATGAAAGCCGACGGCCAGCGACTGCCCGCCGACCCGCCGCGCCTCGGCCACCAGGGCCCTCAGGATCGCCTGGTGCCCCAGGTGCACACCGTCCCACTTCCCAATGGCAATCACATTCCCCGTGCCCTTCAGCGGAACGTCAGCTATGCGCGTAACAAGCTTCATGCCTATACCTCTTACGCAAATACTCTTAGGAGTCGTAGCGCCCCTCCGGTCACCTGCGCCAGCGCCAGCAGTTCGCCCGCCTCACCCAGCAGCGCCACCGTGGCGCCATCGGGCGCCGGGGGGCAAATCCGCGGCGCGACGCCGTGGCGCAGGCGCTCCGCCGCAGGCCCGGCGACGACCACCTGCGGCATGTCGCCCAGCACGGCGGCCATCGGCAGCAGCCGGGCCTGCCCCGCCGCCAGCTCCTCCAGCGTGGCGGCCTCGCTCAGGGTGAACTGGCCCGAGCGGGTGCGCACCAGGTAGGAAAGGTGGGCCCCCACCCGCAGGTACTGGCCAAGGTCGTGGGCCAGGGTGCGCACGTAAGTCCCCTTGGAGCAGACCACGTCCAGGTAGGCCACCGGCCGTGGCCCCGGGCGGAAGTCCAGGAGCTGCAGCCTGTGGATGGTGACCCGCCGCGGCTTCCGCTCCACCTCGATGCCCTCCCGAGCCAGCTCGTAGAGCCTGCGCCCCTCCACCTTGACCGCGCTCACCATCGGGGGCACCTGCTCGATCTCGCCGTGGAACCGGGTGAGGGCGTAGGCCACGTCTCCCCGGGTGAGGTGCGAGGCATCGGCTTCGGCCAGCACCTCGCCGAAGCTGTCCTGGGTGCTGGTCGTCACGCCGAAGGTGACCTCGGCCCGGTAGGCCTTGTCGGCCCCGGCGATGTACTCGGCCAGGCGCGTGGCGCGCCCCACACAGATGGGCAGCACGCCGGCGACGCCGGGGTCCAGGGTACCCGTGTGCCCGACCCGCTTGACCCCGAAGGTGCGGCGCACGAAGTTCACCACGTCGTGGGACGTCATCCCCGGCGGCTTGAGCAGGTTGAGAATCCCGTCCGGACCGGGCGCCGGCACGCCGGCCGCACCGGCCTTGGGGGCGGCAGACCGGCGCGGGCCCGACCCTGCCGCCGCCCGGAGTGCATCTCCCCTCGCTGTATCCGCCATCGCTAGAGCACCGCCTTCACCGCAGCCACCACCTGGCCGACCACCTCGGCCACGGGGCCGGCCAGGGTGCAGCCAGCCGCCCGGGGGTGGCCGCCGCCGCCCAGCTTCACCGCCACCGCACCCACGTCGACGCGGCTGCGGGAGCGCAGGCTCACCCGCACCCGGCCGTCCTCCGTCTCCTTGAACAGCAGGCCGACCTCCACCCCCGCCACCGAGCGGGCGTAGTTCACGATGCCCTCCACGTCGTGATCGCTGGCCCCGACCTCCGCCAGCATCTGGCGGGTGACCACCATCCAGGCCATCCGGCCGCTCTCGTCCACCTGGAGCGTCTGCAGGGCCCGGGACAGCAGCGCGAGCCGGGGAAGCGGCTCGGACTCGAAGATCGCCTGGGCCACGTCGTAGGGCCGGACCCCGCGCTCGATCAGGTCTGCGGCCACTCGGTGCGTGGACGGGCCCGTAGAGTCATAGCGGAAACCGCCGGTATCCGTGACCAGCGAGGTGTACAGGCAGAGCGCCGTCCCCGCGTCGATGGGGGCGCCAATCTCCTGCAAGATGCGGTAGGCCAGCTCGCCCACGGCCGCGGCCGAGAAGTCGAGGTAGTTGTACTCCGCAAAAGCCGTGTTGGTAGCGTGATGGTCGATGTTCAGGGTGCACCGACCCAGCCGGACGGCCGGCAGAGCGTCGCCCACCCGCTCCAGGTCGCCGCAGTCGAGGAAGCAGGAGAGGTCCCACTCCCCGGTGACCTCCTGCCACGGCACCTGGTACGCATCCCAGCCGGGCAGGAAATGGTACATGGGCGGGATGGGGTCCACCCCGACCATCACCGCCTCCTTGCCCATCTGCCGGAGGGCGCGGATCATGCCCAGCGTCGAGCCGATCGAGTCGCCGTCGGGCTGCACGTGCATGAAGAACAGGATCCGCTGCGCCTCCCGAATCAGGCGGCCCGCCGCCGCCAGGTCGACCAGGTTACTCATCCTTGTCCTCCGCCCGCTGCTTCTGCTCCTGCTGCACCTGCACCAGCAGCTGGGCGATGCGCTGACCGTGCTCGATCGATTCGTCCAGGGTGAAGTGCAGTTCAGGCGTGTAGCGTAACTGGAGCCGCCTGGCCACCTCGCTGCGCAGGAACCCCGTGGCCGAGGTGAGGCCCTTCATCGTCTCGGCCTTCTGCTGCTCGTTCCCCAGTACCGAGACGTAGATCTTCGCATGCCGGAGGTCGCGCGATACCTCGACCTTTACGATTGAGACGAACCCGATGCGCGGGTCTTTCACCTCGTCGCGCAGCAGTTCCGCCAGGATGTCGCGCATCTCCTCACCCACGCGGGCGGCACGCTGGCTTCCTGCCATGAGTACGCACCTCCTGCCTTACCTTCGCGTTGCGCCCATCTGCAAGTCAAGGCCGGTGGCAGCGCCACCGGCCTTGCGCCGGGCTCTATCCGGGCTAACCGGCCTTGATCTCCCTCAGCTCGTAGGCCTCGAGGATGTCGCCGCGCTTGAAGTCCTGGAAGTTCACCAGCGTGATGCCGCACTCGTAGCCTTCGGCCACTTCCCGGACCTCGTCCTTGAAGCGGCGCAGGTCGTTGATCTCGCCGTCCCACACGACGACGCCGTCCCGGACGAGGCGGTAGCGGGCGTTGCGGGAGACCTTGCCGCTGATGACCATGCAGCCGGCCGCCACGCCGACCTTGGGCACCTTGAAGGTCTCGCGCACCTCCGCCCGGCCCAGCACCACCTCTTCGATCTTCGGCTTCAGCATGCCCTTCATGGCGGCCTCGACATCGTCGATGATGTCGTAGATCACGTTGTAGGTGCGCACGTCGATGCCGTGCTCCTCGGCGGCCCGGGACGCCCGGTCGTCAGGCCGCACGTTGAAGCCGATGATGATCGCCTTCGAGGCGCTGGCCAGCATCACGTCGGACTCGGAGATGGCGCCGACACCGGCGTGGATGACCTTCACCTGGACCTCTTCGTTCCTCAGCTTCTCCAGCTGGCCCCGGATCGCCTCCACCGAGCCCTGGGCATCGGCCTTGACGATCAGGTTGAGGTCCTTCATCTCGCCCTGGGCGACCTGGCTCATGAAGTCGTCCAGCGAGATCGCCTTCTGCGCCTGCCGCTGTGCCTGGGCCTTGGCGATGCGCTTCTCTGCGACGGCGCGGGCCGTCTTCTCGTCCGGGGTTACCCGGAACACGTCGCCGGCCGCAGGCACGGAGTTGAAGCCCAGCACGCGCACAGGCGTCGAGGGACCGGCCGACTTCAGCTTGCGGCCGCGGTGGTCGAACATCGCCCGCACCCGGCCCCAGGCGGTCCCGGCCACAAAGACGTCGCCGGTCCGCAGCGTGCCGCCCTGGACCAGCACCGTGGCCACCGGGCCGCGGGCCTTGTCCAACTCGGCCTCCAGGATGGTGCCGGCCGCAGGCTTGTCGGGGTTCGCCTTCAGGTCGGACACCTCTGCCAAAACCAGGATGTTCTCGAGCAGCAAGTCCAGATTGGTATGCTGCTTCGCCGACACCGGTACCATGATGGTGTCGCCGCCCCACTCCTCGGGCACCAACCCGTAGGCCGTGAGGTCCTGCATCACCCGCTGCGGGTTCGCCTCGGGCTTGTCGATCTTGTTGATCGCCACCAGGATCGGCACGTTGGCCGCCTTGGCGTGGTTGATGGACTCGACGGTCTGCGGCATCACCGAATCGTCGGCCGCCACCACCAGCACGGCGATGTCGGTGACGTTGGCGCCGCGGGCCCGCATGGCGGTGAATGCCTCGTGGCCGGGGGTGTCAAGGAAGGTGATCTTCTTGCCCTTCAGCTCCACCTCGTAGGCGCCGATGTGCTGCGTGATGCCGCCCGCCTCGCCCGCGGCCACCCGCGATTGCCGGATGGCGTCAAGCAGCGAGGTCTTGCCATGGTCGACGTGGCCCATGATCGTGACCACGGGATGCCGCGGCTTCTTCAGTTCCTCCGGCTCGCCCGGGTCCTCCACACGGTCGTAGATCTCGACGATGTCTTCCTTCTCCTGGACCGTGACCTCCACGCCGAACTCCGAGGCGACCAGGACGCAGGTGTCGACGTCCAGTTCCTGGTTGATCGTCGCCATGATGCCGAAGTCGGTGAGGAGCTTCTTGATGACCTCGGCCGCGGTGACGCCCATCTCGTGGGCCAGATCCTTTACCGACATCGGGCCGCTGATCGTGATGGGCTTGAGCACGCGCCGCTCCACCACCGAAGCCTTCTTGGCGGGACGCCGCCCGAACAGCTTCTCCTCAGACGGCCGGGAGGCCTCTTCGTCCCGCCGCGAGTAGATCTCGGCCCGCTTCCGGTCGCCGCCCTGGCCGACGCGCGGCCTGCCGTCCGAGGGCTTCGCCTGCTCGGCGACCTTCGGGTCCAGCTTCGGAATGGCCA
>ENA-UPSB01001760-UPSB01001760.1-bioreactor-metagenome-genome-assembly--contig:-NODE-1760-length-23589-cov-4.274581_pt1 | contig 23589 bp, 20 predicted proteins | sample MGYA00238182_ERZ773286 | MGnify/ENA primary metagenome ERZ773286 (study PRJEB29026, sample SAMN07631240) | bioreactor metagenome | isolation source: Switchgrass digestor | place: USA: Dartmouth... | reverse complement strand
ACGGCCGGGCCTGGCGTAGGGGGACGGTGGGGATCACCATCGGCCTGGCAGGCGTTCCCGGGCTGGTGGACATGCGCGGCAAGCCCGATCTGTTCGGCTACCAGCTGCGCGTAACCGAAGTTGCTGCGGCGGATGAACTGGCCGCAGCCGCATCGCTGATGATGGGCCAGGCGGCCGAGGGGCGGCCTGTGGTTCACGTCCGGGGATTTCCATTCCCGCTCAGGGAAGGGCATCTCAATGAGCTGATACGACCGAAGGAACTGGACCTCTTTCTATGACCAGCGGCGTCCGGGTGTTCGCAATCGCATCCCTGCTCGATCCGCGGGCGGACAAAGCCACGCACGAGCTGTGGCTGAAATTGGAGAACGAATGCCAGCTGAAAGGCATCCGACTGACACCGACACCGCATTTTTCCTGGCTGGGAGCGGAGGGATACGATTACCCGATAGTCAAGAAGGTGCTGGCGAAGATGACCAAAAGAATGGCCCCATTTCGCGTCCAAACCAGCGGGCTGGGGCTGTTCACCTCACCGTACCCGGTGTTGTACCTGCCAATCGTCAAGAATCGGCGGCTCCTGGAGTATCACGAGCAGATGCACAGACATGTGGAGCCTTTCGCGCAGCAGCCCAACCGGTTCTATACACCTGACGCATGGGTTCCGCACGTCACACTGGCGAACCGGGACGTCACGCCGGAGAAGCTGAACTGCGCCGTCAGCGGGCTGCTGTACCGGCCGCTAAGCTTTGAAATCACCGTGGACCATCTGGTCATGATCTACTCGATCGGTGACGAAGTTGGCATGATGGACCGGTTCGACTTTGAAGGAAGCGATCATCCGGAGTAATCAGACGACAATCGTCCACTCCAGAAACCGCCAATTATCAGTTTATTGAGGGGAACAGTGCGGTATAATTTGGTTGCGGATTCGATTTCATCCAAGAATTCTTAAGCATATCGTTATCGGTCGAACCGCAGTCTTCCTAGGAGGAAAACTATATTAATGAGCCTCTGGGCGATCGTTCCGGTCAAACCACTGCGCCGGGGAAAATCCCGACTATCCGGCGTATTATCAGAAGACGAACGAGCTTTATTAAATTACAACTTGCTGGCGAACACCCTGAGCACACTGACAGAAGTCCCGGAAATTGACCAGGTGCTGGTCGTTTCCCGGGATCCGTCTGCTCTCTCACTGGCGCGTGAATACAAGGCCCGGACAGTGCAGGAGGACGGGCATCCCGGGCTGAATACAGCATTGAACCGGGCGACTGTCGTGGCCCAGCTGTACGCAGCCCAACAACTGCTCATCCTGCCGGCTGACCTGCCGTTGATTACCAGTAAAGATATTGAAGCGCTCCTCTCGCTGGGCACTAAACCGCCTGTAGTCGTTATCGCACCTGACCGCCGTAACGAAGGTACAAATGCGCTGTATATCAACCCGACAGGGGCCATTGATTACCGGTTTGGTCCCGGTTCCTTCCAGCACCATGTGCAGCAGGCCCAGAAAAAAGGCATTCGAGTGGAGATTTACCGCTCGCCGACGTTTGGGTTGGACCTTGATTTGCCAGAAGATCTCGAGACTTTACAGCAATACGAAGCGCCGCAATTTGATATAAAGATAACTGAATAACACACCAATCAAACCCAGGAGGCAACCGCAATGGAACGTGTGGCACTTTACCTGCAGGACGCGCATGATTTACGGGATGGGTTGAAGTACGCTCAGCAAGCTGAGAAATATGGTTTCGAAGCCATATGGCAAGCGGAAAGCCGCCTGGTGCGAGACGCCATCGTGCCAATGGCTGCATATGCGGCGGTGACGGAACGGATTAAGGTTGGCTCCGGGGTGATCAACAACTGGACCCGAAACATTGGCCTGCTGGCGGCGACATTCCTGACGCTGGACGATCTGGCCCCCGAACGGATCATTTGCGGAATTGGCGCCTGGTGGGATCCCCTGGCCCGCAACGTGGGCATCGAGCGAAAGAAGCCGCTCAAAGCCATGCGGGAAACCGTCGAAGTGCTCCGGCGGCTGCTCGCCATGGAGCGGGTGACTTATCACGGCGAGTTTGTGCATGTCGATGGAATTGAACTGGACGTGGTTCACGGCCGCCGCGAGCCTCGGAATGTGCCCATCTACATCGGCGCGACCGGCGACCAGATGATGGAAATGACCGGCGAGCTGTGCGACGGCGTGGTGCTGAATTACTGTGTCCCGCCGGAGTACAACCTGCGGGCGCTGGAGATGCTGGAGCGCGGCGCGAAGAAGGCCGGCAAGACACTGGAAGATATCGACCGGCCCCAGCTGGTGGTCTGCTCGGTGGATGAGGACCACGACAGGGCTATCGACACTACCCGCGAGCTGCTTACCCAGTATCTGGCCCAGCAGCCGCACATCGCCAAGGCTTCTGGTGTGTCGCCGGATGTGGTTGCGGAGATTCAGTCGATCCTGGGCTGGCCGGCCACCCATGAACAGATCCAGCGGGCCAAGCACCTGGTTCCTGAAGAATTGATCCTGCGCATCTCGGCCTCCGGCACGCCGGATGAAGCCCGGGCGAAGGTACAGGAATACCGCAACAACGGCTGCACCTGTCCGATCCTTTACCCGGTCGGCGGGAATGTCGAGCTGCTGCTGCAGACCTTCGGAGAAGTGCAGCCAGCCTGAGTCGCCGGTGGAGACCGGCTGCTGGATTACGGAATCGTGTTCCAGCAGGAGCGATCACGTCAGATGTCAGAGGAAGCCGGATTGGCAAGGGCAGAGGAGACACAGCATGATTGTTGAATACAACCGGCCAGCGACAATGGAGGAGGCCCTGTGGCTGCTGCAGCGCACCGACCCGAAGACGGTCCCCCTTGGCGGGGGAACCTATCTGTCTCAGGCAAAGGTTGGTGATGTGGCGGTGGTAGACCTGCAGGCACTCGGGTTGGATGAAATCACCATGGACGGAATGACGGCGCGGATCGGCGCTACAGCAAAACTGCAGGACATTTATGAGTTTGAAGGCCTGCCGGTTGTGCTGTACAAGGCCCTCTACCAGGAGCGAGGTGCAAATATGCGCCGAATGATGACCCTGGCGGGCTTCCTGGTCACTGCGGACGGCAGATCGCCGCTGCTGGCCGGGCTGCATGCGCTGAATGCCCGGATTGTATTCGCTGACGGCGTATCAACCGGCATCGACGAATGGCTGCCCGCCCGCCAGCAGCAGAGGCAGAAGCTGATCACCCGCATCGAAGTGCCTGTCAATGCCGGGCTGCGGCTGGAGACGGTTTCCCGCGCCCCTACCGACCGGCCGGTTCTGACGGTGGCACTGGCTGTCTGGCTGTCCGGGGAGCAGCGGCTGGTGCTCGGCGGCTGGGGTGAAAACACCCGGCTGGCTTATCAGGGAGCCGTGCTGGAAGAGGCAATCAAGGCGGCAGAATCGACCCTGGCGGAGGCCAGTGATGCCTGGGCCAGCGCTGAATACCGGAAGAGCGCTGCCAGCGCCATCCTTCGACGCTTCATGCAGGCAGGAGAGGAGTAGTCCAGATGAGAATATCCGTCCAGATCAACGGGGTATCGCAGGATTTTGAAATATCTCCGGCGGACACGCTGCTGGCCGTCCTGCGCCGGGAAGGATATCTGGGGCTGAAGTATGGCGGCTGCAAGAACGGTGAGTGCGGTGCCTGTACCGTGCTGCTGGACGGCCGTCCGGTGAACTCCTGCGCGATGCTGGCCGCTCAGGCGGATGGTCATCAACTGGAAACGATTGAAGGCGTGGGCGTTCACCCGGAGCAGGGCTGGAAGAAAACACAGGGGCTGCACCCCATTCAGCAGGCCTTTGTTGAGACCGGGGCGATCCAGTGCGGTTACTGCACGCCGGCGATGGTGCTGGCTGCCAAAGCGCTGCTGGAGGAGAACCCCAACCCGAGCGAACAGCAGGTGCGCGAAGCGCTTTCGGGCGTTTTGTGCCGCTGCACCGGCTACCTCAAGCCGGTGGAAGCAGTCCTCCGGGCAGCTGCAGTGATGCGCGGCGAGAGCGTTCCTCCCATCGACAGCGTGCCGGTTGAGGCAGCGCCTGAAGCACCGGCAGCCCCTTCCGGCCTGAATGCCGGCGACGGTGGCAATGACCTGCAAACCCAGACCCGCGTGGTTCCCAAAGTGGTTCTGGCCTCGCCGGCCGAAGAAAAATTCAGCCGGGTGGGCAAGCCGGATCAAAAGGTCGATGCGGTGAAGCTGGTGCAGGGGAAGCCCGCATTCAGCGCAGATATCGAGATGCGCGGCATGCTGGTGGCGAAAGTGCTGCACAGCCCTGTGGCGCACGCACGTATCAAGTCGATCAATGCCGATAAGGCCCGCGCGCTGCCCGGCGTGGTGGCAGTGCTGACCTACCAGGATATTCCGCGGGTGGTGTATTCCACCGCAGGGCAGTCCGATCCAATTCCCGGGCCGCTGGACTGCTTCTCGCTGGACAACAAGGTCCGATTCGTCGGCGACCGCGTGGCATTCGTGGCCGCGGAGACAGCAGAAATCGCAGAAAAGGCGCTGGAGCTGATTGAGGTGGAGTATGAACCGCTTCCGGCCATCCTGGACCCGACTGAGTCCATGGACGAAGGGGCGGTGATCATCCACGACGAGCCAGAATACGTCAACTTTGCCGATTCAGACCCGAAGAAAAACAAAGCTGCGGAGATACGCATCGACATCGGTGACGTAGAGAAAGGCTTTGCCGAAGCGGATTATATCTTCGAGGGCGAGTATGCCGTTCCAAAAGTGCAGCAGGCGCACATCGAACCGCATGTGGTGGTAACTTACTGGGATGAGGACGACCGGCTGGTGATCCGCACCAGCACGCAGGTCCCGTTCCATGTACGCCGCATCCTGGCTCCCGTGCTGGGGCTTCCGGTCAAGCGCATCCGGGTGATCAAACCGCGGATCGGCGGCGGTTTTGGCGGCAAGCAGGAAGTGCTGATCGAAGACGTCGCCGCTCATCTGACCATCGCCACTGGCCGCCCGGTGATCTACGAGTATGACCGGGAAGAAGAGTTTATCGCTGCCCGGTCCAGGCACCCGATGCGAATTCGCATGAAGACCGGAGTGAAGAAGGACGGCACCATCACCGCCAACTCCATGTACGCACTGGCTGACACAGGCGCGAATGGAGCGCACGCGCTGACGGTAACCGGGAACACCGGCCAGAAATCGATGGCGCTGTATGTGGGCGACGGGGAATACCGAAAGTCGCCCAATATCCGCTTCTATGCGGACATTGTTTACACCAACACGCCGCCTGCCGGTGCATTCCGGGGATACGGCGTCCCGCAGGGCTTCTGGGCGGTCGAGCGGCACATGGAGAAGATCGCCCGCAAGCTGAACCTGGATCCGATCGAGTTCCGCCTGAAGAACGCGCTGCGTGCGGGCGAACTGCAGCCCTTCTCCACCTCGTGGAGTGAGGGACGCGAGCCGCGGCCGGAAATCGTCCAGACGGTGGGGCTGGAAGAGTGCGTCCGGCAGGGCAAGGCGCTGATCGGCTGGGACCAGAAATATGGGAACCCGGACTGGCACATCGTCCCCGGAAAGCCGCACCTGCGCCGGGGCATTGGAATCGCCATGGTGATGCAGGGAACAGCCATTCCGTACCTGGACATGGGCGGGGCCAGCATCAAGCTCAACGACGACGGTTCGTTCAACCTGCTGGTCGGGGCCACGGATCTGGGCACCGGGTCGGATACGGTGCTGGCGCAAATGGCTGCGGAAGTGCTCGGCTGCCCGGTCGAGGACATCGTGATCTACTCGTCTGACACGGACTTCACGCCTTTCGACAAGGGAGCGTATGCCTCCAGCACGACCTATATCTCCGGCACGGCGGTTGTGCGGGCTGCTCAGCAGGTTGCCGAGCGTATTCGCATCCGGGCAGCGCGCATGCTGACGGATCGCGATCCGGAAAAACCGGTCGAAGCGGATGACATCGTCCTGGAAGACCGCAAGGCTGTTGCCCCGGACGGACGGTTCGTCACCCTGAGTGAAGTCGGGCACGACTCGCTGCACCACACCGATCAGGAGCAGATCATGGGAGTGGGATCGTATGTCTCCCCGGTGGCGCCGCCGCCGTTCGCGGCTCAGTTCGCCGAGGTGCTGGTGGACATCGAAACCGGACAGGTGACGGTCGAGCGGCTGGTCATGGCGGTCGATTCCGGCGTGATTGTAAACCCGGTGACGGCCTCCGGGCAGATCGAAGGCGGCATGACCCAGGCGCTGGGGTATGCCGTCAGCGAAGTAATGGTATATGATGAAAAAGGGAACGCCCGCGAAAAGGATCTGGTGGATTACCACATTTTCCGGGCTGACGAAATGCCCCGTCTGGATACCCTTTTCGTTCAGACCTATGAGCCGTCCCATCCCTTCGGGGTGAAAGCCGTGGCTGAAATCCCCATGGATGGTGTTGCCCCTGCGGTGGGCAATGCGATCTATGATGCCTGTCAGGCGGATGTGGACGCCAACCCGGCCACTCCGGAAAGAGTGTGGCGAGCCATCCAGTCAGCTAGAACAGGCGCAGACGCAGCGGATTGAGATTGGAGTGAGGCGATGAGCATTTACCAGTCCGTGGCATCCCTGGAAGAACAGGGTGAAGCGGGCGCACTTTGCACGGTCGTGTCCACGAAAGGCTCTGTGCCCCGGCACCAGGGCAGCAAAATGCTGGTGCGCGAGGATGGGAGAATCGAGGGCTCGGTCGGCGGCGGCGAAATGGAAAGCCGGGTGATCGCTGAGGCGATGAAAGCCCTGGCAGAAGGAAAGCCGCGCATGCTCTCCTACACCATGGTGGATCCAACGCGGGGTGATCCCGGGGTATGCGGAGGAACGCTGGAGGTTTATATCGAGCCCATCCTGCCAAAACCCTTTATCATCGTCGCCGGAGGCGGTCATGTCGGAAAGGCTGTGGTTCAGCTGTCGAAATGGCTGGGCTTCCGCACAGCGGTGGCCGACGACCGCCCGGAGTTCTGCAGTCCAGAAACCGTCCCTGGCGCGGATGAGTACTATCCGGTGCCGCTGGCCGAGCTGCCCGAGGCTGTCAAGATCAACCGCTCCACCTTCCTAATCCTGACCACCCGCGGCAGCGCCGTGGACATCGCCGGCCTGCCTTCGCTGATGAAGACACCGGCTCGCTACATCGGTGTGATTGGCTCGCGAAAGCGGTGGCTTCATACCCGGAAGGCGCTGATAGAAAAAGGCGTGCCGGAAGAAGACCTGGACCGAATCCACTCTCCAATGGGGTTGGAACTGCAGGCTGAGACTCCGGAAGAGATTGCCGTCAGCATAATGGCCGAAGTGCTCCAGATCCGCAACGGGGGCACCGGCAAGCCCATGAAGTATTAACGGAGGTTCTATGTGGGAAAAGTACCTGAACGCAGCCAGCATCGATGAAGTCCTGCAAGCTCTGGCCAGACACCGCGAAAAAGCACGCATTGTCGCCGGGGGCACGGACTTAATCCTCGAAATTGAGCGAGGGAGCCGCCAGGGCATCGAGCTGCTGGTTGACGTGACCCGGATCCCCGGACTGGATGAAATCCACCTGGATGAAGACGGCTGGATCCATCTTGGGCCGCTGGTAACCCACAATCACTGCGCATCCTCCAGGCTGATCCGTGAGTTTGGGCTTCCGCTGGCGCTGGCCACCTGGTCGGTGGGATCGCCGCAGATCCGCAACCGCGGCACTATCGCCGGGAACCTGGTGACCGCTTCACCGGCGAACGACTCCATTACGCCCCTGGTGGCAATGAAGGCGGCAGTCGTGCTGAAGTCAACGCGAGGTGAGCGGCAGGTACGGCTGGAAGATTTCTATCTGGGCGTTCGCAAGGTGGATATGGCCCAGGACGAGATGATCGTGGACATCAAGTTCCCGGCCATGAAGAAGAACCAGCGCGGCACATTCACCAAGTTCGCACTGCGCCGAGCGCAGGCGATTTCTGTAATCAACGTTGCCGTGGTGCTCACCTTCGAGGGCGAGCGCATCACGGATGCGGCAGTCACGCTGGGCGCCGTCGCGCCGACTATCATCCATGCGAAAGAGGCGGAAGAGTACCTGCGCGAAAAAGCGCTGGATGAGGAGACCATCAACCAGGCGGCCGAGCTGGCAGCGCAGGCTGCCGCGCCTATTGATGATGTGCGCAGCAGCGCGAACTACCGCCGGCGGATGGTCCGGGTCGTCACCCGGCGGGCGCTGGAACACATCCGTGATGGCATCGAGGCGGCTGAACTGCCGGAAAACCCGGTTCTGCTGCGCGGCACTGACCCGGATGAACAGCCGGTCCTGCTCAAGAGCAGCTATCTTGAGGGCGGGGCAGTCATTGAAACCCGCATCAACGGGGTTCCCTACCGCCTGAAGGCCGGACAGGGGAAGACGCTGCTGCGGCTTCTGCGCGAAGATGCCCTGCTGACGGGAACCAAGGAAGGCTGCGCCGAAGGTGAGTGCGGCGCGTGCACCGTGTTCCTGGACGGCGTGGCGGTGATGAGCTGCCTGGTTCCGGGCGAACGGGCGCACGGGGCGGATATCACAACCATTGAAGGGGTTGGCAGCGAAGAAGCGCTGCATCCTGTGCAAACCGCCTTCATTGAAGAAGGGGCAGTACAGTGCGGATACTGCACGCCCGGGTTTATCATGTCCGCGGTAAAACTGCTGGAAGAACGGCCCTCCCCGACACAGGAGGAAATTCGCCAGGCGATTACCGGCAATCTCTGCCGGTGTACGGGGTATTATAAGATTGTGCAGGCAATCGATCACGCAGCGCAGTCCATCAACGGGAGATGAACCATGGGCAAATACGGCACATACAGCACTTCCCCGGAATCGAAATCGAAAAAAAAGAAGGTGCATCCCATCTGGAGAGGGGTCGGGTTCGGTCTGGCCATTCTCACCCCGATTCTGGCCTATTTTGGCAGCGCAGTAATCATCCGCGAACCATGGTTCATGGATATTATCCCGCGTGAGCTGATCATGCGCGGGTCGGATCCGCTCTGGCTGGTGAGACTGCTCACGTTCCTCATCCTCGTCTTTGTCATCTTCACTGTGTTTCAGGCGATCACATTCCTTGCCTACCGGCTGTTCGGTCCTCCGCGCTACGGCCCATACGATGTGCCGCCGGCGTCTTACAGAGGCAAGAGAACTGCCCGTTAGGGATTGACTGCACGAAGACCGAAGCGCTTACTCGGGAGAACCGTATATGACTTATGTTGGAAAATCTGTCCGCCGTATCGATGCGGCCGGAAAGGTGACGGGCAAGACCCTTTACCCGGGAGATATTAACCGCCCTGATCAGGCGTATATGAAAATCCTGTTTGCCGGGCGCGCGCACGCGCGGATCACCCGCATCGACACCACCAGAGCTGAAAAAATGCCGGGCGTGATTGCGGTGTTCACCGCGAAAGATGTGCCGGTGAACGAGTACGGGCTGGGTATTTACGATCAGCCGGTGCTGTGCGGCCCTGGATCGAACAAGCCCTATGCAGACCGGGTCCGGTTCGTGGGCGATCAGGTTGCCCTGGTGGTGGCGGAAACAGAGCGGCAGGCCGCAGAAGCGCTGAAGGCTATCGAGGTAGAGTACGAGGACCTGCCTTTGGTGACTGATCCTCGCCAGGCGATGCGGGAGGATGCTTTTCTCCTGCACCCGGACCGGGGATCGAACGTTCTGACCCACTACCGCATTCGAAAAGGCGACACCGAAGCGGCGATGGCCCGCGCGGATGTGGTCGTCGAAGGGCGCTATTTCACGCCTGCTCAGGAGCACGCCTATCTACAGCCGGAGGCCGGGATCGCCTACTATGATGAAGAAGGCAGGATCACGGTCGAGGTCGCCGGACAGTGGACGCATAAGGATCAGGAGCAGATCGCGCACGCGCTGAACCTGCCGGTGGAGCGGATCCGGGTGATCTACCCGGCGATCGGCGGTGCCTTCGGCGGGCGTGAAGATATGTCCGTGCAGATTGTGCTGGCCCTGGCTGTGTACCGGCTGAAGGAACGCGGCATTAACCGGCCGGTGAAGATCATCTGGAGCCGGGAAGAATCTATCGTCGGGCATCACAAACGGCACCCTTATGAAATTGTCACACGCTGGGGTGCGACGAAGGATGGGAAGGTGATTGCCGCTGAAGTGGAGGTGATCGCCGACGGCGGGGCGTACGCCTACACCTCGCCCAAGGTGCTCGGGAACGCCACGCTGATGTGCACCGGTCCTTATGAGATTGAGAACGTCAAGGTTGACTCCTACGCGGTGTACACCAACAACATCCCCGGCGGGGCATTTCGCGGGTTTGGCGGTCCGCAGGGTGCATTTGCCGCCGAGTCGCAAATGAACAAGCTGGCGGAGAAGCTGGGCCTGGATCCGGTGGAAATCCGCATGCGAAATGTGCTTCGCGAGGGCAGTCTGCTGTCGGTCGGAACACCGCTGCCGCCGGGCGTGTCGATGCCGGAAGTGATTGAGGCCTGCGCAAAGGCCAGCGGATGGAAGAAGACCGAAAAAGGCTGGACCAGAGAGCCGGTCAGGTCCGACGATCCCCGGAAACCCTATCTACGGCGGGGTATCGGGTTCGCCTGCGGTTTCAAGAACGTGGGCTTCTCCTTCGGCGCGCCGGAACAGTGCACCGCCACCATCGAACTGTATGGGAATGCACAAATCGAGCGGGCGGTGGTCTATCACGCCGGGGCGGACGTAGGCCAGGGCGCGCACACAGCTTTCGCGCAGATGGCCGCTGATGCGCTGAATATACCGCTCGAGAAAATCCAGATGGTGGTTTCGGATACGGCTACCACCGGGCCGTCCGGGTCGGCTTCGGCATCCCGGATGACCTTCATGGCCGGCAACGCCATTCGCGGAGCGGCGCAGGAAGCGCTGAAGAAGTGGTATGAGGATGAAGAACGCCCTGCCCGGGCGACATATGTGTACCGCGCGCCAAAGACGACGCCGTATGACCCGCAGACCGGCAAATCGGAGCCGAATTTCGCCTACGGGTACGTCGCGGAATCAGCCGAAGTCGAAGTGGATATCGAGACCGGTGAAGTCCGGCTGGTCAGGGTAATCTGCGCGGACGATGTGGGCCGGGCAGTGAATCCCCAGCAGGTTCAGGGACAGGTGGAAGGCGCAGTTGTGCAGGCAGCTGGCTACGCTTTGATGGAAAACTTTGTCCAGGTAAAAGGCCAGCCGTTGACCCGCGGCCTGTCCACATACCTGATTCCCACCGTGCTGGACATTCCTGATCAGGTCGAATCCCTGATTCTGGAGTACCCCGATCCGGTCGGGCCGTACGGAGCACGGGGCATGGGGGAAATGCCGTACATCCCCCTGGCTCCGGCAGTCATCGCGGCGGTGAAGGATGCCACTGGCGTGTGGTTCAACGAGTTCCCGCTCATTCCGGAACGCGTTCTGAACGGTCTGGACGAGAATGCCCGGCCATGACGCCTGGCTGCGGCTGAGCAACCCGGGAGCGGTCTGATGCTGGTTCTGATCCGAGGTGGAGGTGACCTGGGCAGCGGGGTGGGACTGCGCCTTCATCGCGCCGGCATGGAAGTGGCTTTCACGGAAATTGCACGGCCGCTCGTGGTACGCCGAACGGTGGCATTTGCCGAGGCGGTGTACAGCGGCGAGTGCCGGGTGGAAGAGGTGACTGCCCGGAAGGCTGAGACAATTTTTGATGCGCGTGACATGCTTCAGCGGGGAGAGGTCCCGGTTTTCGTCGACCGGGAGCTGCGCCTGCTGCAGGAACTCCAGCCGAATGTGCTCGTAGACGCGCGCCTTGTCAAACGGCCGCCTGAAACGCTCCTTTCGGTCGCTCCACTGGTTATCGGGCTTGGCCCGGGTTTCACTGCAGGTCAGAACTGCCATGCCGTGGTGGAGACAATGCGCGGTCACTGCCTGGGCCGGGTGTACTGGCAGGGCACAGCGCTGGAGGATACCGGGATCCCCGAGGCAGTTGGCCAGCACCGGGAAGACCGGGTGCTGCGCGCTCCGGCAACCGGTGAGGTGCACACTACGGCGTCCATCGGCGACGTGCTAGATGCTGGTGAGTTGATCGCTGTGGTCAATGGCCGGGCGGTGAAGGCCCCGTTCCGCGGTCTGCTTCGCGGGCTGGTTGCTGATGGGCTGGAAGTCCATGAAGGGATGAAGATCGGGGATATCGACCCGCGGCTGGATCCGAAACTGGTGCGGCTGGTTTCGGACAAAGCGCTGGCCATTGGCGGCGGCGTTCTGGAAGCCATTCTGGCTTTCCAGTCTGGCCGCTACCGATCACTGCTGGATGGGAAGTCTGGATGAAGCTCAGCCGGGCGCTGCGGGTGAATGCACCGGTAAAGGCTGCCTTTGTCGGTGCTGGCGGCAAGACCACAACGATATTTACACTGGCCAGGCAGCTGCCCGGGCCGGTGTTTGTCACTACGACGACGCATATATCCAGCGAACAGGCGCAACTGGGGGACCGGCATATCTATCTGTTACCCGGCGAACCGGTAGTTGGCGAACTGCGCATAGCCACAAAGATGCAAGAAAATGTGGTTGTGTTAACCGGACCTGGAGCAGAAAGAGAAACCGGTCGGCAGGGCGGCCTGACTGCCGATCAGCTGGAGGGACTGCGAAGGTATGCAGAACAGGCAGGGGACAGCCTTCTGATCGAGGCGGACGGGGCCAAGATGAAAGCCATTAAGGCTCCGGCGGCCTACGAGCCTGTCGTGCCTGAGTGGGTCGATCGGGTTGTGGTGCTGGCGGGGCTGTCGGCGCTGGGGAAACCCCTCAACGATCAGGTGGCTCACCGGCCGGAGCGCTTGGCGCAGGTCACAGGTCTGGATATGGGCGATACCATCACCCTGGAGACCGTTATCCAGATGCTGAGCCACCCGAAGGGCGGCCTGAAAGACCTGCCGGCCAGCGCAAGGAAAACCGCCTTTCTTAACCAGAACGAACCGGGGCGGATTAACAGCGAAGATCTAGCTGCGCTGCGGAGTCTATTGGAGAAATATGACAGTGTGCTTATCGGGCAGGTTGTAACGCAGGATGAGGAGGATCAGATTGCCTGGTGCCTGGAGCCTATCGCAGGGATTATCCTGGCGGCGGGCGGCAGCCGGAGGTTTGGCCGGAGCAAGCAGCTGCTGACGTATGACGGAAAACCGATGGTACGCCGGGTCGCCGAAACCGCGCTGAAAAGCGGTCTGGATCCTGTGGTGCTGGTGACTGGCGAGGACCATGAGCGTGTTCTCGAGGCTGTGTTTGACCTGCCCGTTCAGATCGTAAACAACCCGGACTGGCGGTCGGGAGTGAGCACCTCCATTCAGGCCGGGCTACGGGTGCTGCCAGAACGATCCGCGGGGGCGGTTTTCCTGCTGGCCGACCAGCCGCAGATACCGGCAGAACTGATTGACAGGCTGCTTCAATCGCACGCCTCCAATCAGGCGGATATTACTGCGCCATATGTTGGCGAGCGCAGGGGCAACCCGGTTCTGTTCGACCGGCGGCTGTTTGCGGAACTGAACGAGCTGCACGGGGATGTGGGTGGGAGAGCGCTGTTCGATCGCCACCCTGTTCACCCGGTCTACTGGGAGGATGACAGTATTCTTGCGGACATTGATACGCCAGAGGACTACGACCAATTCATCAAAGGCCGGCATGAACATTGACGATAGCAACAATGCGCATAGCCAAATATATACGCTTGTTTTGTCAGCAGGCCAATCATTGAGAATGAAACAGCCCAAGCTTCTGATGGACTGGGGAGGGCGCCCGGTGATCCAGCAGGTGGTGCACACACTTGTGGATTGCGGGCTGGCACCAGTCCATGTGGTTACGGGCGGATTTTCGAAAGAAATAGAGCACAGCCTGGCTGGTTATCCTGTGAATATCCTGTTCAATCCGGATTATACCCGGGCAGACATGCTCAGCTCCATTCAGATCGGGCTGAAGAACGCGGAAGTGAGGGTCTCTGCCGCGCTAATCGTGCTGGGGGACCAGCCACAGATGCTGCCGGAAACAATCAATCAAGTCGTTGAGGGTTACCTGCACACGCGTGCACCGCTGGTGTTCCCCAGCTACCGCATGCGCCGAGGTCATCCGTGGATCATTGACCGGAAGCTGTGGGATGAAATCCTGGCTCTTCCGCCGGGCGGCACAGCGCGAGAGGTTGTCGAACGTCACAGCAGCAAAATCCACTATGTCAACGTGGATACGCCGACCATCCTGCAAGACCTGGATACTCCGGAAGACTACGAACGTTACCGGCCGCGATAAATCGGCTCAGGGCTGAGCGGCCCGCTGTCCGAGCAGGGCTTCGACAGCCAGCGACAGGTAATCCGCATCGGCGGCCTGGTCGGGGGAGACGGTCAGGTCTGGCCGCAGTCCAACTTCTCCCTGAGGGAACTCGATACCGGGTATCCACCACTCGGCGGCGGTGACGTGCAGGCTGGCGCCGTTATCCAGATCGAAGATCAGCTGAATGGTGTTCTTGCCAAAGGATGGCGCCCCGACCAGCAGGGCTCGTTGGTGCGCCTGCAGAGACCCGGCGACGATCTCTGACGCGCTGGCGGTCCCGTGGTTGATGATCACCACCAGTGGGATGTCCGCAAATTCTCCCGGTGATCGGACGGAGAAGGTCTCCTCCGGCCGGCCGCGGTACTGCTGCACCATGATGTCACCTTCAGAGAGAAACAGGCGGGCCAGGTCAACCCCGCCTGTGACCAGACCACCGGCGTTATCCCGCAAATCGAGGATGAAATGGGTCGCGCCCTGGTCTTTTAGGTCCCGTATCGCCCGGGTGACCTCATCCGCAGAGGTAGCGGCGATGATGCTAACAATCACTCGTCCAACGGTTGGCTCCTCGGGCAGTAAGTGCCAGGTGACGGACGGCTGGAGCACTTCTTCGCGAACAATAATGGTTTCCAGTTCTTCACCGGAAGAGGTCCGGTAAACCAGCAGCCGGACCGCTTCGCCCACGGGGCCGCGAATGGCCGCCTGGATGGTTTCCATCGGCGTTTCCAAGTCAATGACCAGGCTGTCGACTTCCAAAAGCTGATCTCCAGCATAAAGGCCAGCCTTCTCCGCCGGTGAATCCGGGTAGGGGAAGAGATACAGGGATCCGCTGGAATCCCTTTCGAGGCGAGAGCCGATCCCTCCGAAGCGTCCCTCCAGCTGACCGGTCTGCAGCTCGTGGCGCGCCGGTTCCACCAGAACGGTGTACGGATCATCGTATTCCGCCAGCAGGCCGCGAATCATGCCGGACTGCATCTGTTCGCTGTCGGGCATATCCTTGAGGCCGTGGGATTCCAGGATGCGGTAGGCCTGGTCGAACAGCGGATAATCCACCACCAGTCCGTTCACCCAGCGATGTACCAGATACCCTCCGGTAAAGGACACTGCCACTGCCAGCAGGAAAGCTCCGGCAGTGAGCAGCAGAGTTGAGGTTCTCCTTCGAGGTGATTCGTTCATATCCCGCCAAGTTTTCCGTGTTCCTGGTAGTATAATCCTTTTCGACACCACCTCCACGGACTATACATAATGAAAATTAAAGCCTGGAAAATTATTGAAGATCACCTGGAACCTCTCCCATTCGCCGAAACGCTGGAAGATTTCAATCAGGTAACCAAAATGCTGCCTGGCGGCGCGTACACCACCTTCCGCTCCTACGGGAAAACGCGGGTGGTTTGCCTTCAGGAACACCTTGACCGGCTGGAAGTTACTGCAAAGTTAACCAACCATCATGTCAGCCCGCCCTGGCCGAAGGTTCGCCAGGCCATGCGCAAAGCGGTTGAAGAATACCCTGCTGAGGAAATCAAGGGCCGGGTAATTATGGATTTGACCCGCAAACCGGGCGACCTGTATTTGATGCTCGAGCCGCTGACCATCCCCACCCCGGAACAGTACCAGAACGGGATCAGCATGGTCACCCGGCATCTGAAGCGAGAAAACCCCAGAGCCAAACAGACCAACTTCATTGACCGGGCGGATGAAGTGCGCAGGACGCTGCCATCGGACGTTTTTGAAGCCATCATGGTGGATGAAGACGGGCAGCTGCTGGAAGGCCTGACCAGCAACTTTTTCGGCGTGGTTGACGGTGCACTGTGGACCGCCGAAGAGGGCGTCCTTCCGGGGATCACGCGAGCGCATGTGATCGAGTGCGCCCGGGAACTGGGCATTCCTGTTCACCTGAAGGGCGTCCAGGAGGATGAGCTGTCCTCCCTTTCCGAAGCCTTCATCACCGGCACCAGCCGGGCGGTGCTGCCTGTTACGATGATTAACCACCAGCCGGTCGGTGACGGAAAACCCGGACCGATTTCGAAGAAACTGTTGGAAGTTTACATGTCCAGAATTGACAGGATCGCGGAAGATATCTAAAGCAGGTCTTCCTCAGAGCCTTCTTCGTCCACGGGGAGGTCCGATCCCTCTTCAAAACGGGTATCACTGAATTCACCCGCTTCCATCGCACGAATCAATCTCCTCGCCTCGGTGACCTGATCCTCCGGGACGAGGATTTTGACTTCCCCGAGCCGGCCGACGGTCAGTCCGATTGCCTGGCCTGCCGATTCCTGGGACAGCTCGGCGGCGATGCCCTGAGCATTGAGGAACAGGCGAATGGACTCGGCAGCCAGCTGGCCGGAAGCGCTGTACACGGTCACGAGGGGTTTTCTATTCATAGCGGTCTCCTATTGATCCGACAGCATGTGCGTTGAGGCTGCCCTGGCTAACTTCAACATCCGGTCCAGGCGCTGTCGGTACATCTGGTATTTGCGCAGGGCACGTACTGCCTCGGGCAAGGTCAAGGATGCTGCTTCGAAAAGCAAACGGTCCAACACCTCAGTTCGAGGATAATCCTGCTGCGAAGGCTTTCCCTGCAGCACGGTGAATACCGTCTCGGCAACAAAGGCATCATACGCGTGAATTTCGGCGTGCAGGTCTGCCAGCTCCGGCACCTCCGGCTGGTCCGGAAGGTTGGCCGTTTTCTGATGGATCACCGCCTGGCGCAGTTCATCCAGCGGAGAGCCGGATGCATCATTACTCATTTCACACTCCTATTGGCAGCCTGGCGATCAGGCTGGCGACGGCTTTTTTGCCCCCATGCCGGGAAGGGATCCAGCCTTCCCGTTCATAGAGGATCTCCCACCCGGTAAACAGGCGTCTCAACTCGCCCGACTGCAGCAGGTATTCCGGAGGCAGGTCCGGTTTGATGGCCTGCATAACCTCGGTCAGCGTCTCGATGACCACCATCCCGCCCGGTTTTAGCAGCCGGGCAAAGTCCGCCAGCAGATCCCTCTGCAGGTAGTAGAAGTTCAAGATCAGGTCAAAACAACCGGAGGGAAAGCGAAAGCTGGTCAGGTCGGCGACGAAGGCAGTCATGCCAGGATACATCTGGCGTGCTCTGCGGACTGCCTCGATGGACACATCCACGCCAACCACGCGCATCCCGCGAGACTGCAGCAGCGCGCCATTGTGCCCCAGCCCCATGGCCAGGTCCAGGGCCAGTCCCCGGTCTGGCAGCAGGTCTAAATGCTCTACCAGCAGCTCTCTCGGGCCGGTGGTGTCGTACGGCCGGCCGCAGTCGGCGTAACGGGCATTCCAGCGAACCGCGTCCTCATTTTGCATGTTCTCATTCTAGCACGTCCAGTTCGCTGTCCGGCTCCGCCCCGCAGCGCTCCAGCTTGCAGACCAGCCGGTTCCGGCGGCGGGCCAGGTCCTTCACCATTTCCCGCTGCCCCCAGATGCCCAGACCGGACCCCGGGAGACATTCCTCCGCACGCTGAGTCCAGCGCAGCGCTTCGCGGTAATCCCGGCGCCGGTGCTCGCAGTGCTTGGCCAGCTCCAGGCAGGCCTCCACCAGACCGTATTCCGCAGCTTTTTTCCAGATGGGCACCGCCAGATCCCACTGCATGTGTTTCTTATGAATGGTGGCAATGCGCATCAGCGACTGCACCAGAAAGTCCCGCGGCAGACCCTGGCTGAGGGCCAGTTCGTACAGCTCCACCGCTTGATCCCAGCTGCCCAGATCCTCATACAGACGGGCGATGGCAATCAGGTCCAGGCTTTCCGGGTCGGGGATGGTCCGGGGCTGCTCCAGCATCTGGGCGCAGTGGTTGAACAGCGCGGCCAGTGAGAGGATGTCCATGGCGTTGTGGTAGAACACACCTGCCAGCGGACGTGCGTCCCGCGAGGTTAAATACTGGTAATACAGATCCGGGATCATCCAGCCCGGGATATCCTCGCCGGTGCGCTGAAACCCGAGAATTTCACCTTCCAGGCTGCTCAAAGCCCGGCTGGGCAGCCGGTTGCGCCACAGACGGCGGGCCAGCTGCAGCAGGTCGATGTGCTCCAGCGCCGAAAATGGCGGAGTGAACCCGTTGATGACATGCCGGCTGTTGAGCAGCGGTATGTCGAATGTCTTGCCGTTGAAGGTGACCACCCCGGCGAACGGGCTGAGGGTTTCGGTGAGCGCGGCGATCATGGCAGCCTCGCTGGAAGGCTCTTCCAGAAACAGCTGCACCAGATGGAACCCGTCTGCGTTCCAGTAACCCAGGCCAATTAGGAAGGCCAGCGTCCCCGTGCCGCCGGCAAGCCCCGTGGTTTCGGTGTCCAGGAACACCAGGTTGGAAAGATCCCGCTCCGCCAGCGCGGGCACCTGACCCCACTGGCAGAGGGTGTGCATGCTGCACTTTGCCTGCATGGTGACCACGCCGTGCCGGTATCCCTGCGGGTAGCTGGCCTCACAGGCATATGTTGTTCCATAGCGCGTCTCCACAAGCCGTCCCGGAACGACCTCTTGAATGGGAAACCCTTTCGGCCGGGCAGGCTTGCGCTCGGGCAGCTGCTTCGCACCGATCTGCACGCCCAGGGATTTCAGCTTGTCGGATAAGGACTCAGCCATGGCAGTTACTCGAGCTTTCTGCCGCTCATCAGGGCCAGCAGCGCCAGTGTCTCCGGCTTGCTGCCGGCGCCGTACTCGCCGCCCGCTCCGACACAGGAGGGGCAGCCGTCCAGGCACTCGCAGTTCGAGACCAGCTGGTATGCCTGCTCCACCAGCTCCTCGTGAATATTGTAGAGGCTTTCGCTCAATCCGATGCCGGCCGGAACCTGATCATAGATCACCACCGTCGGCTGGCCTTCGCCCAGCGGGGACTGTGGCTCGGCAGCCGCTCCCAGGTCGGAGACATCGCACATGACGAACAGCGGCGCAAGTTGATTCATCACGTACTTCAACCCCGACAGACCGCTGCGCACGCGCACCACGTTCTCCGCCTGTCGGTGGCAGGAGGGGCAGAGCGTAATCAGATTGTCAATCTGGTTGGCCAGCTCCGGCGAGGAGAACGCCCGGAAGGGGATCTTGTGATGGACGTGGTGGGCGCGGTCCTTTTCCACCGCTCCGCACATCTGGCAGGTAAACCGGTCCCGCTGGCGGACAACGGTGCGGATAACATTCCAGTCCGGCCCGTAATCGTTCTCATCGCTGTTCCACAGGTCCAGTTTTTCCAGCTGCTCGATGGCCTCCGGGGAGATGGACAGCCAGTATCCCACGGTGCGCAGATGAGAGGGAGGCAGGCTGAGGTCTTCCATGCCCAGCACTTCCTGCGTGTACCAGCGCAGGCGGCGGAATCCGGTCAGCCGGGTGGTCACCATGATCTCACCCAGATATTTCTTCCCGGCCGGGACCGTTTCCTCACGCTGGAGCTCGATCTTTTGAATGTCGGTCTCTTTCAGCGCTTCGGTGTAATAATCCACCTCCACCGGGGTCAGGCGGGCGAAATGGTTCTCCAGATCAAGCTCATCCACCCGATAGGTGCGGCCTTCATGCATGTAGATGGCGTTCTTATGCACCATCCAGGGCGCGCTGGGCATGTCCACCTGGCCGATGGTGGTCTCGCGGCCATCCTGGGCGACCTGAAGCAGGACCGTCTCCGCAGAGGTGCTGCGCAGGGATACCTGTTCAGCGGGATACTTGTCCGCCATCCAGAAATACCGGTCGCCGGATTGGTAGATCTCCTGGTTCTCCTCCAGCACCTCTAGGTAGGCCGCCACCAGTTCAGGCGGCAGCGAGCCAAACTTCTCATTCACTCGGAAGGGCAGCTCAAATGCCGCGCAGCGCAGGTGCGAGAGCAGGATAAGCGGGTTATCAGGGTTAATTAGCCCCTTTTCGGGAGAACGCTCCAGCAGATATCTGGGATGCTGCACAAGAAACTGGTCGAGCGGATTGGCTGAAGCCACCATAATCGAGGCAGCCGACTGCTGCTTGCGGCCGGCCCGGCCTGCCTGCTGGCGTGTTGCGGCGATGGTCCCCGGATACCCGATCAAGACGGTGGCGTCCACTCCGCCGATGTCGATTCCCAGTTCCAGCGCGTTGGTGGCCACCACCCCGCGGACCGTGCCGGTGCGCAGGCCCTGCTCAATTTTTCTCCGCTCGCCTGGCAGGTAGCCGCTGCGGTAGCCGTGCAGCGGTCCGGCTGAGTTACCCGTTTTCTCCCTCAGGTATTTAAGCGCCAGCTCAGTGGTGCGCCGGCTCCGGGCGAAGATCAGCGTCTGCACGCCGTATTCCAGCAGATCCGTCGAGAGGCGCACGCTCTCGGCCAGTGAAGAACGGCGAACACCCGTCTGAGGCTGCACAACCGGAGGGTTATAGATCAGGAAATGCCGTAGGCCTCGCGGTGAACCGTCCTCGCCGATCACCTCGACCGGCTCCTCGGTCAACCGCTGCGCCAGCTCACCCGGGTTGGCGATGGTGGCCGAGGTGAGGACGAACTGCGGGTAGCTGCCGTAGAACTGAGCCACACGCTTTAACCGCCGGATCACATTGGCCACATGCGAACCGAACACCCCGCGGTAGATGTGCATCTCGTCGATGACCACGTAGCGCAGGTTGTGGAAGAACTGCGCCCAGCTGGTGTGGTGCGGGAGGATGCCTGTGTGCAGCATGTCCGGGTTGGTCAGCAGGATGCGGGCATTCCTGCGGATGGTGGAGCGAGCGTTTGTGGGCGTGTCTCCGTCGTATACCGCCGGACGGATATCCAGAGATCCTCTGTCAACCCTCCCTGACAGAATACGATCCAGGCTGGCCTGCCAGCGCTGCAGTCCGGTCAGCTGGTCGTGGGTCAGGGCTTTGGTGGGGAAGATGTACAGCGCGGTCGCCAGCGGATCGCCCAGCAGGCAGTTGAGAATGGGCAGGTTGTAACCCAGCGTTTTACCGCTGGCAGTACCTGTGGCCAGCACCAGGTTTTTCCCGTCCACGGCCAGCTCGAAAGCCTGCCACTGGTGCCGGTACAGGCGGACGATTCCCTGTTCCCGCAGAATTGTCCCCAGGGCCTCATGCAGGCCGTCCGGGAAGGGCACCAGGTCGGCAGGCCTGGCAGAGTCGGTGAACCAGTGAGCGATGTTCTTGCGGACGCTCCCGTCTTTCTGCCAGACTTCGAGCAAATGGTCCAGACTGGTCATGGTTTATCCTGGCTCAACAACGGTGCGGCGGATGGCTGGATGGGTCAGGTGGAACAGACCGTAGCCCAGGGCGCACACAGTCCCGCCGATGCCGATGGCTGCAGGAGCGCCCAGGTTTTGCGCCAGCGTGCCGAGTAATAGACTGCCGAAGGGCAGCAGAGACTGTTGAACCCAGAAATAGGTGGAAATCACACGCCCGCGCATATGGTCGGGCACGGATATTTGAATAAGGGTGTTGGAAAGTGTCAGCTGGGTCACCATGCCATAGCCGACCATGGCGATGGCGGGCAGCGAGAGCGCTATTGACCGGGAGATGGAAAACAGGATCAACCCGGTGGCATAGACGAACTGGCCGATGGTCAGCACGAAGGCCTTCCGCTTAATGGTCGAGTTGACGGCCAGATACAGCGCAGCGATCAGCGCACCGGTCCCCATGGTCGCCATCAGCATACTGTTTCGGCCTGCCGCTGCGTTGGCGGCCTCTCCGGCGACCGCCAGGACGTCACGGGCAAACACAGGGATCTGCTGCGAGAAAGCGAAGCCAAACAGCGAAGGGATGGCCACCATCATGATGATCGCCAGGACGATGGGCGTCTGGCGAATAAACTGCTGGCCTTCGATGAAGTCCTGAATGCTGACCGGTTTCTGGAGGGTCTCCTGCGGCTTCTCCCGGATAAGAAACAGCCCGACCAGCACAAACAGGTAGCTGACGCCGTTGAACAGGAAAGCCCAGCCTTCTCCAGAGTCGCCCAACAGAAGCAGGAACGGCGCGGAAAGCGAAGGGCCGATCACGCGGGCGGTGTTGAACACCATCGAGTTCAGGGCGATGGCATTCGGCAGCACCGGCTTATCCACCAGCTGGATGAACATGGACTGACGTGCGGTGACTTCGAGTGAACTGGCTGAACCCAGAATAAAGGCCAGGATTATGATGTGCCAGATCGTCACTACCCCGGTAAAGGTCAGGATCGCCAGGGTGAAAGCCTGCAGCATCATGATGGACTGCAGCACGATCACGGTTTTTCGCTTGTTCCAGCGCTCAATGAGCACTCCGCCGGGGAGCATCAAAAAGAACGCCGGTATGGCGGATGCGAACCCAATTAACCCCAGGTCAAAGGGCTGGCCGGAAATCCGGTAAGCAAGATAGGGTTGAACAGTAGACTGCATCCAGGTACCGATTAAAGAAGCAAACTGACCGATCCAGAATATACGAAAATCGCGATAAGTGAGCGCAGGGAAGTGTTTTGCGATCAAAGCGCGCCTCGAATATAGAACGTTAATTTCATTTTTACTCCAATCGGCCGGAACAGGCAAGCAAATTGCGTATTCATATCATAAACGTTAAGATGGCCGGACAGAAAAGCTATTATACTGGGTTGGGATATCGATCGAGCAGGTGATGATATTTTCTCATAATCGCCGAACTCAGGCCAATTCCTCGAAGGGATTAACACCATGGACTACATTTTGATCCCGCTCTTAATGATCGCCGGCTGGCTGGTCGGGTCGCTGGTCAATTATCTGTCAGATGTGCTCCCACGCACCCGCCGCCTGACAGCGGCTGTGTGTCCATCCTGCGAGAAGCCGCTCTCGCTGCTGGACTACATCCTGTTGAGACCGTGCCCGTCCTGCGGCGCAAGGGCCAGCATCCGCCGCCGGGTGGTGCAGAACCTCTGGGCGCTGGGGCTGGTAGCACTCTGGTTCCGGCCGCCTGCGGGCCTTGGCTTCTGGCTGACCATCCCGGTTTTCGCTTACCTGTCGGCGGTTTTCGTGATGGATGTCGAGCACCGGGTGGTAATGCATCCCGTCAGCCTTTTTGGCGCGGTCGCCGGCGCGCTGCTGGGCATTTTTGTGCTGAACGGGCCGATTTCCACACTGATCGGCGGCGCGGCGGGGTTTGGCATCATGTTCGGCCTGTACCTGCTGGGGTTTGTCTTCTCCAAAATCATGTCCCGCATCCGGGGCGAAGAGGTGGACGAGGTCGCACTCGGGTTCGGTGACGTCAACCTGGCCGGTGTGCTGGGTCTGATGCTCGGCTGGCCGCGGATAGGCGTAGTCCTGCTTTTCGCCATCCTGCTGGGCGGTGCAGTGAGCCTCTTCCTGGTGATCGGCATGGCGCTGACGAAGAAATACCGCCCGCTGACCGCCATTCCCTACGCTCCATTCCTGGTGATTGTC